>Ga0157357_1000945_pt1 | contig 12311 bp, 12 predicted proteins | sample AttcapACBM1_FD_111485 | JGI IMG/M metagenome (GOLD analysis project Ga0157357, IMG submission 111485) | Fungus gardens microbial communities from leaf cutter ant in Botucatu, State of Sao Paulo, Brazil - Atta capiguara ACBM1 | ecosystem: Host-associated > Fungi > Mycelium > Unclassified ... | reverse complement strand
GGGTTGTTTACAGGAAATCATCTCTTTTTTGAATTTTGAAATTGTCCCTTATGCATGTGTTATGGTTATGGTTATACTAGGAGAGCTGTTCGTTCGTGTTAGCAATCCATTATGTGAATTATGCGAATTCTCGTTTTTCTGCGAGATCTTTCGGCCTTTGACGTATTTTGAAAAAAAATTTACAGAAGAAGAGGGTTTTCTTTGAGGCATCTCCAACCTTATCTTCGTCATTATGTGGAAAAGTATTTTGAGTGATGTTCAATACCATTGGAAGGCAATCGTGCAATCCCGAAGATCCCCTTCCCCATTGTCAGAAAACCGAAAATCCGGTCGGGTTTTCTGAACTCAGTTGAGTCCTCCTATCTTAGTACTAGTTCGCTTTACTGGGATAGAAGTTCTGAATCCAGGGGAAAAGCAAAGTTCCCCACATGTAGCCAAGAGGGATCCCGAAAAATGATGAGGCAACTGGCTATAAATGAGGTTAGGTAGCTTCGTCAGGAGACAGGATTGTTGTTGAGAGAAGGGCGCTAGGGGGAAGGAGTGGTGTCGTGAAGCCCCACTTGCTGGGATCACTATAAAATCACTATAAAACTTCCTTCAGTAAAACTTCCTGAAGAAATTACTTTTGTGCTAGTCACCTCACAGCAAGGCTAACTCATCTGCTACTCATTAACATTATTGATTAATCAGCTTTCAGAATTAGGTTTCTGTGAGCTGTTGTCATGAATCGACATCCACGTTCAGCCAAGTTATCCGTTAACTACATTTTGTTCTTCAAATTGTTAAACTACTATCCCAAATTTTTCTCGCTCCTCTGCCGTCCACTGAAATATTGGCAGAGGGTGTGCTTCAGTATTGAACACCTACTAATCTAGGGGTATCAGCTCTTCTTGTCTGAACACAAGGTATAGATATTTTAATCTGTCTGTAGTATCAGTCCCTGTCCGGACTGGAGAGATCAAGACAGCCGACCGATAGACTGTCGAAATAATCGCTAAGACTGTTTGGCCTCAGAGGGTGAGCGAGGCAAACGGATACCAACTTGTATACATAATAATATCGCAGGCAGCAAGAAGTGCAAATGTGATGCGTCTGTATCAAGTATTAACTGCGCCAGAGTGTTAGGCTACCAAGTCAAATATCAATGTCTCGATAGTGTAAAAAGGCTTCTTTTCAGTACGGGATGATATCTCACACAGACAGAAATGGCATATCACCCTTCACATAGTTTCAACACTACAAACAAATCATTTATCCACAATTTCTCTAATCATCCCCTACAACAGGACCCAATCCTTCAGGTAAATCCAATACACTCCCCTTCAGCTTGTTCAACTCTTCGGTATCCAAAAACACCGTACTTTGGTCAAAAATCCTCTGACACCCTTCTTTAAACTCTTTCACTCTCTTCGATCTAACTTGGTCTTCTAAACATCTTATTACATCAAGAGCAATCGAAATCGTTAATCCAAGTTCATTGTATCCATATTGCTTTTGCTTGTTGCTGTTTTTGTTGTTGCTGGAAACTCTTTTCCTTGAAGGAAGAAGACGAATTAGACCAAGGAGAATATCTTCGACTTCAGAGAGAGGAGTTCCAAGTATCATCATAGCTCGTGCACATGCCAATGTCGCTTCTGCTGGATTCACCTTTCGTTGTATGTCATCAGCATCACAATAGTCCGCAGTATGTTTCTGCAAATACTGCAAATTATACGTTTCCAGTGATACTTGATTCTCGTCCGGTACACCAAGTTGCTTAACCCCTTCAATAAATGCAGGCCCGATCGGTGCAGGTGGAGTTTGATTTCGTAATATGGTTGCGATAAAATGGTGGAGATGTACGAGACGGAGGTGTAACCCGGGATGAGATGAGAAAAGGGATTGAGCATGTGTGAGAAAGGTCAGAGCTTGTAATAGTTTTCCTGTGCCGGAATGAGAGATCAGCTGAAAGGGAGGGAAGGGAAGGGAAAAAATGGACGCACGTCGACGAATAGCTACATCATAGCTTAACAACCAAATCTCCATCCTCTCTTTGTTTTTCACTATCCCCTCGACTTTTGCTCTCACATTGATATCCGACGAGGCCAACAGGTTGGTCAACGGACGCAAGAGTTTAGCAGCCGTTTCGAGTCCATCAGGGGATGAGAGGAGTTTTGTTCCTTCTGGATCGTCGTCTTTGGAGGGAGGCACGAGTCCTTTGTCTTCGTTTGGGTTTTGTTGACCTTGCGAGGACGTGAGGAGTAGATGGAAATGATCAAGAAGAGATTCACCTTTTTTATCGGCCTCGTTGGCAGCCGCTTTCGAAGCCGCCTTCTTGGCTTTCTTTTTCGCCTTTTTCGCAGCCTCCGACAACTCGGCTGGCGACACAGGGCATGAGTATCGGCACGGAAGAGATACAAAAGACTGACGAGTGGTTGTTGGAGGCGTTGCCAGAGATGGATCGTCGTGTACGGCGATCAAAATCTACAGATCACATAAGGAAAGGGTGTGGTCAAAAAATATGAACGTGCCTGAGAAGCAGCCAAGGCAGCTTTGACATAGGCAGCATGTGCACGAACAGAATCTTCCCATGAGATGAAGCTAGGTATATGAATAAGTAGCAGGGACGGGAAGGCAGCATGGGTTGGAAACGCACTTCAAGTAGACATTCAACGTAAACTTCCTCAAAGAATAACCATGGAAATCGAATTGATCGTGTTCGAAATTTTCAAAGACTTTGATGACAGCCATATACTTTTTGAGTGCAAGGTTGAGTTCGGCATTGATACGATGAGCATTGGCTTCCTCGAGCAAATAAAGGAAGGATTGCATCTCTTCCAGGTCGTAAGCCGGCGAGGGAGCATCCTTCTGCAACGGATGATGAGGATGCTGGGATCATGACTGGTGACATAGAACGTACCTTGGTAAACAAGCCAAATATCTGGCGGGCCTCATTGACACATGCAGCACGTAGCAAATACTTCCCGGTCTTGGTGTTCAAGAACCTGTCCTGACCATCTAATAAGCGGGCTTCATTGACAGCTCTTGCGGCGCCGACGAGGTCACCACAGCGTTTTAAGACACGTGCTTTGAACATGTGCAAATCAGGCAAGGTGGGAGTGTGGGTGATGGCAAGATGGAGGTAGTGGAGGGCGAGAGAATGGTCGGAGAGGTAGGAGTGATGCTGAGCGAGGTAGTAGAGTATCCAAAGGTAAGTGGAGGGCTGATCAGTTGTATCGAGGAGGGATTCGAGGTAGGCTTGGATGGAGTGTTGTTTTTCAGGATGAGTGTAGAGGCTTTTCAGATCGGAGAAGAGAGAGGGGATGCCTTTTTCGAGAGCGGCGAGGAGGTAAGGAGTGATGAGGGACTGGAAGGTTGATCCCGAGGCAAGGAAGAGGGAAAGACGTTTGGGAACGGATGCACGGGGATTCTGGGAGGAGAGGGACTGGAGGAGAGCGAGTGCCTGGGGAGCGTCAGGTGCTGGTGGGAGATCCAGATTGAGAGAGAGAGAGAGCATTTTGAAAAGAAAAGTACCTTGCGGATTGAGTGAGAGGTTTTTTTGTGCGAGATAACCTATGTAGTAGGCATTGTTGTCGGGATTGTGATCTATGAGGGCGCGCCAGGCTGACTCTGCCTCAGGAGCATGAAGGGTGGTCAAGAGACGGGCTGGAGTGCTAGTGAGGCAGGATACAGAGCTAGGGGGAGTGAAGTACCTCGATTCTCCATGCTGGCGGTTCTGTCGAGGATGGTGCGGTCCTTAGTATGACGGTCGAGCATGACTAGGGCTTCCGAGTAGCGTTCGGCAAGCTCGAGGATGCGGATGTGATACAATAGTGTCTCTGAGTACTCGACATCAAAATCGGGGATGTCCTGATGGAGGGATGAGTTGACTCAAAAAACAGTGTGTGTGTGTTATCGAACCTTGAGGGAGAGCTGGTAGTAATTGAGGACGAGGATTGCGTGGTTGAGATTGCCGTTGAGATGGTGTGCGACGGCAAGGGCAACCCAGTGCTGCCTGAAATTGGGGCGAAGGCGGAGGATGGCGTGGCGGGTGTCGACGAGGGCATCAAAGAGACGGAGTTGGGACTGGAGACGGGCTGTGTCGCGGAGAATGTTGAGATTGTCCTGCGCCCGTTACTGGCGATGTCCGGGGAAAGAGACAGGGCGCACCTTGTCGAAGCGGAGAGCTTGAGTGTAAGACTTGAGCGCACCGTGATAGTTGTTCTCTGCCGATTGGATGAGGGCAAAGACGTGCCAGCAGATGGACGATTGAAGATTCAAGACCATGCCCTGCTTCACGAGCTCGACGCCCTCGTCGCGCCTGCCGACGTGGGTGAGGAGGAGGCCTTTCATGCAGATGGTTTCTGGGGGCGGGTGAGCGGGGAGGGGGAGAGTGGCAAGAACACACCTCCGTGATCCGGTGATTTTTTAAGAATTTGATCCGCGCTTTTGAGGGCACGACGGTAGTTCTGGCCCTCGTAGAGCGCGAACATTTCCTTGAACGCCGCTGCTTCTTTCGGGGCCAGCGGGCGCATCGTCGTGGTGGTTAGCGTCACACGTCACCAATAAATTGTCACAACTATCACAGGATTGTCACACAACTATCACAGAATGTCACGATTATATCACGATCATATCACAGATTGTCACAACTATCGCGCGTACCGTCACCCCTGTCACGTCATGCCCGCCTTTACTCTCGTCCAGCGCGGCCTCTCCACAGACACTCTCCTCCGTACCCTCACTTCCCTCTTGGAATACCTCGAGGTCATCGACCAGGACGACGTCGACACGAATGCCCTCGATGCTCCCCGTGCAGACCTCGTTCACAGGTCAATTCTTCTCCACAAGGATCAGGGCGTACGCGCCTACGCTGCCTGCTGTCTCGCCCAGCTCCTTAGGCTCTATGCCCCAGATGCTCCCTACACCCAGCCCCAGCTACGCGACATCTTTCAGTTCTTTGTCCGCCAGCTCAGTGACGGCCTCAAACTATCTGATGCTCCCTACCATGCCCAGTACTTTCATCTCCTCGAGTCTCTCTCTACCGTCAAGAGCCCTGTTCTGGTCTGCGACCTTCCTTCTGCTGATGACCTCATTCTCGACTTTTTCACCACCTTCTTCGCCATCCTCCGTAGGTACACCGCCAACAACAAAATGCAGGCCTACATGGCCGATATCCTCGTTGCTCTCCTCGACGAGTGCCAATCAGTCCCACAGGCCGTTCTTGACACCATCCTCGCCCAATTCATGGACAACAACCTCGAACAGCCAGCCTACTCACTCGCTGTCTCCGTCTGCAATCACGTCTCCGACAAACTCCAGAGACCCGTCTGCCAGTACTTTACCGATATCATCGTCGACTCCGCCCGCCCCTCTCCCGATGATGACCAATCCCTTGAAAACGCTCACCAACTCATCCAACGTCTTCACGCTGCCTGCCCCGCCATCTTGCACGGTGTCATTCCTCAGCTCACCGAGGAACTGCGCGTTGACCACGTCCACGTCAGGCTGCTCGCAACCCGCGCCTTGGCTGACATGTACGCCCACAAAAATGGTCAAGAACTCGTCAACAAGTACCCTGCCACCTGGGATGTCTGGATATCCAGAAAAAATGACAAGAGCGTTTCCATCCGACTTCAGTTGGTCCAAGCCTTAACGGTGTTGGTCTCTACCCTCCCCACAAAGACCGATGCCCTGACTGGTGAGTTTTCTCTCCCAGCCCAACTATCACCTTATCCCCCTTCATAGCCGCACTTGAGGCCAAGCTTCTTGATCCAGACGACAAAGTCCGTGCAGCCGCTTGCAAAGCGTTTTCCCAGCTCGACTATGAAACTGCCCTCCATCACCTATCAGAAAACCTCTTGCATACGGTCGCTGGTCGTTTTTTGGATAAAAAGGTCTCTCCTCCTTTTACCTCTTCTCCTCTCCCTTGCCGCTCACCTTCCTAGGCGGCCGTCCGCACTGAGGCCTTTTACAGTCTCGCTAAACTCTATAACCTTGCTTACCCTGAAATGTTCGTCTCCATTCTTCTTGGTCTGTCTCTCCAGTCCTCATGTTTCTTGCAGCGAAAACAACGACGCAGCGGCAATAACCCATTTCGCTTGGATACCTGACTCCATGCTCCAAGTCGTCGGCCAATCAGCTCTCGTCAGGTACATGATCCCTCTTCATTATGGCAACCCTAATACTGTGTCCACAGAGACGTCGTCGACCGTGTGTGGGCAACGTTCATTCTTCCACTCACCCACGACCCACTTTTGTGGACCGAAAAGCTGTTAAATATCATGCGACATTTATCAGACAAGGGTGTTGAGATTTTGGTCAGTACGAGTGGCATTAAAGAAGCGTGCGTAGTCACTCGTGTGCGTCTGTGTCGACTAATGGACCGTATAGGAAGCCGGGACTGTGTGACAGGTACCTGGATGCTTGCATCCAGTACAATGTGTGTCTTGTTCTTGCGTAGATATCTCCAGGCCCATTCATCTTCGTTGTAGGGTGGAGTTATAGACCAAGACGAAGCCAAGGTAACACATACCCTCCATGTCTGTGTCCAATCTCTCACAGGTTTGTCCTATCCAATATCCATCCTTTTGGTTCTAACAAGTCGAAATAGCATTCGTGTACGCCAACGACCACAAAGCTTCTGAAGACTTACACACCTTGGCCAAGATGAATGAAAACAGGCTGTTCAAACTTCTTAAAACATGTTTCAATCCTCAAACGGATATCAAAACGCTTGCCAAAGCCTCGGTAAGCTCGAGCCTGCCCATCCCAATATTCCTTACTGAGTTTTCTAGGCTGAATTCCTCAAGCGTCTCTCCTCATCGTCTGTCAATACTTCGTCCACATTTATAACTACCCTTACAACTCTCTTATGGCGCGGAAGTCCACACATCATCAATCACGCGTCTATCCCCATTTTGTTCAAAAAGCTCTCCCACCGGCAGAGAAGCACAACAAGTGAATCGGTAGCAGCCAGCAGTGCTTCTATTCTGCTGAATGCTGTGGCAAAATGGGCACCGGGGATGGTGAAAGGATATTTTGCAGAACTGGAGAAGCATGTCGTGCTTGGTGATGGATTTAGTAACGGAGGCGGAGGGCAAGTGGCACTAAGGCTACTCGCCAATCTCGTTAGGGCGGATCTGGATGTTAAACTATCCTCGTCCTCACGTACCTTGGAGAGAATCGTGGCGATCGTGCTGGAGGGTAGGAATAGGGAATTGGCTAAGTTTGCTGCTAGGACAGTGGTTCTGGGTGCCTCCATACAGGTAATAGGACAAGTTTTCGAGGCAAGTCGTTGTTTTCACCGAGAAGCGAGTATTGACCCATGTGTAGAAACTCGTAGAAGCATTGGGAGAAGCGGAAGGAGAGATGTTGGCTGCACGTGTTGCTGCTCTTGTGGAATTTGCGAGGTACGCACCAGAGGTGTTCGAAAACTCGAGTGACATTGTCTTGGAGAGGTTGATGAGGAGAGTTGTTCATGTTCCTATAGTTGTACGTTCATCTTTCTTTCCTCTCGCTTGTTCTGACCCTCTTTCTAGGACGAAACGCCAGAAGATGAAAGAGAAGAATGGTATGAAGATGCAGCTGACATCCCTCCACTTGTCTGGGCCAAAATCGGTACACTCAAGGTGTTGAGATATCGATGTTCGAATGCTGCCGTTGCTGTTACTCGTGCTTCTCGCGGCAAACCCAATGGCGATGATACATCAGCCAAAGCGGCGGAGAAGAAGGAAAAGGCAGAGAAGATGGTTGGCCCTGTGATCAAGATGTTACAGGCGTTGATGGTTCATGAGGGCGCAATGAGTGAGAACGTCAAAGAAGAGTATGTGTTCCATTGCTTTAGAGGTGTTAATGTATTGACATGGTGGTAGTCCGAAAGCAAGATCAAGGATGAGGCTTCAAGCTTCGTCGACTATGTTGCATCTAGCGAGAGCAGATGTTTATTCAAATATTGTGATGCAAAATTTTCTGAATCTGGCTTTGACAATTCAGGTGCGTACGTTGTGGATTCTCTTTGTAGACGCTGATATGCGCGTGCCCTGTGTCTGTGTCTATGTCTGCGTGCAGGATACGTGCTACGGTGTACGTTCAATGTTCCTCAATAAACTGATCACACTCTTTGTGGCTAGGAAGTTGCCACCGCCGTTTAGTGTGATTTTCTTCTTGACAGTACACGATCCTGAGGAGGACGTGAAGACATCTGTGAGTATTATTGTAGTGGATCTTCGAGCGCTGGCGATTTGTATGGTGACAATAGGCTGCAATATGTGTTCGCTCGTTGTTGAAGAAACTCCCTGTTGCGCAGAAGGTAGAATACTTCGAGTTACTGTTTGTGAGGTTGTTGCACACGCTTGCGCATCACCCGGATTTTAGTACAGGACATGAGGATTTGTTGGACCTTGCCAAGTGTGCTCCCGTTCCTTTTTCCCTTGACCTGAAATGTTGATAGTGAATTTGCAGGTACATCCAATTTTATCTTGACCTTGTCGCAACACAAGAGAATGTTGCGTTGCTGTACCATCTTGCTTCAAAAGGCAAGACGGTACGAGACCATGTGTCGTTTACACATTCCGAGGTTGGCCCTTTTCACCGGCTTGCGATTGCGGGCGACTGATAGTATATACAGAACTTTTACATGCTCTGTGAACTTTCGCAGGATCTGATTAAAGCTCGTGCAGCGACTCATTCATGGTCTATCCAGAGTTATCCTGGCAGAGTTCGGATGCCGCCGGACATTCTACGACCTTTGCCCAATGTTGAAGCTGTTAACCGGGTATGTATTGCATCCACTTTGGTTCAATAACTGATGCCGATTCTGTATAAGATTTTGAAGACGGCGTTTTTGCCAGATGAAACTCGTGAATGGGTGGCTACGCTCGCTAATCAACATCAGTCACGAGGTGGTGGTGGGCAGAAGAAGGTTACAATGGCTACGGTATCTACTGATAAGACTGAGCCTGCATCGACTGGGTCTGTGGGGAAGAGAAAAGCCAAGCATGGAGCAAGGAAGAGTAGGAGAGGTAAAGCGAAGGATAGATGGAATTCAGACGAGAATGACAACGATGAGGAAGAGGAGGAGGAGGAGGAGGAAGAGAAGGAGGAGGAGGGGGAGGAGGAAGGGGAGAAGGAGAATGTTGGAGAGAAGGATGACGAGAGTGATATTGAGATGGAAGATGTGGATACCAAAGGCAAAGGCAAGGGCAAGGACAAAAGCAGAGGAAGAGTAAAAGCAAAGTCAAAGATACAAGTAAAAACAAGCACAGTGAAACCTAAATCAAAGTCGAAAGAGGACGAGGTTTTGCAGGCACGAGAGGCCAAGGGACTGAGAACAAGTGCCAGGACGCGTGCCAAGGTGATTTAAACCTGCCTTTTTTTCTTGAACTGTTCGACTGAGGGGTACGTCCAGGTACAAGCATCTAGGAAACGACCGAGACTGGAGGGAAGTGGAGATGAAGACTGAGTTGATTTTCTTCATCCTCTTCGGGGTTGTATGCTGTCACTCTGGATCATATGCGTGTTTCTAGGTGTTTTGTTGTTTATATTATGTTTTTATTTAGCAAGACTGGTTAGTTACTTTGTGTGTGGGTATTTTAAAACAGTTTGATGTGAGACCTAGTGGATTTTGAGCTGTGCTTCATCACTGCTGAGAACATTGTATGCGACATCTGTCATCATCATTCCTCATGAAGTAAGCTAATCTGGGAGATTGACAAAGAGAGGTCGTTCTGGGATCAGAGAGTAAGGTAGTAGTTAGAATATGTGTGTGGCAGGCTAGAGTTCACAATGCAGAAAAGTGAGCTGAATTAGAAAAGTGAGCTGAATTAGAAATGAAATATAGGATACAATACTACATACCTAGAGTTCATAATGCAGAAAAGTGAATTCTAGGCTATTAAGAATTAATCTTTATACATCTAAGAAAGTTGGAAACAAATAAGACATAGTCCCAATACATTATATCACAAGGGGGATGAGAGAGAACTATTCTCCTATACAAGAGAAACATAGTACTCCTAATTAATGAACAAGAGAGACAGTAAAAGTAAGTTACCATATCAAGATGTGTTTTTCAACAGAGATTAGAATATATAGCATAGATATATAGAATGTCTGTTATCTCTAGAAACCTTATTCTATTCTCTTAGGTTCTCTTGGAAATAAGTTGTATTTTTAGAATGTCTTTTTAATAAAGCTTAGATTCTTCTAAAGAGTGTAAACTTTATGTAACTCTACAGACTTCATTCATTTACAATAGTGGTAGTTGAAGCAGAAGTGGTGCCATAAACCCATCTAAGATCATTTATCTTTTGTAATGGATAATCCTTACATTAATTTCAGATATCTTTTCTACTTCTGTGGGCTTTTTTGCTATAGTATTAGACATGGTTCATATCTAGAAGAGAAAAAAAAATATAAAAAAGTATGGAAACTTATCTGAGATATGTAAAATATGGGTTTAGAATGATCTTGTTATATCCTGATCTGGCCATATCTGTCTTAACCCATAGATAATCTCTCTCTCTTATTTATACTCCCTAATCTCTTCTAGTATTGATCAATCATCTCTATTTTACCTCAGATGTCCTCACTAGACCCTTGCCAGCTCTATGGATCTCTATTCTTGATATTTGAAGATCACTAGTGACTAGGATAACACTTAGCAATCTCTATTTCAGATAACTACCTTAGGTAGTATACTTAGTATATATACTGGTAGTTTACACTATAAAAGTCTGATCTTGAAAATTAACTACAACTATCATCAACTTTTGATATTAGTGATGACACATCTCCTATCTTCTAGTAGACTTAACCATCCTCATATTCCTAAGTATTTTATCTGAAACATGCAACTAGTACAACTTGTAGAGATATAATACAAGCTGAAGTCAAAGGTCATTCCAACTCCTATCTTTCATATTCCTGGATAATACTTAACTAACTCATCTGAACTTCCAAGAGATTTTTATATTGTATTGATTGTAATTTGAGAAAGAAGATAGAAAGTAAATAGAATATGAGAAAGATTAAGAAGTTAGGTATATGTTACATACTATCTGAGTATATCTTCTTTTATTAAATTTACATAAATCTCTTCTAGTATACTTTATAACTAATCACATGTTATTTTAATAATTTTTATAGAACTTTAAGTAACATTCAAAGATATTAGTATAACTAACTATCTATACTCTCTATTTCTCAGGTATTATCTTAGTTTTTAAGTATTAGTTTTTAAATCAGATAGATATTCTGTAATTTCTGAGTTTAAAAAATTAACTAATGTTGGTACTTGTTAAGTATAGTTCTTGTTTTAAGCAGAAGTTTACAGTTAGTCATATATTAAGAATATAGATCAAGTATAATATTTATTTATGGAGTTGTAACTAAACTGTAGATAATAATCTTGGCCTCAACTTGTGTATTAATACCAACTACTTATTACATAATTGTAATTTTAAACAGAGTGAGAGTATTATAGCAATTACCTGAAGTATTGTGGCAGTCACTAACCAAAAATGGTTAGTAGCTTACTAAATAGTTTTAAACACAAAGAGTTTTGTGGTGATTACAAGAGAACTCAATAAGAAGTCTCTAATGTATTTCTATTCTATATACTACTAGTGTAAGTCCTACTCTAAATTATATTACTTGTCCATAAGTTTGTCATATATATATTATAAGAATATTATATGATATATCATGTGACCATAGTTACATACCTCTTTATTAACCAAAAAGAAATGAAAAATTAAAATAAATAAATAAAATCAAAATAAAATCAAAATAAAATATAAGAGTTCAAGCATATCATAGTATTAAGTTGTGATAACTAATAGTGAAGTTTACAATTTATATCTATTTTAAAGTTTATGATTTAATTTATGCAAGAAACAAAAGAGAGCATATCTTCAGAAGAAACCTAAAAGAGTAGAATAAGATTTTTTGAAGGTAACAGCTATTATAAATATTTTATAGTCTACTTCAATCTTAAGAAAACTTAGAAAGAGAAGTGAAACATTGTCTTAATTAATCTTAGTTGGCTTAGTTAATTACTAGATTAGGAAGACTACAAAGTATCTACTTAGTCTTGAAGAAATAAGACAACTGGGAGCTTAGATAATAAGTTACTATTGTTACAAACTTAAGACCTTAGAGTTGGTCAAAAGGATGAACCTCGTATTGGGTTAACACAAGAGAACTCAATAGAGAACTCTGTACAGGATTGTCTTCTTTATATACAAATATCTAATGGTCTGTGCAAGCTATTTCTAGCCTACCCTAAACAACCATGTGTATGCCTTAAGGTCAACATGTGTTTCACATAT
>Ga0157357_1000944_pt1 | contig 12312 bp, 12 predicted proteins | sample AttcapACBM1_FD_111485 | JGI IMG/M metagenome (GOLD analysis project Ga0157357, IMG submission 111485) | Fungus gardens microbial communities from leaf cutter ant in Botucatu, State of Sao Paulo, Brazil - Atta capiguara ACBM1 | ecosystem: Host-associated > Fungi > Mycelium > Unclassified ... | reverse complement strand
GCAACTGCTGGATGAAGCGGAGCTGCTGTCACAGCACGAAAGCGATCAGGAGAGCCTGCAATCGCTGGTCGGTGAACACTATCAGGCGGCCCTTAAGAGCGCCGAAGAGCTTCATCAGCAGCGCAGCCACTTTGCAGATGAGCTGCAGCAGCTGATTACCCAGAGTATGCATCTGCTCTCAATGCCGCACGGCCAGTTTAAAATCGCCCTGACCTTTAACCCGGATCAGCTGACGGCTGATGGCGCAAGCCGCGTCGACTTCCAGGTCACCACTAACCCTGGTCAGCCGTTGCAGCCGCTGGGTAAAGTGGCCTCAGGCGGTGAGCTGTCACGTATCGCACTGGCGATTCAGGTGATCACCGCGAAGAAAATGGAAACACCGGCAATGATTTTCGATGAGGTTGATGTCGGTATCAGCGGCCCGACCGCGGCCGTCGTAGGTAAACTGCTGCGTCAGCTGGGTGAATCAACGCAGGTTATGTGTGTCACGCACCTGCCGCAGGTGGCCGGTTGCGGTCATCAGCACTTCTTTGTGAGCAAAGAGACCGACGGCGCAATGACTGAAACCCACATGCAGCCGCTGGACAAGCGGGCGCGCCTGCAGGAACTGGCTCGTCTGCTGGGCGGCAGCGAGGTCACCCGCAACACCCTGGCGAATGCAAAAGAACTTTTAGCCGCATAGCAGCGCACTTTTTTAACCTGACGGGGTCATATGCTTGCTCTGCAGAGGTTTCCAACAGCGAAAAGGTTTATTATCATCGGCACTTATGTCGCCAGAGTAATAAAGCCTGCCGCAGGCAGAGTTCAGATTTTGATGGCAATAAAATCGCCTGTTGAGGCGTTTGGCCCCGGAAAAGGAATGTATAGATGCGCTGTAAAACGCTGACTGCCGCGGCAGTGGTAATGTTGATGATGACCGCCGGATGTTCCACTTTAGAGCGCGTGGTCTACCGTCCTGATATCAACCAGGGCAACTATCTGGTTGCCAACGATGTGGCCAAGATCCATACCGGCATGACACAGCAGCAGGTGGCTTACACCCTCGGCACGCCGATGATGAAAGACCCGTTTGGCAGCAACGTCTGGTATTACATCTTCCGTCAGGAACCCGGTCATGAGCGTGTCAAACAGCAGACGCTGACCCTGACCTTTGATGGCAACGGTGTGCTGACCAACATCGACAATAAGCCGAATCTGTCTCAGAACAGCGATTAATCTCACGGCAGAAAGTCTGAAAAACAGGCAGCAAAAAGGCGCACCGAGCGCCTTTTTTTATGTCCGTTATCTGCAAAGCCAGACAGAACTTATTTTTTGCTCACCGCAGCCCGCTCTGCACGCTGGCGACGAAGCTCTTTAGGATCGGCAATCAGCGGACGATAAACCTCGATACGATCGCCCTCATTCACCTCATCATCCAGCTTCACTGGCCGACTGTAGACGCCGACCTTGTTGCTGGCGAGGTCAATTTCGCGACGCAGCTCCAGTAATCCTGATTTTACGATGGCCTGTTCTACCGTGCTGCCCTGCTCCACTTTGACGTAGAGCTGATACTGCTTTTCAGGCAATGCATAGACCACCTCAACGGCGATATCAGGCACTGTAGACCTCTTTGGCACGCTGGGTGAAAGCCTGCACCATGCTGTTGGCAAGCTCTTTGAAGATGCGTCCAAAGGCCATCTCTACCAGCATATTGGTGAATTCAAACTCCAGGCTTAATTCGACTTTGCAGGCGTCATCGCCCAGCGAGACGAACTTCCATCCACCGGTCAGCTTACGGAACGGGCCGTCAACCAGCTGCATATGGATGCTCTGGTTATCCGTCAGGGTATTACGGGTGGTAAAGGTTTTGCTGATACCCGCTTTCGAGACATCCACGGACGCCGTCATCTGATTCTCTGACGCATCCAGCACGCGGCTTCCGGTGCAACCCGGCAGGAATTGCGGATAGGCATCCACATCATTTACAAGTTTGTACATCTGCCCGGCACTAAACGGGACCAGTGCCGAACGACTAATCTGAGCCATAATGGTTCCTGTTCATCAAGAAACCGCTGAATAATAGCATTTTCAGCGATCAAACAAAAATGTCCCTGGTAAAGGGTGTGCTAGAATATCCCGTTTCCTGCTGCCCCGCTGGACTGGGGATGCGATAACCGACTAAGTGATGTAAAATACGCCTCATTATGACAAAGAAAAAAGCACACAAACCCGGTTCGGCCACTGTTGCCATGAACAAACGCGCCCGCCACGAATACTTCATCGAAGAGGAGTATGAAGCGGGGTTATCGTTACAGGGATGGGAAGTTAAATCACTTCGTGCCGGTAAAGCCAACATCAGCGACAGCTATATTCTGTTGCGCGATGGCGAAGCGTTCCTGTTCGGTTCAACCTTTCAACCCTTAGCGGTTGCGTCCAGCCATGTGGTCTGTGACCCGACCCGTAACCGTAAGCTCCTGCTGAAGCAACGCGAACTCGACTCCCTGTATGGGCGCGTTAACCGCGAAGGTTACACCCTTGTGGCGCTGTCGCTTTACTGGAAGAACGCCTGGTGCAAACTGAAGATTGGTGTGGCACGCGGTAAGAAAGAGCACGACAAGCGCGACGACATCAAAGACCGTGAATGGAAATTAGACAAAGCCCGTATCATGAAGAATTCAGCGCGCTAAGCACTGGATTTTATGCTGTTTAATTGCTAATATTTGAAGTTCTGGGGCTGATTCTGGATTCGACGGGATTGTGAAGCCTTAGGAGCATGCCGAGGGGCGGTTTGCCTCGTAAAAAGCCGCAAAAAAATAGTCGCAAACGACGAAAACTACGCTTTAGCAGCTTAATAACCTGCTCTGAGCCCTCTCTCCCTAGCTTCCGCTCTTAAGACGGGGATCAAGAGAGGTCAAACCCAAAAGAGATCGCGTGGAGGCCCTGCCTGGGGTTGAAGCGTTAAATCCAATCAGGCTAGTCTGTCAGTGGCGTGTCTGTTCGCAGCTGACCGGCGAATGTAAAAACTGACTAAGCATGTAGTGCCGACGGTGTAGTAATTTCGGACGCGGGTTCAACTCCCGCCAGCTCCACCAAACAAATCAAAGGGTTACGTTCCAGCGTAACCCTTTTCCATTTTTAGTGGCGGCAAAATGGCTACAGAAAGAGCTTTTCGCCATTTTGATATGGATGCAAACCAATCTCGCTTACCCTGCGTTTCTGACAACTAACTTGTGCGGCTATGTATTAAATTGATCGCGTAGCTAGTCCGGATGCAAAGAAGCCGCCTTTAGGCGGCTTCTTTGCATCCATGATACTCGGTTGGGCGACGTTACGTTATCCACATAATCGGTAAAGGGACTATTGAAATAACTATAATGAATATATTAAGTTGCTTTTTTGAACCTATTTATTTCTTTATGGAGTTCGGATATTTCACTTTCAAGTTCTAAATCTGTTTCTGATATTTCTCCGACCATATGCTGTGCCTCTTCAGAAAGCCTAGATGCTTTGCTTTTTTTAATCAATTCTCTTGCCGTGCTTTGATAATGTTTTGCTTTATATTTTTTTGAAAAAAACATCATCCAGCTGTGACAAATAAATGACCTAAGCGAATCTATCCATTTTGAAATGTAGCTGTTTACTATTACAATTATAACCAAAACTTGGTAATAAACTTGCAATGAAAGAGTTTCGATTAGTGGATCTTTGTATTTGAAAGTAAATAGATAATATATTGCAGCCCCAAGAATGAGTTGTATTATTATACGAGGCGCATCATTTTTATTCTCCATTGTTAACACTTCCTTTAATCTGGTTCTCTAAAAATCCATTTGCCTGTTTCAATATTTCTTGCGTGCACCCTGCTATTTCTAGCATCATGGAGAGAATGAGAACTACTAGGTTTGCGGATTTAACATCTTGACTCCCAAATTTATCGAATTGTTCAAGTTTATCTGTATACATATTTGTGATGAAGAATTTACCATCACTATCCTTCCCCTCTGCGCTGTAAACATATACTACTTTACATGGATTGTTGCTTGCTAAATTCATACTTCCCTCAACAAGCTCGCCTGCTTCTCTGCTTATTAATTCTTGGCTTGGCACTTTAATTACGCGAGACAGCCTCATGTTTGTTTTTGAGAATGGATTTTCAACTGTGGGGTAGGCAATGTAGGTGTCATTATTTTTTTTAAACCTAAAACGCCCTTTTTTATCATCTTCATCATTTTTAATTATTTCTGTATCTGCAATTTTATTGATTGCTTCTTTTAACTCGTCAAGGGTAATCATTTTCTTTCCTTTTAAATATTGACTTAATACAGACATTTGCTTAATAAAATAATGTTTTCCCTTGCTAAAAAATTAAGCTCTATGAAAAACAGCGACCAACTTTATCATTTATCTTATCCATAGTCAGGTTAGTGCTTCAAGTACCTAGCTTTTGAATACATAAACCCTCAAGGCTTTGTCAGGGTTCAGGTCGAGGAAAGGGGCATCAAAGAGCTGTCAGCCTCGCCTCATCCTCGTTGGCAAATGGCTTCAAGCAATTTGCATCCACTAGAATTTCCCATTCGTTACTATTCTGTATCGCACACCACAAAAGTTTCCGCGCGGCCAGAGAACATACATATCACCCGGATTGCGACAGATAGCCTTAAACGTTAATTTTCCCCACGCTCCATAAACACAAAAACTGAACCACTTAAACAAACCCGCCGCATTCTGTCGCCCTCTTCATAACTCAAATGCTGTATATAATAACAGAGTATCTATCCCTGTTTTTTTCAGTTTGCTTAGCCTCGCCGTTTCAGCCGCAACCCGCTATACGCCTGCACTTTCGGACATTTCGGGCTTACGTGCATGAGATCCCCGCGAGATCCTGTACGCCGCATAAAGTGAATAAATCCCTTACCTTTCATAACTTTGTAATTTTACAAAATCCAGTCGAGATCCTTTAAACTGAAAAAGACTGAAATCCTTTTCACTCTTTTCAGTTGGCGAACTCCGGCGGAACTTCAGCACCGGCGCGGTCTGGCCATGCCTTTTGTAAAAAAATAGAACTGAAAAATTTTTATGATTCAAAACCTGCAGGTGGGTGCGGTGTAGCGCCGATTTTGTCTGCGCAGCGATTATTTTGCCGGGTCTGACGCGCAGCCAGTGCCACGCTCTGCGGATGATCTGTCGGCGGTAATCGTCCGTGATGGTTGCGCCTGCGCGTGGCGCAGCGTGCGTCTGGGGCGTTCTGGTGACGGGCAATAAAAAACCCGCTGTGATAGCGGGTCAGTGTGATGGCTTACTTGCCGATGACAGGAGAGTATTTCTTACTAAGCGCAGCGGCCTGCTGGCTACTCTGTGCGATGGCGCTGCTGTTCGTGGGCTGACCGGTTGACGGGTGCAGCAGCTGGCCAACTGGTCAGCCAGCTGCTGCACCAGCGCCACGGTATCGAGCATCAGCTGGGCCACGTTAATCTTCTCTGAACCAATCCATACCACCGGCGCGATGATTTCCTGACGTGTACCGGCAATGCTCTGGCGCAGCTGGCCAATTTTTTCAGTCAGTGCCTGGCCGACTTTTAGCGCCGCGCTGCCGGTCACGTCTGTTTCCGCATCACCGCCCACTGTAATCAGCTGGCTCTGCTGTGCGGCCACGCTGTAGCTGCCGGTAGTGACATGCTGAATGGCTCCGGCCATCAGTGACGCAGTGCCGATCACCGTGGTCCTGTCCGTGGCTTTCACTGTCGTTTCCCTGCTGACCAGCTCACGCTTTTCAGTATCGGCTTTAACTTCCCGGCTCATGGATGTTTCACGGATGGCCTGATCGGTCTGGCGCTCCCAGTCTCCGGCCTGCGTTACCCGCCGTGATACTTCCGCACGCTGCTGCTGCAGTTGTTCGCCCGGCTTAACGTCCGGTAGGCTGGTCCCTTCCGGCATGGTCTGGCGCACAAATGGCTTGTCCGGTCTTCCCCCGATAAAACCAACCTCAACCAGTGTCCCCTCTGGCGGGAACTGAAACATGCCGGAATCATTACCGGCTACCGGCCTGACGGTGCACAACCTGACCGGTGACGGGGTGTGGATAGCCCTATCGTCCGTTAACCTCCTTTCTCTGGCTGGCCTTGCCCGAGAAAAGCACGCCACGCTGCCGCTGCTGATTGCCGCCGACCGCGACCTGAGCGGCGACGGCCAGGCTAAAGCAAAGCAGGCAGCCGAAGCCAGCCGCGCAGCCGTAGCCCTGCCGCCGGTATTCGGCGACTGGAACGACGCCTTCATGCAGTACGGTGAGGAAACCACCCGGCGGGCGCTGGCCGAAGCCGCCACGCCGCCCGCCGCCAGTCCGTTCGACGTGATGAGTGAGGCGGAGTTTCCAGCCATGAGCGCCAGTGAAAAGGCGGAGCGCGTGGCGGAGCACTACCGCAGCGCGCTGGCCGTGGACGCCAGCGGGGAAATTCTGTCCCGCTACCGTTCCGGCGCGTGGAAGGTGATTTCCGGGAAGCAGTTCGAGCGCGACGTGGCAAAGCTGTTTCAGCGCCTGCGCGCGCCGTTTTCGGCGGGCAAGATTTCGGGCGTGGTGGAGACGCTGAAGCTGATGCTTCCGCAGCAGGCCGACCCGGCGCGCCGCCTGATTGGCTTCCGTAACGGCGTGCTGGACACCCGCACCGGCGGCTTCAGCCCGCACAGTAAAGACTTCTGGCTGCGCACGGTCAGCGAAGTGGACTACACAAAGCCCGTTCAGGGTGAAACGCTGGCAGACCATGCGCCACAATTCTGGCAGTGGCTCGACCGCGCCGCCGGACGTGACCCGGCCAAGCGTGACATCATTCTGGCCGCGCTGTTTATGGTGCTGGCGAACCGCTATGACTGGCAGCTGTTTCTGGAGGTCACCGGTCCCGGCGGCAGCGGCAAGAGCATCATGGCAGAAATCGCTACCATGCTGGCCGGAACGGACAACACTACTTCAGCAACTATCGAAACGCTGGAGTCGTCGCGCGAACGCGCGGCGGTGATTGGCTACTCGCTGATAATCCTGCCCGACCAGGAAAAGTGGAGCGGCGACGGCGCGGGCATCAAGGCCATAACCGGCGGCGATGCGGTCTCAGTGGACCCGAAGTACCGCGACGCCTACTCAACCCACATTCCGGCGGTGATTCTGGCGGTGAACAACAACCCGATGCGCTTCACCGACCGCAGCGGGGGCGTGTCGCGCCGCCGGGTGATACTGCACTTCCCGGAGATTATCCCGGCAGACGAGCGCGACCCGCAGCTGAAGGAAAAAATCAGCGGTGAGCTGGCCGTTATCGTGCGCCAGCTGATGCAGCAGTTCAGCCAGCCACAGCAGGCCCGGTCGCTGCTTCAGTCGCAGCAGAACTCCGACGAGGCGATGCGCATCAAGCGCGATGCAGATCCGATGGTGGACTTCTGCGGATACCTGTTCACAACGCCGGAACCAAACGCACTCTATATGGGGAACGCCAGCATCAGGCCGCTTCAGCCCAGGCGTTACCTTTACCATGCCTATCTGGCCTATATGGAGGCTAACGGCTACAAAAATCCGCTCAGCATGAAGATGTTCGGCCTGGCGCTGGAAAGCATTATGCGGGAGTACGGACAGCACTACATGAAGCGCCGGACAAAACTAGGGGTGCAGACCAACCTTGACCTGACGGAAGAAAGCAGCACCGACTGGCTGCCAAAGTGCGATGACCCCGCAGTAGCATGACTATAAGAACCGGCGAAGGCCGGTTTTTTATGCCTGAACGCCACCGGTGATGAATGATACCCTTCACCCTACATCTATCATTCACCAGGCAATCAACTGATTTATATAAATAAAAATGGAAGGTGAACAGTGTGAAGGGTTTTCTGTAAAATCTTTTACTTAGTTTATCCCCCTTCTTAATAAACAATTGATGTATTTGTTGCTTTAAGCGCCAGTAGCGAACATAGCTCTTCAAAACTGGCCACCCCATGCCAAAAGCGAAAATTGTACTACCACAAACTTTTCAAAAGTTGCTGGGATGCTTACACACACGTCGAGGGCGACAATGGAAAAACCTAAAAATCATTTTAATTCAAATATTTAACTTGATGCGCAATTCAATAACGCCTAGAGGATTTGTGTTGTCAAAGGCCAATTAAATGCTAGAATGGCTCAAAATTCCTATATATGACAGGGTCTTACCAATGGCATTGAATGAGGTTGCTGCGGCGGTAAAAGTAGGCGGAGCTTTATACCGCAACAAAAGCGTCTTTTTCGAACTTATGACAAAGGCGGTTATAAAATACAAAAACACAGATATTGTTATAACTGGGGCTTCTGGTGCAGGTAAAAGTCATTTAGTTGAGTATATTAAAAGCGAAATCAAAGCGAAGAAACAGCATAGTCCGGATGTATCAGCAACAGTTGAGCATACAATTATTTGTTTGAATGACGATTGGATTCCAAAGAAAGTCAGCGTTATTCCTGGACAGGCATTCCTTGCTCGCGAAAAAGCTTTTATAGATTTAGTTAGCGATAATGCAAAACTTAAGGGAGTTATTCATGTCGTTGACTGGGGCTTTACCAAGCCTAAAATGAAAGACTTCGAAGCATATATTAAAGGTCAGAACATTAATACTATTGATGCATTAAGAGAAGAAAACCTTCGAGAAGAGATAACTTATTTACATTCTTTGGCGGATGCCATTGAAAATAAAGGCGAAGAAATAGATTGGTTTATTATTGTCCTTAATAAAATAGACCTTTTTAATCAAGGTGATGCGGTAAAGTATTATCATAACGATGAAAAATTCAATGCAGCACTAGAAAGGGTTTTATCTAAAGTAAAAAACGTAGGACACAAGAGAAATTTAATTCAACCGTTTTGCTGCCTGAGAGAGAATTTCACTTTCAATAATGATTGTGTGAAAACCAATCTGGGAAACCAAAAGGAACAATTAGAATATTTAATTGACTTCCTAAAGGTAATTGAACTGAATCTTGCGGAGTAACACAATGGTTCACTTTGACAATAATGATACTAATAATTACTACTATGGTGAGTATGATGAAGAATCAATGCGCGCTACTAACATTAAAAACTCGCTATCCCATATTAACCAACTTATAGATATGGCAGAAGAGTCAAAAAGTAAAATATCTAATTATTACAGGCAAATTAAAAAACTGCGCGAGCGTATGCTTTATCTTGTTGTCATTGCATATATAGGAGCAGGTTTTTATGCCGCATTCATCAAAGAAAATTACAAATCATTTTCAAATTACTTACCATCATTATATACGCTTCTATCCTTAGTAATAGTCATCTGCGCATTAAGTTTCGCTCTATATTCATTCTTAACACAAAGGAACAATATCAAAAAGCAAATATCTATCGAAAGATATATATTGAAAGATATTCTAAGCTTAGTTTTTGATATTAGAAAAATGCTGGACCTTTCTGTTCCGACTGGATCATTATGGATTGAGTTCAAAGTTGTTGACATGCGCTTGAAAAGGCTAGATTTTTATTGATTAATTTGAGAATGAGTCATCCTTTTAATCTGACTAAACCCTGCTATTATGTGCAGGGTTTAAATTTTGCTCCAAATTTATTTAATTAAAAAGACTCTTGAATCATTTAAAGAAAAGTAGCTATCTAACTATTTTTAATTTCATTCTGCACCCGACTTAGCACGTCCACGCCGGAAAGAGTAAGTGTCCTTTTGGGTTAACAGCATGGTTTGGGATATTTGGTATTCCATTGCCCATGTTGATTAACACGGATGAGATTAACGATTTTCCATCGGATTTGTGAGGAACCGTGAACCTCCGTTTTTTGGAAACAACGGACACTACTTCACTTAAATCGATTGCTTTGCACAGCAAAGCAATAGTCAAAGATGAATCTAAAAAGGTTCAAAATTTGAGCACCACAATTCATTTCAAGTAACTTTAAAGGCGCGCCTGGGTTAGCTATATCGATGTGGAAAAGTATGTTCTATCCTTAACTACAGTTAGTTTAAATAAAGGCAATTGGTATACGCTTTGGTATACCACCGCGAAATGAAATAAAAATAATCATTAATATTCATTAAGATGGTTAATTAATTCACATTCCGCCAGCAATTGATGATTACGAGAGTCATCCGTTGAAGCCCCAAGAGCCCGCACGGCGCAAGCCCTGCGGGAATTTTTTGTCTGCGGCCTGCTGCTGGTACCCCGTCAATAATCGCGACGATTATCCATTCCTGATGCTGACAGATTTAGCTTTTGCAGTGGTGGCACCGGCACGTTCACCTCACACTGCCGCAAGCAGTAGTTGTGCAACGTAAGCATCGTGGACTTCACCGCCTTGCTTCTAAATGAAAACAGCGAGTCCGACTGACTACCCACATGCAGTCATTACCCCCCCCCCGCAGCAACCGAACCGGTTCAGGAGCTTTTTTTTAATTCCAGCCAGAAGTGATTACTCCATATGTACACCAATGTACACGCAGCCCTTATCCCTTCAACACCTAACAAAATGATTTAGAATACTTAAATCTAAAATGATCAGTGCAAATCCTTTTCACTATGATCATTTCTGGCCCTGAAATGATTGGTCATGTCAGAAAAAAGTTTAGAATAATCCTGTTTGTCTTCTAAACACATGAGGTTGCATTATGGATGATGGCATAAAGATCGCGATGTCCCCTGTTCAGCTTGCTGCCGCGCTCTCTGACAAAACAGTGACAGAAGCGGAAACGATGAGTAACCGCCTTATCGGAGGACTGGGACTTGTCATGGGTTCACTTGAGCTAGCTGGCGCCACCGCTCTTTGTATCGCACCTGAACCAACTGGTTTAACAAAAGCAGGATGTGTAGTTGTTGGCGCACATAGTCTTGATAGCATTCACGCTGCTGCAAACCAGCTTATTGTGGGTAGAGACACCCGCACGGCAACTTACGAGGCAGCAACAGCAATTGCTAGATCCTTTGGAGCAGATGACGATACGGCGATGAAAATCGGGCTGACTGTCGATATTGCTGTTCCAATAGGATTTGCACTTGGCATCGGCGCAAGCCGGGTAGCAGCAGTAAGGGCTGGCCGCATTAAACTCAGTGAGCATGAGTCAATGACGGGTTTTAAACCCGGCGGACACACGCTTTCCACACATGTTGGCAAAAGCGATACAGAGCTATTAGCCCGCTTTGAAGCGAATAAACGTTTGCAGTATTCCACCACCTTTAGCAATGTGCATGTTGCAGAAGAAGCCATATCGAGAGCGCTCTTTGCTAATCGGGGCGTTATAAAATCCGTTCTTGGCGGAGGCAGGCAGGGAGCAAGGCTTACTATTCGCTATGCATCTGGTAAAGCGATTGGCTACGGTTTCAGGCGCGGGAATAATCAACGAATCGTCATGACAAATGTGAGAATTGTTATTGAGTTTCAGCAATATAACGGCAAACCTTATTACATTCTCACCGCTTTCCCGGATCTATAGGTACAAAATGCAGAACTTCCACTTTCTTGACCAGCTTATTTTCGGTTATTTCAACCAGGACGCCGACATCATCAATGATGGCGAGCATACAATTGAAGGCATCATTCGACTGTTCAAAAGGTCAGCGCCAGACTGGATGCTCAAAGATCTCGTCGAAGAAGTTGATGATTTTATCTGCACTTATGGTGATGGTGTCGAAGAGGAGTTCAGGAAACGCTACGAGTTTGATTTTTCGCCTGAACTTTGGGAAACCACCGCTCATGGATTCCTGATGACTGTGCGTCAGATCTCGTCAGAGAAATGAGGCTTTCAGAGGTACATTTCCTGATGAAAACTAATTGATACAAGTAAGAAAACTGAATCAGACGAAAATAATAGTTTGCGATAGTTATCCAGACTCTGCCAGATGACCACCCTCCCCCCTGAAAGCCCGCCACCCTGCCCGCTTTTCGTCTCCTTCATTCTTCCTGTAACCTCTTCAGTAAACCCCCTTTAGATCAGTCACTACCCGCGCTCATCCCTTCCCTGCGCACCAACTCAGCGCACTCATATTTTGCACTGCATCACACTTATCACTTTGCCATAACTTTAAGCCTTTGATATTGAAAAATTTTTAGATTGGCACACTTCCTGCAAATTTCTCCAGTCACGTCGTTCCACAGGGATGATGATCTTAAAGATTTGGCATCAGCCGTTAACCGTCCGGATATCTGCGACGCCTTAAGAGTGGCATACAGAGCGGGTGGAATCTGGCTGCATAACAGAACGTACTTCCGGAGAGAGCCATGACCTCAATTAGCGAACCAGTGGTAATAGCGAAACACAGCAAGTGGGTACAGCTTCTGCTTGGCTTAATCTGCATGGCAG
>Ga0157357_1000943_pt1 | contig 12314 bp, 12 predicted proteins | sample AttcapACBM1_FD_111485 | JGI IMG/M metagenome (GOLD analysis project Ga0157357, IMG submission 111485) | Fungus gardens microbial communities from leaf cutter ant in Botucatu, State of Sao Paulo, Brazil - Atta capiguara ACBM1 | ecosystem: Host-associated > Fungi > Mycelium > Unclassified ... | reverse complement strand
TAAGTCCTTTTCCTTTTCCCAAGTATTATATTCTATCATAAATCCTTTTTACCATACTAAATACTTTACTACTCCTTGTATTTTCTTTTATTTAGAATTTTTTCTACCTCTCACTCCTCAACTTCCTTTACTTCTACTGGTTTTACTTTGTCTACCTTTCATCCCCCCACTTGTTCCCTATATCTCACTACTCAACTAATATTTTGTCACAAACTTCATTCAGCTTGTATTTCTACAACCAGTGAACCAATTTTTACAAACTAAGTTGTATTGGAAAGCCCAAATAAGAGCCATCCACACATATGTGGAATGTATAAAAGCAACAACAAACAACCAAGATATCAAGCCATCAGTATCTGTAAAAGATTTGTTAGCTGATATCTCATGAATGGCTAGATTGATTCACACAATTGAACTTGTATTGGAAAGTACTTATCAAATCATTTCTAATGATATATGGTACATTCAATAATGATAAGTATTCATAGAGATATAAGCATATCAATGTAGTGACATAATTAGTTATCTCCTAAAATTAGCCTAACATCTGCTATGACAGATAACAGCTCCCATCAGATACAAGTTTTGATCATATAATGGAAACAGCTTGTGCATAGACTATCACTCTTTTATATATATACTTCTGTGTTTAAGAATTAGACCTCAAACTTAACAACATCAATTATCATTAATCATTATCTCTTATTATCATTGACATCTATATTGATCTTTATCATTATTGACATTATTATTGAACTTCTGAATCATTTCTAAACCTCTAAGAGTGTATCCAAGGTTCAGATATCACAAACAAGTAATTAGTTTATTTTATGATATATTCACTACTGGATAAATCCTCATTGAAGTAGGAAATTGTAATTTGATTGCATTGGTAGAAACTACCTTGTCAATAATATATGGACCAACATATTGATCTTGATCTACTAACTTTCTTGCTAGCTGTTCTTTGAATATTAAGTTTTTTGTGCTCAACATCACCTTGTCTTCTTTTTTCCATTCTTCTACTTCTTTTCTTCTCCTATCTGTTTGTTACTTTGTTATCTTCTCCACTTTTCCTTTTCTTCTAATATCTGCCCCTATTCTCAACTCTCTACCATAGTTTATTATAAACAGAGATACTTTGGTTGCTGAATATACTTTGTTATTGACTGCAAATTCTGCTGATGCTAACTATTCTGGCTAGTCTTTTTGCCTATGATCTACAAAGAACTGAAGATACTATTCTAACTTCTGGTTCATTCTTTCTATTTGTCTATCTGTTTGTAAATAGAAAGATGTCAACAGTTTAGTCTCAATTCCCAATCTCCCTTGTTAACTCTGCTACAAATTGTGGTCCTTGATCTGAAACAACACTTTCTAGCTATCGAATGCAGTTCACACTAGGGGTGAAAGTCCACAAGATAGACTTGGAGATGCGTGAACTTGTAAAACAACCTTGGCTTCAGCTTATATATTGTGCTGTCTGTCTGTCACATAGTCGCAACTTTAGATAATAGGGAGAAGTCTGAAAGGGGAGTGAGTACTGATTTTGTGTGTTACTGTTGAACACCAAAGATCAAGTTCAATAAGAAGTTATCTTCATAAATTATCAGACTAGCGAATTACAATGTAACTACTAGTCTTATATATAAATAGATATTATAAGAGATGCTTATGGTTTTAGTGGTAAAGCTTCTATTACCCTGAGTAGAGGTTTCAGTGTTGAGACACTGACAGGAGTAACTCCACCATGGAAGACCAAGTCAGTTAGGAGTATCTCTGCTGTAAAAGATAGAATATCCAGATGGTTGCAGCACCACCATAAGATGTGTTACAAGAAAGGTAGCCACTGTGGAAGGTGTGCTTGTATAATTAGAAGATGGTATCACCACAGGAATGTAATTTCCAGACAGGTGGACTTGCATATGACACTTGCAAGCTATATAGCTTCTACATATTATTTCTAAACAGTCTTACTAATCCTTCTGCCAATATCTCTTTTGTTATTGTTATAAAATGCATCATTTTAGACAACCTATTGTAGATTACTATGATAGCATTCTTTCTAGCTACTAACAGTAACTTAGTTATAAAGTCAACTATTAATTGTGTCTATGGCTTCTCTAGTACCTTACTCAACTTCAATTTTCCCACTAGTGCTTCCATCCTCTTTTTTATCCTTTGATACAGATCACAACTATCTATATATTTTCCTACATCTTTTGTCACTCCTGGTCATCAATAATTCCTTGTTACTAGCTCTGTTGTCTTCCACCTTCCTCTATGTTCTGCTACTAGTATGTCATGATATAACTAGATTATTTCTACCCTCAGTTCTTTGTTCTTTGGTACATATATCTTTTTTTCTTTTAATACCAAGCCCTCTTCTATCTGCAATTCATCTCCTTGTAATACTTTAACCCCCACTTTCTTCATCTCTTCTACTACTTTAACTTATTTTTCATCTTTTCCCCTAGCTATTTTTATTTTTTTAAATATATCTACTTCCAGTCCTTCTATTACTACTTCAGCTAAACTACAAATCCATTCTTCTTTAATTAGAGTCTGATTATTATTGTCATTTTCTACTCCTACTTTCTAGTCTGGTCTTTTACTAAGTTCATCTGCCTTCCCCATTTTTGTTTCTGGAACATGTTTCAGAGTGAAATCATATCTTGACAGATATAATATCCAATTTGCTTGTCTTCTATTCAATTTATGTGCCTTTATAAAGTATTCTATATTCTTATAGTTTGTCCAAACCTTGAACTTGAACTTGATACCCTTTAACAAATGTTTCCAGTTTTCCAACCTCTTTATTATTACCAACATCTCCTTATTATATATCTTGTAATTTCTCTCTGTCTTATTTAGAGATTTTGAGAGGAATGCTATTGGCCTCCAAAGTCTATCATCACATTCCATAGATAAAACTCCTCCCATTACATAGTCTGATATATCAACTTTCATTCTTATTTTTTTGTCTAAGTCCAGCACTAGTTCTTGTATAAACCTCTCTTTCAATTTCTGAAATGCTTTTCCATTCAATTCCACTTCTGATCTTTTTTCACTAGGTCATGTAAAGATCTAGCTGTCACTGAAAAATCTTTGATGAACTGTCAATAGTAGTTTGCTAGTCCTAAAAACTTCTGTATATCTTTAACTTCTTTTGGAGTCAGCCAGTCTAATACTCCCTTCACCTTTATTTCTCCATTTTAATTTCCTCCAGTCCAATTACTACTCTTAAGAATCTTACTTTCCTAACCTTCCACTTGCATTTTTTTAGTTTTACATATATATCATTCTTTGCTAACCTCTTTACTACCTCTTCTACTACTTCATCATATTCTTCTTCTTCCTCTATTCCCACTATAACATCATTAATAAAACTTGCTACTTCCCCAGTGTTTTTTAAGTTCCAAAGAATCTTATTTATCATCATTTGAAATATCACTGGAGAATTTGTAAACCCAAAGAACATTACAGTTGGTTCAAATGACCCTTCCAGAGTTGTGAATGTTGTCTTTCACTCATCTCCCTTCTTTATCCATATATTATTATATCCCTACTATAAATCTAATTTAGTAAATACTTTTTCAGTACCAATATTTTCTATAATGTTTGAAATCAAAGGTAAAGGATACTTGTTTTTATAGCCCATTCATTTAAATATTGATAGTTCTGTACCATACACTTCTTTCCATCCTTCTTTCCTATAAAAAAACATCAGTGCCATTTGAGGAAACTTTAAGAGTTTAATGTACTCTTTCCTCAATTGTTCTTTGATGAACTCATGTACCTCTCTTCTTTCTTCTCTTAACAACAGATATACTTTCCTCTTCCTCAGCACAAATACTTCTTTCAACTCTATTACATGATCCCATACCTTTTTCATCAGCATTTTCTCACTTGCTTTCTTTCTGAATACATATATCTATCTATGAAAATGCTCTGGTACCAACTTCTTCACTTCTTCTTCTGACTTTGCTACTTCCTCTTCTTTATCCCAGATCTCCCACTCTTCTACTACTTTCTTCACTTCTATTATCCTCTCCTTTTCTGGTTTTTTCTTCTTTCTCTTTTCTTTCTCTTTCTTCTGCTCTTTCTCCTTTTGTTTCTTTTCTTCTTCTTCTTTCTTTTCTTCCTTCTTTTGTTTTTGCCACTCCAGTTTTGCTTGCTTTGATCTCTATTACTTTCCACATTCCTCTGGATATCTTGTCATTTTTACTTCTCCAGTTCTCTAATCAATCTCAGGATTATGGTGAGCTAGCTACAGCATTCCTAGAATCACACTCTACTTTTGTCCTCTGATCACATTAATCTCAGTTTTCTCTATATCTCTGATAATAAATATTGACTTCCACTATATGCTCAATAGGTCCCTCCTTGTTAAAGGAACCATCCACATTTCTCACATATATTGGTCTTTCAATTTTCTTTAACTTAAACCCTTGCTTTTGAACAAATTCCAAACTCATTATCAACTCTGTTGCACCACTATCTAACTTTAACAACAACTTCCACCATGACTTCTTGTGTGTCAATCCTCTCAAGCCCAATCTTCACTGTTACTTGTTAGAGTTATGGATAGTAGACTCTATTTTATTTTCATTTTCATTTCTATTTTCTATTTCATAAATTCTTTTCTTTTCTTTTTTAATTGGAACCTAGGGTTAAGACATGATGGTCACATGTCACATGTCACAGAGAAGGATATAGAAGGATTTAGAACAAATAATGTTATACAATATAGCAACAGTATGTTGACCCTATAGCAAGCATATGTACTTTAGGATAGGTTAGTATAGTATGCATACAAACCACAGTCTGTGGTACATAAGATAGATTAGTTTATACTTGGAACTCTATTAAGTTTTCTTGTATTATTCTAATACAAGGTTCTTCTTATTTATCCACTCTAAGATCTTTAAGTTATAACATGAGAACTCAATTACCTTTCTTGAAACCATTCAACACTGAATCTTTCTTTTTCTTACTCTCTATTTTCATCCTTGATTGAAGAAAGACTCAGTCCTTTAGTCAAGAATATACAGCTGAATCCTAGACTCAAGGAGTATACTAGTCAAACAAGAGAAGTTTGACTATTTGTTTGTACTAAAGCCCACTAGTACATTTTAGGTGTATCATCTTTTGTGGACATGTTCTTTATCTCTTTTCATTATTAGCTCTGTGTTGTTGGTCCTCTTGTGACCAGTATATGCAGGAGAATGGCAAATGTTCTTAATATCTTGCCTAGAGTAGAACAACCTTCTTAAGTCAAAATCATTTACATTTTCCTTAAGGTAGTAGTTAGTAGTTGAAGTAGTTGGTAAAAAGTGTAAGATGGAACAAGAAGAGAGCCCACTATCACTTATAGAGATTATTTCAAGTTCAGAATATGAGTCTGAGAGCAAGTTTAGCACTAGCTTCTCTCTACTTTGATAAGTTTAGAGTTTGTGTGAAAGTAGGAGTTTAAATTCAAAAAAATGGAAAAACCTATTTATGTAAGGAATATAGATAGAATATTCAATAAGGAGAGGCCAATAGAAAATATAGTGGAAGTAAACATTTATTATCAGAAATATAGGGAGAGAATAGAGATAGACATAATTAGAGGATAAAAGTAGAGTATAATTTTAAGAATGTTATAGCTTGTATACTATAATTCTAAGATTGACTGAAGAATAGAAGAAGTAAAGATGACAAGATGTCCAGAGGAGTGTGGTAAGCAGTAGAGGTCAAAACAAGAAAAATCAGAATGATAAAAACAAAAGGAAGAGGAAAAATGAGAAGAAAAGAAGTAGAAGAAGAAGGAATAAAAAAAGAAGAAAAAGCTAAAAAAGGAGAGGATGATGAAGGTAAATAATGTGGTGGAGGAATGGGAGATATAGAATGATGATGAAGAAGTAACAAAGTTAGAGAAGGAAGCAAAAAAGTTAGTACCAGAAAAATTCCATAAGTGGATTCAGGTGTTTAGAAAGAAGCAGAATAAGAGGATGCCAAAAATTAAGGTAAGTTCATTCAAGAACAATTGAGAAAAGGGTACATCAGACTCTCAAAGTTGTCTCAAATGGCACTTGTGTTTTTTGTGGGAAAAAAGGATGGTAAGAAGCATATAGTTTAGGACTATAAGTATCTTAATAAATTGTCAGGCATGGTTCATATTAGGAGGTGGAAGTCCATGGAGTTGGCTCGGAAATGCATAGAATATGAAGACTTCTGTGAAAAAAGCTCAGTGATATGAACTTGTTAGAATGATCTTGGCTTCAGCTTATATACTGTGCCATCTGTCTGTTGCATAGTTGCAACTTCAGATGAATGGATAAATTCTGAGATGAGAATGAGTGCTCATTAGTGTGTTTCCATTGAATACCAGAGATTGAGTTCAATAAGAAGTATCTTTATTAATTATTAGACTAGCAAATTACAGTATAACTACTAGTCTTATATACAAGTAAGAGATATAGGAGATACTTGGGGTTTCAATGTATAGCCCCTATTGCACCAAGTAGATGTTTTAGTGGTAAAACACTGACAGAAGTAAAATAGCAGAACTCTTTCATAGAAAACCAAGTTCAATAGGAGTATCTCTATCATGGAAGACTGAATATCTGGATTGTTGCATCACTATCATAGGAATATATTGTAAAAAGGATGGCCATCATGGAGGACAGAATTGTTTCATGGATATTAAGGGAGTAGCATCACTGTGAAAACATATTTTCAGAATGAATGAACTTGACATATAACAGTATTCCCCTCTTAGGACTGAGCCTTTGAAGTTCTATTAAGTTTATCTGAAGAACCCATAATAGTCCCTGGGTTAACAATATATAAACAAGGAGAAATTTTCTTTGCCTATTTCTCTATCATCATCATTTTTTTCCTTCACCCTCTAATATATCCCAAACTGATGCAAAAATGCTTGAACAGCAATGTCAAAAGATATAGTGATAGCATGAAGAGAAGCAATAGCTCTAAGCCTACCTAAAAGAGGTAGCTGAAGCTTGCTGTATAAAGCAAGCTGCATAAAAAGCAAGAAGAATTACTAAGACCAAAGCATGGGAGGAGGCTCAGAAGCAGAGGCTTACAGAGAAGGAGGAGAAAAGGAAGCAGTTGAAGTACCTGAAGCAACTTCAGGATGAAGTCTTGGCTAAGAATGCTGCCCTTTTGGGGAGCACTGAGGCTTTCTAAATTATAGGATCTAAATGCAAGGAGATTACCAACATCTCTTCAGAAGATGAGACAAGGCAATGGCTCTCTAAAAAAATAAAAGAAAAGCAACTAAGGAGGTACCATGGGAATACTACAGTCAAGATAGGGGGAGATAACCCCTGTGAGAGATGTGTATACACTATGCAATCTTATCTAGTGTATAACTCAAGGTGAGTACAAAATTTTTTGTTTCATTTATCTCTGTTAATCTTTTTCATCCTTATAATTGTTTGCAAGGATTGGGGCCACAGTCAATTAAAGATGGAGTTTGAAGGAGAATCTGCAGGGTAGTGACAAAGAGAACAAGGAAGAAGATGGAAATAATGAAGAGGAGTCCAAAGATGGTCAGAGGAAGATAGCAAAAGGAACTCCATTATCTGCCTTCTACTAGAATATGATTTTTTTTGTGTATTACTCTAAATTTTAATCTTGGTTTTTGTTATATCTATACTATGTGAGTAAAAAATTAATATGAGACAGGAATAAAAATTAAAGTCTGAAAGTTTGGAAAGAAACCCCATAAAAAATGCATGGAAATAAGGTTAAATGAAACAAGCAGATAGAATAAACTAGGAAAATAATAATAATAATCCCTATTAGAAGTGCATAGAGACAGAGAACAAGTGCAACAGTATAATCAAGACAACAGGAGTAGACCAGGCTTGGTGAAATATATGATATAGAAATTAGATACCAAGTCAATAGCATAGGTGAGCTCAGATGCAGTGATCCACTCAGATTCATCTTTAGTGTTTTCATACCCTAGCCAGATCACCTTGTACAAAAGCTTGCATGCCCATTAGCAATCAATTTTGGAGTCCACTATCCAAGAAATTTCATACTTAGGTTCTCCATCAATTATAACTAGTGTAGGGGCCAGTTATGTTCTCTTGGGAAAAGAATTAGATGTGGTGAGTTTAAGCATAAACACATGGAAAACTGGAAAGACAGAGTATATAGACTCTGAGAGGCAAAAGATGAACAATAGTATACTAGGCTAGAAAATAATTTCATAGAGTCTAAGATATTTTTTAAAAAGCTTTTTTGAAGGCCAAGTGGTTTTAAAGAACTGAGCCTTGATAAAGACTTTGCCACCTACTTTGAAATCAGATACAAGAGAATATCACACATCAGTGGATTTCTAATAACACTATTGGGCTGTGAAAATTTCAGCTTTGAGGGTACTCTGTAATTCATTGAGACCTACAGCAAAATTGCAAGCTCAAAAGGAAGCAATATCACATTTAGGATGAACAGTAATATTTGGATGATATCTCTTATTAATGAAGAATAGGGAGGCATTGGTAGTAGCATTTGAAGCATTGTTGTAAGTAAACTCCACAAGAAATAGAAGTTTGGACTAGTTGTCTTACTAGTAATTATAATATACCCAGAGGTATTGCTTGAGGGTCTGGTTTGTATGTTTAGTTTGTCCATCATCTTTGGAGTAGTAATCTAAAGTAAAGTAAAGTCATATATCTAGAGCAGTACTTAAAGAACAGAAAAAGTTTGACATAAACTCCAAACTTCTGTCAGAGATAATATGAGAAGGGATGCCATGTTTGGAAAACACATAGAGGATAAACAGATGTGCTAGGTCTGCAGATGTGATGGTGTTATAGACAGAGATAAAGATCATCTACTTGGTGAGCTAATTGACTATGACCAAGATAGTGTTAAATCTAGAGAATGATGGAAGTTTCTTGATAAAGTCCATAGAAATAAAATTCCATGGTTGTTCAGAAATAGGGAGTTGTTTGAGAGATTCATAGTACTTGTGACATTATAGCTTAGATTACATACAAGTGACACAAGACTTGCAGAATTGTTGTATATCAGTCTAAAGGCTAAGCCAGAAATATCTGCAGTGAACAAGTTCCAGTGTTTTATTTTGACTAAAGTGGCTAGCAAGGATGTGATTATGGTTATACTAAAAAACACATGTGCAAAGATTACTGGTGGATAGTACATAGATTCTATCATCAAGATAGAGAAAACCATTGGGGTTTGTAGACTATTGGCCATCTGCAATGATGTGTTTTGTAGCAATTGGGTTACTAGAAAGAGCTAAAAGGATGTCTCAGTATAGAGTGTCTGGATCAACAACTATAGCTGTGCAAAGGGAAGGAAAGAGAAGGACAGTAGCTCATACAGAGGCTGCAAGTTGTTCTTGAGTGAAGATTGGTTTGAAGTTGTAAGGGTTGACTGTGGCATAGCCAGTATTTCCCTCTTTAAGATAGATATTCCATTGTCTAATGAGAATATCTAGTTTGGTGCCAAGATAACTAGGGCAGAACCTAATGACAAGGTTGAGCTAAGAGAGGTACTTGGACCACTGTACTTGCCTCTAGGTCAACACCTTGGTAGTATAAAAGTACTCAAGGTTTTTGTGATCAATACCAATGTTGATAAAATAGGCTAGACCCTTTAGGTAATGTTGTTAAATCTTGAAAGCCTCAAAAATGACAAGTAATTCCTTGTCATGTATGTCATAGTTCAACTCTGCTATAGTAAAAGTGTAGGAGTGAAAATCAACTGGATGAACTTCATTTTCTTCATTTATAATAGAAAGAATTGTAGCAAGAGCATAGTCTGAAGCATCAGTTTCCACAACAAGTTGAGTATTAGGAATCCAGTATATGAGAATAGGAGTGGAGGTAAATGCCTTTTTGAGAAAGTTGAAAGCATCATGACAGAAGGAATTAAACTTCCAAGAAATATCCTTCTGGGTAAGGCATGTCAATGGAATGACAATGCTTAAGTAATTAAAGATGAACCAGCAATAAAAGTTAGCAAAACCTAAAAAAAATTGAATATCCTTGACTTTCTTGGGCTCCAGCCAGTCTTGAATAATCTTTTGTTATCAGACATGGTAACACCAGAAGGAGAAAAGATGTATTCCAGATACTCTACTGACTCAGAATAAAATTCACATTTCTCTGCTTTGGCATAAAGATCAGCTTTGCAGAGACACTTAAGTACTTCTTTAACATGCCAGTGATGTTTAGATGTATTATTTAAGTGAATTAGTATATCATATAAATAGATCACAACATAGACATCTAAAAGATCAGAGAAAAGATTGTTCATGAATTGCTAGAAGGCCATAGAAGTGTTGGTAAGACTAAAGGGCATTACAGACCACTTAAATGATCCATAATGTGTTCTAAAAGCAGTCTTCCATTCATCACTGTTGGCTATGTACACCAAGTGGTAAACATGGCAAAGATCTATCTTTTTATATACTCAAGCTTTGTGAGGTGAGTCCAGTAGATTAGAGATAAGCAGGAGTAGATAATGATACTTTTTAGAAATACAGTTAAAATCATGAAAGTCAACACAGAGGCATAGTAAACCATCTTTCTTCTTAATAAATAAGACCAGTGCATCATGTAGAGAAAAGTTTGGTCAAATAAAATCTATATTGAAGTTTTCCTCAATGAATTCCTTTAGAACCTCTTGTTCAGATGCTAAAAGAGAGTATATAGGGCCAACCAGAGGTTGAGCATCTTCTTCCAGATTGATTTGGAGGTTATAAGGATGATAAGGAGCAAGAATTTCAACCTTGGTTTTGCTAAAAACATTGGCAAATTCATAATACTCAGAGAGGACATTGGAAATGTTAGAAGCCTCTGCAAGTTTTGCAGAGTTGGCCTAAATGTCCAAAGAACAAAGATAAATTTGAAACTTGCTAGAGCCCAGAAGTTTTGATACATGCATGAATACTATAGCACCAATAATAGTAATGTTAGATCACTTAGAGATATACATAGAGATCTCAAGTGCAAGTATGGAAACCACAGAATCTGATGATTGCAGAGAGATGTCAGAAGATGACAGAGATGCTAATGGGATGTTGGCTACAATACAAGAGGGAGCAAGATTTTCCTGCAAAGATGGACAAAAAAAGTTTATTGACCTATTTACCCAGTCAATCAGTAGAAAATGTCATGTGAGCCAGTTGTATCCAAGAACCAAGGAGCAAGAAGAATCAAGTGGAGTAACATAGAAGTTTAGATTCATACAATCACCAGTGGAGAATATTATGGGCAAGTTAATAATTTTGGAGATGGTGTCATTTGATAAACTATCAAATAAACAGAGAGCAGATGTCTTTAAGTGGTAAGTATCCACAAATTTAAAGTCTACAAAGCAATAGGTAGACCAAAAATCAACTAGAGCTCAGAATGGGATTTTATTAAGATAATCCTGATCAAGAATCAAGGGAGAAGTAAGAAAGACACAGAGGGAGTGAGGATCAGAAAGAGTGGATGTATTGAGTCAGATAGGACTTATTGCTGCACAGGAAAGTTCAATATGACCCTCAGTCTGTGTGAAGTTCTGAAAATTGCTCTCTATTTTTCTAAGAGTTTTTCAGAAACAGCTACTGAAGCACTGCAGCCTTTGAGAGTAACTGTGATCTGCTTCTTGGAATATAAGTTCAACTTGTAGTCCCTTGCACTGCAAAAGAGGCACAAATTGTTTTTGAGATGCTTCTTGCACTCATTACTAGTCAACTTGCCATTGTTGGCCAACTTGGAAAAAAGGTCTATCTGTAGAGAATTAGATTGTTTCTTGGGAGTGGTAAACAATGAATTGGAAGGAGATAATTTGGTAGATGAAGCCACCAGAGATGTGTTTGCTTTGTTCTAGAAGGCCATAGCATTGCCAGTAGAGGAAGCCTTATCTTGCTTTTAGGAATAAGACTTGAGAGTTTCCTTTTCTGCCTATCTGGCACAATGACATTTGCAGTCACATTTCCAGTAGCAATGATCAATGGTTATTACTAAAGCATACATATTCTGAAATAAGATAGGTTTATCTTGTTTCCAGGTAGAGATAGAATTCTGGATCTAATTGAGAAGCCTCTGGTAATAGTAGTAGCATAAAATACTATTCCCCTAACTTAATTGGAAGGCATAGCATATGAAATCCACATTGTAAGTAGAAATCTTATTGCCAGGATTCATGCAGAGATTATCTAGTATGGTAGCCACTTCACCAATGAGGTCCAAAAGACCAAAGTGCCAATGTAATTCATCAACAAAAAGGTTTCAGTCAGAGAGCCAGTCTTGCAGTATGCCCTAGTCTTCTTGATT
>Ga0157357_1000941_pt1 | contig 12328 bp, 15 predicted proteins | sample AttcapACBM1_FD_111485 | JGI IMG/M metagenome (GOLD analysis project Ga0157357, IMG submission 111485) | Fungus gardens microbial communities from leaf cutter ant in Botucatu, State of Sao Paulo, Brazil - Atta capiguara ACBM1 | ecosystem: Host-associated > Fungi > Mycelium > Unclassified ... | reverse complement strand
GATGATATCATATAGCATGTTAACAGTATGTTGACCTCATGTAGTATACATGGCCTTTAGAATAGGTTAGTAATAGTCTTGCACAGACCACTAGCTAGCATATATAAGATAGACACTCTGTATTAGGAACTTTATCAAGTTCTCTTGTATTAGTGTTAACCTAATATAAGGTTCTTTTCTTGACTCCAGTGTTAATGGTAACATACTTATTCTATCAGTATTCATTTTCTGAAACTCTGTTTCTCATTCTCTGAAATTGTGACCAAGTGACAAGTAGATGGCACAGAACATTAGCTGAGACCAAGGTCATTCACAAAAGTCTCTAATCTTGTATTCTTGGATAAGTTTCCAAACTTGATCTGAACTCCATCTGAACTCTACAGACTTTTGATTTTCAGTGTGAATTATGTCTGACATTGCTACAGCACAGATAATCTCAGGATATGACACAGTATTATTAGATATTAGAGTCTTTCATTGGTTTTCTTCAACTATGGAACATAAGAATGTCCCAAATCAAGGAAACCAAAAAGGTTCTTCAATAGAATCATGTCTTTCAGTAGATAACTCAGACCAGAGAGATTTGATATATGAAAAGTGTTACGACTTAAAGCTCAAAGTGTTAAGCGATAAGACAACTCTTGTATTGAGTAATACAAGAGAACTCGATAGAGTTCCTAGTACAAAGTAGTCTACCTTATATACTACTACTCATGGTCTGTGCTTACTACTGTGCACCCTATCCTAAATGACCATGTGTATATCATGAGGCCAACATGTGTTGTCTATGTTGTATGACATCACTTTATTCCAGAGACTACACCATTAACTTGTGACTGATGTGACAGCATGACTGATAAACCCTAACCTGAGTTGTTCTAAAAATAGAAAAGAAAAGAAAAAGAAGAAGAAAAATAAAATAAAGTGAAAAGAGAAAATAAAAAAATAAAAAATGAAGTCCACCGTCAATGATCTTGACAAAAAGGGGCTGCTTTTATACTGTAACAATAAGCCTAATTATAATGTGAAACTATAATTTAACAACTAGTTCTCTCTTATATCCACTGTAGATCCTTGAAACCCTACTTCTCTCTCTTTTCTATCATTTTACTCAGAAGATTGACCTCTAGGAAAAGTCATATTTCACAATTATAATTTATGAGTATTAATACTTGATAAAGGAAAGGAGAGATCAAAGTGGAGAAGAGGTACTTCATCAAGAACATGTATGTGTACTGGATTTTCTATGATATTCTTCTCCAAGGTAGAGCCCACCAGGTAGGGTATACCCCCAAGGATGGAGCATACTCAAGAATATATTTGAATCTCAAGATAAAATATGCTCTCAAAGATATACATTACTCTTAGGATAATATATTCTTAGGGTTGTACTTAGAATAAAGTCAAAGCTCATAGGGGTAAAGTAGACCCCTAAGGGTATTAACGAGGGTAAGTATAAGGGTAAGGGTAAAGTTGCCGGTAACTATTAGTCTACCCTGGGACTACCCTTGGTGGACTCTACTCCGAGGTGTAACATTACCTGTACCTTTTCGCTTCTGGGCCCTGCTCGAGTAGGAGCAATTGGTGGATAATTTTCATCACCTACAGAACACTCAACCGAAAAGAAATATCTCCTTCGAAAGTTATTTTGCAGATACAAACAAGATTGGATGCCCGATATCCCATATACAGTATTCATCCATATTTCTAGGACTGGAAACAAGGCAACCTTGTTACAGACATTCCATAAACAACAGATCAAAAAGCCATCTGATAATCTAGTCCAAGAATTATGATCATGGACCGAGTTATATAGATCACACAACGAGCGCAAAAGTCGTCGTTCTTCACCCAGTAGTTCCGCTCGGCCGGTACTTGACGATCCAGGGATGTTTTCGAACTTCTGAAAGGGCGAGACGCTTGTCAGGTTCGTATTGCAAGAGCTAATTGGCCGGTCAATTCCTCATTTTTGCGCAAGATGTTGGACCATATACCTTGCCGACTAGGTCTTTGACATCAGATGACATGGTAGATGGGAAACGAAGGTCAACCTTCGCAATCCGGCGATACGTATCTAGTAGTTGTTCCATCAGTTCATTTGCAGAACGATAAGACAGAGATCACGTACTATTGACACTACTTCGATCTTCAAATGGCGGGTTTCCAATGAGAAACTCATACGTCAAGACGCCCAAGGCCCAGTAATCGACCTTTTCCGTATGATCCTTGCCTTCAACCATCTCGGGAGGCAAGTAATCCAGAGTACCACACAAGGTCACGCGACGGTTGCCTGGTGCATGAACACTCCAACCGAAATCACCAATCTTCAGCTCTCCAGTGATGCCAATCAACAGATTCTCTGGTTTGATGTCACGGTGAATGACATGTTTGCTGTGAAGATACATGAGCGCATCAGCCATCTGGTCGACGTATCGGGCACTTCGCTTCTCGGTAAAGCATCCATGTTTGCTAAGTTGTTTGTAAAGCTCTCCCTTGCCGGCGAATTCAAGCATAAGGAAGATGCGTTTCTCGTCATGGAAATATCCGTAGAGGCGGAGAACATTTGGATGGCGGAGGTTCTGTTGGATTTCAATTTCACGTCGAATCTGCTTCTCAACTTTGGATTGAACGATCTCAGATTTATAGAGGGTTTTTAAGGCGAGAATATAGTGGGGCTCGCACTTCGTGCGTACCATATAGACACGACCGAATTTGCCTTTACCGAGTGGTCGGCCCATATCAAATCCGTGTAGACTCCATTCTCGAGTGGGTGATTTTCTGATGAATGATTAATTTTTTTCTTGAATTGATGTTCAGGACGATACCTTGAAATACTCGAGTCCAGAGCCAGTTCTTCAGCTGCCTCTCCATATACACGTTCGCCACGTTTCTCGTTTTCTGTCTCGAGTCCACCGTCATACTGTCCTATGTCTATCGATTGTTGGTAAGTGAACTGAGTTGACTGAGTTGAGGCGGTGCTCGCGGTCTTGCCAGAATTCGTAGTGTCTGGAGTGGGGTTTCGCAATGAAGAGGGATGTAAGGGTTTGGAATTTGCATAGGAGATTGTGTGAAAATTCGGGGGAGCAAATTTTGTGAGAAGCTTGTTAATGTTTGCTTGGCTTGGCTGCTTGGAATGCGAGGATTTCAACGAAGACATAGATGAGGAATTGCCTTTCTTGTTTGAGATTTCAAGGGCGGCAATTTGGCGGGTAACAGAGCCCACAGAAGTCATTCTATGTCAGAAGAGCTTGTTATTGGTATATAGGTATTTCAAGAGGTGAGTAGGAGTATCTCAGCTTGAGGGTTCAACTCTGAGCGCGAATGTCCACGTGATGTGCCGTATAAAACAGGTGACTTGTATGTTTTGGAGTTGAACCGGAGCGGTTACTATAGGAGCACAGTAACTTGCTGCACTTTCACAAGATGTAATACTCTAAAGTTATTCCAAGACTTGGAGTTGATAATCTTCAAAGAAGAGGAGCTGCTAAAGATAGATCAATGATAGATTAAGTACAAGATTTCACTGGTGACTAGAATCCACCAAGAGTGGAGTATATCTCTAGAACTATAATTCTATTGGATCAATAATTACTGGTATTGTTATCAGACTTGCTTATACTTATCACTCTTGTTGAATAAGATATTTTATTTGACTTGTAGATAGCATGTAATCAGAACTGATATTCGACATCGATCCATTCAGGCTGCCCCATAAATACAGTATCGACGGTATAGTTGCTGGCATCTTGCGCTGAGAGGAAATGCTCCTGTGGGATACGCTGTGAGGTGTTGCCTCCTGGACCTTGACTCGCAGCGCTTAGCTGTTTACCATCATAGTATCAGGAATCTACTGACCTGTAGAATTGAACTCAGCATAAAAAGTCGTGTTAGCGATGACAGGTCTATTGAGGGAACGAGAAAAAATCAATCATGTTTGCCTCTGAGACAAACTGTGCCATTGATGGTGCTGGAGCTTACCTGTCATCATTAAATGCTGTCCATCCTGCTGGGCGGATGCTATCATCCATGAAGGTGTTCAAAAAAACTGTGGTGGCTAGATCGTTCCAAGGACGCCCTGTTTACTGTGCTTTAGTTTCTGTAACACGGGTTATTACACAGGACAAACCTAAGAAGCATCTTTGATCTGTTACTGTCGTCTTATTGGCATCGGGAGACTTTGGAGACGTCAGCAAAGGCTTTCTGCAAAGATAAACATAGCCTTACCCTGATTATTCTTGAGTTGGAGATGTAGGCTCCATATCGGTTGCCCGGAGCATCGATCAAACTGGTTCCCTTCCAAGCTACGATGCCTCCACCGCAAGCTCTGTTAGCCAGGACTACTTTCTCGAACCACCTATACCGAACTTGTAAACCAAGTATTTGACAACGCGATCAGATGTCAACCTACGCAGTTCCGAATCCGAAGAGGTCTAATGGTTGATTTCACGTAAATCTGGAGCATCAAGGAAGCGAAATAATATCCCACAGTCTGTTTGTCCATAGATCACACTGTCAGCAACGTATGTGCTTCCATTTCTACCTGTGTACCATGTATCTTGAAAACCTGCGAAAGAACAGCCATAAAAAGACGCATTTGCGTAGGAGATATCGGTGACTAGAGCTTGGGAGATGGCAAAGTCGGCCTGAGATGCAGTGGTAAGTTGAATCTCTGCTCGGGCAATTATTATGCTTACAGCACGGTTTTGAAAATCAATGTTGTAGGCTTTGAAGTCAGGGGTCCCAAATCGTGGTTGCAGTGGGGCACCTGTTGGTCCGGCACCAATTAATGAAGCGTTGAAGGATGGTGCAACCAGAAGCACTACAGATTGTGCATCATCTATCCCATTTTGTACGAATTTATCATCCCACACTTGCACGAGGTTACTCAGGAACGGTGGATCTGAGTAGAATGGCAAGTTTGGAGAAAGTTTTGCGCCAGCAGGGAGTTGTCCGATGAGGGTCAGTGGACCTTGTCGGGTTACGTTGATCGTCTCATGATATTCTCCTGCTCCGATGAGGATGATTTCTGATGTGTTACTGGGTCTAAGTATATTTCAAATGTTCTGTCGTCAGTTTTTACAAGGACGGAGAGACCCTACAGTGACTCCAGCGCATCTTGAATCCGATGAAAATGAGCGAATTCATCATCTGGATTCTGGCTAACGTAAATTGTCCCCAGGGGACAGTCAGTTAACGGAGACAAGTTTTCAGCTTTCTGGACCTGACAGGCAAATAATCTCGTCGATAACCCAAAAACTGAGAACAAGAAGTGTGAGAGTGTCAAGAGTTGTATGCTGTGGAGGAGCATCCTGAAAATTGGATGTCTTCGTATGATTGTTGTTTGATTGTTTTAAAATACCACACCACGGTCCGCTGCAATGTCTGCTGATGTCCAAGTTTCTCGTCCGGTGACATTCCTGTCGGTTGGCTCTATAATGCTACAGAAACTGACACGGTCCGGTAGTCTGTTGCACTTGAACACTTTCACAGAGCACAGCAACTTAAGTTAAGTGTTGAGATGAGTAGTGGGATCACATATCCATTTATGGCAACCAACATGCGGGGACAGCCGCGCACAAGCACAACGTAACGTTTTATCATCCTATTATGAGCTTCCAGGACATTGAAGCAGGTCAGGCAGTACGGTCGGCATCGTTGTTTGTACCACAGTCGCGCGAAGATGCGGACTTTAAGGATCTCCAGCATTCACTCTCATTGCAGCAATTCAAGATGAACGCCAATGTCCAGGGCATATTGAAGCTGGTGGATCAGCTTGGCACACCCAAGGATTCTGCGAACTTGAGGAAGACCTTGTACGTCCTGTTTGGATCCTCTCCCTTCTTGGCTGCTGAGTCCTATTCCAGACATGATTTAACAGAATCTACACGCGCAATGGCGAAACGTGGCTCAGAGGATTTAAAGCAGCTTTCAAATCTTCAATCTACACTGGTTTGTCTCAAGCGAACAGCGAACAATTTTACCATAGCTCTTATATCATGGAACATTAGCCGAATCAAAAGACAGCCCTCCAGAAAATCTCACATGACTTTCAAATTTCTCTCGTAGCGTTCCAACGCGCACAACAAGTAAGCGCAGAAAAGCAGCGGACGGTTGTACAAGGCGTGAAGTTGGCGGTTGAGGATGAATATCATGATACCAACGAGCCCGAACCTTCTCAGGAACAAAGACAAGCCCAAATTTTACAGAGCCAGCTTTCCCCGCACGAGCTCGCATACCAGGAATCATTAATCCAAGAGCGAGAAGCTGAGATTCGAGAAATTGAGACGGGTATACACGAACTTGCGGAGATATTCCAGGACTTAGGTACTCTCGTGAACCAACAGGGAACCATGATCGGTATGCATCACGCAAGGTAAATGTGAATCCTGCACTTATATGTATGTCCCAGACAACATTGAGCTGAATATATCCTCTGTTGCTGCTGATACTGGAGCTGCGGCTGAAGAGTTGACAACTGCCGCTGAATACCAACGCAAAGCAGGCCGGAGAGCTGCGTGCCTGATGCTCATCCTCGCTATCGTTGTTGCGGTTGTCCTACTCGCAGTATGTGACCACTTGTTGTCTTGGCCTCTTCTGATGCCCTCTTAGATCCTGTCTTGATTTTTTAGTTCCGCTCTCCATGGATGCCATTCTTTTTATTTTATTTGAACTGGTCTTAGATTGTTGCGGTCTGGTATGACCTATACTTTTCAAAGTTAATTATGATTGATTATTATATGTATTTTGCTTACAATTACAATTTCTGGTCAGTTTGAGGCATCAATGGCTATGATTTCTACCTGGTGAGTCAAGCCTAGAAGCTGGTTTTTGAAGTTCTAGAATACATTGTCCAGAATGAGGGTTGGCAGCTATGAGATATTAGAATGTGTGATTTTGGTCAGAACCCTGAAAAGATTATATTATAGCCTTTGTATTTACAATTTCAATATTTTGATATACTAGGATCAAATTGCTTGGAGTTGAACTGGAGTGGCTATAGGAGTATAGCTGTTGAAAGAGCTAGAGTAGTGAGCATAGTACAGTGTAGATAACTGGTAGATACTTATATATTGCTTTAGTTAAGCTCAAGTGATAAAGCAAAAGAGAAACCTTGTATTGGGTTAACACAAGAGAACTCAATAAAGTTCCTAGTACAAAGTATCTACCTTTATATGACATTATTTATTCCAGAACCTTTTATATCTTTCTCTATATTATGTGACAATGTGACTGTGACTGTGATATGTGTGACCAAACTTGTAACATCTGTCATGCTTTTATGACTGTTGTGATAGTTATATCACTACTTTTTAACTAAGTTTAAATAGAGAAAATTAGAAACAAAGAATAAAAGAAAATAAAAAAGATAAAATAATAATAAAAAACAAAGTCCACCATCTTTGATTCTGACATTACCTTCCTTTAGGGTTTTACTTCTGATTTCTATTTTCACTAATTTCTCTTCAACTTTTTTAAAATCTCTTTTTTCTGCTATATTCAATTTTTCTTATCTTTTTACTTCTGCACTTGTTACATACTATCCAACCATATCTAATATCCATTCTGAATAATACTTATCTTATATGTATTCTTTTGCTCTTTTCTGGTATAACTTTATCTCAATTTGTTATATTCTATTTTAGCCATCTATCTCATAACTACAGATAACACTTATTTTCTTATCTACACTTCCTAAACTCTTCCAGTGCAGAACATCTCTTTCTATATTCTCTCAGATATTCTCACTAGTCCTTTGCCAAACTTCATGAACTCTATTTCCAACATCTAAGGATTACTAGTAAACCAGAGTATCTTGCTTAACAATCTTTATTTTAGATAACCATTCTAGATAGTATACTTAGTATTTTACACTATATTAGCTTATCCTGAAAATTGACCAAAACTAACACTCTCTTTTAGTATTGGTGATGATATATCTTACTACCTTCTAATAGTCCCAATTCACTAAGTTTATCAAGTCCACTTCTAAGATATACAACTAGTATAACTAGTAAAGATGCAGTATATAAGCTAAAGCTAAGGATTGTTCTGACTCTCTCTTCTATATTCTTAGATAATACACAAACAACTTCTGAAATATTCTATCAGATCTTGAATAATGAAATGTAATCTGCATCTAATATAATTACCTATTAACTTGAGGACAAAAGTCTCATTATTAAAGATACTTTCTATATTTAAAAATAATAGTTATTATATTATCAGAATTAAAGATAATAGACTCTATTTATTTTCATTTCATTTTGATTTATTTTTATTATTTTGAACTTAGGATTAGAAGTTAGTATGATATCATATGTTATACAGAAAGATATGGAAGATTCTGGAACAATAATATTATATAGTATATTTATTATATATTGATCTTATAGCTAATATATACTCTTTAGGATAGGCTAGGTTTAGTGTAGCATAGACTATTTGTCAGAATCACAAAAAGACTTAGCTTTATTTTATTTTTCTTCTTATTTTTATTTTTATTTATTTACTATTGTTAGGATTTAGGATTAGGATTAGTATGATGTTACATATCACTGTCACAAATTGTCACATGATGTAACTCGGTGTCACTATCACACTACCACATAATTATATGTTATAATAGAAGATAGTAAAAAGTTCTAAAGGAATGATGTTATAATATATGTTGATTTTAAGGTAAACATATGGTCATTTAGAGTAGGCTAATTGTAGTGTAGCATAGACCATCAGTCTAAAGTATATAAGATAGACAATCTTTAGAGTTCTCTATTGAGTTCTCTTATATAAACCCTATACAAGATTTTTTCTTTTGACCAGCTCTAAGGTTTTAAGTTTATAATACTATTAGCCCAATATAAGGTAGATACTTTGTACTAGGAACTTTATTGAGTTCTCTTGTATTAACCTAATACAAAGTTCATATTTTGTCTTAAAACTTAAGTTGTAATATATATATAGTTTCTTAGTCTGATAATTAACTTGGATTAAGTACTACACTCATCCTAAATTCCTGTCTGAACTACCTTCTTCCAAAATACAACCATGTGACAAAGTTAAGCTAGACATAATATTTCCCATTAAAGTCAAGATTGATTATTCATTTTCTAAGTCTACTCCTATCTTTATATCATGTTATCTATTTCCATCTTCCATATTATATTTGCAGATATCCTAATAAATATGAATTGTTCCTAACAACACTTATTCTTTTCTCAAACTCAGCTACTACTTTCTTTATATTCTTCAAGTTATCTTTTTTTTCTCATGTAAATTTAGTAGCCTTAATTTGATTATGTTGGCAAATACTACTTTCTCAATAATATACAGACTAATATATCAACCTATTAGCTTCTTTACTGGTCTTTCCTTGAATACTAAATCTTTTGTACTCAGCATTATCTGATTTCTTTTCTTCTATTTTTTAGTTTCCTTTCTCCTCTTATTTGCTTATTACTTCATCTTTTCCTATGCTTTCTTCAATATTGCCCCTACTCTCTCCTGAACCTTCTTTACTCTTTCTGCAAGCTCAGTTGTCTTTTCTACTTTTTCTTTTCTTCTTATATCCACTCTCATTCTTAGCTCTCTTCTATAGTTTGCCATAAATAGAGACACTTTAGTTGCTGGATGTTCACTACAAACTCCACTGTCACTAACCACTCTAGCCAATCTTTTACCTGTGATTCACAAAGAACTGTAAGTACTGTTCCAACTCTTGGTTCATGCACTTGATCTGTTTATCTATTTGAGAGTAGAACACTATCAACGACTTCTTTTTGATTTCTAACATCTCAATCAATTCCTTCATTAACTTCACCATAAACTAAGGTCTCATATCTAATATTACACTTTTTGGCAATCTATGTAGCTTCCTTATATTATTCTTGAACAATCTTGCCAACACTTTTGCCAATGTCTCTTTTATTGTTACTACAAAATATGTCATCTTGGACAACCTATTGCACACTACCAGTATTATATCTTTCTCTACCACTAATAACAACTTAGTGATAAAGTCTACCATTAAGTGTGTCTATAGTTTTTAAACACCTCATTTGCCATTAGTTTCTCACTTTCATATGGTTCTTTATTCTTTGGTACATATCACATCTATCAACATATTTCTTTATATCTTTTGTTACTCCTAGCTGCTAATATTTCCTTATTATTGACTCTGTCATCTTCTATCTTCCTCTATATTCTGCTACTAGTACATCATGATACAACTGGATAATCTCCACTCTCCACTCCTTATTTTTAGCATATAAACTTTTTCTTCTTTCAATACTAGCTTCTTTTCTATCTGCCACTTGTCTTCTCTCAAAATCTTTACTCTTGCTTTCTTTATCTCTTCTACTACTCTAACCACTTTCTCATCTTTTCCTTTTGCTCTTTTTATTTTTTTACTATATCTACTTCTAGTTCTTTCTTACTATTTCCATCAAATCTTGAACCCATTCCTCTTTTATTAATTTTTGATTTTTGTTGTAGTTTTCTGTTTTTACTTTCTAGTCTAGCCTCTTGCTTAATCCATCTACTCTTTCTATCTTTATTCCTAGTTTATGTTTCAAAGTAAAATCAAACTCTGATAAGTACAATATCTATCTTGTTTGTCTATGATTATAATTTCTATACTCTTATGAAGTACTCTAGATTCTTATGATCCATCCAGATCTTGGATTTATACTTGACATCTTCTAATAAATATCTTCAGTTCTCCAAATCCCTAATTACTACTAATATTTCCTTGTCATGAACCTCATTATTTCTTTCAGTCTTATTTAAGGACTTAGACAAGTATACTACTAGTCTCCACTATCTATCTTCATATTTCATTAATAATACTCTTCCCATTGCATAGTCTGACATATCAACTTTCATCCTTATTTAATCTAAAACCAGTACTGCTAACACTAGTAAACCTCTTCTTTAACTCTTTAAATACCTTCTCTTGCTTCTCTATCTAATTCCATTTCTGATCTTTTTCACCAGATCATGTAACAGTCTAGCTATGTACACAAAGTCTTTAATGAACCACTTGTAGTAGTTAGCAAGTCTTAAAAATTTTTAAATATTCTTGATCCTCTTAAGAGTTAGCTAGTCTAATACTGTCTTTATCTTTTCCTTCTTCACTGTTATTTCCTTTGGTCCTATCACTACTACTAAAAATCCCACTTTTTTAACCTTCTACTTGTATTTTTCAGGTTTTATATATAAGTTGTTTTCTATCAGCCTTTTCACTACTTTCTTTACTACTTCATTATATTCTTCTTCTTCTGTCTTTACTATCATATTATCAATAAAACTCACCACTTCTTCAGTGTTAATCAAGTTCTGTAAGATCTTATTAATCACTGTCTAAAACATTGCAAGTGAGTTTGTTAGACTAAAGAACATCACTATTGGTTCAAATAACCCTTTCAGTATTATGAAAACTATCTTCCACTTATCTTCCTTCTTTATTTATAGCCCTATTGTAGATCTAACTTAGTAAATACTTTTTAATACCAATATTTTCTATAACATCCAAAATTAAAGGCAAAGAATAATTATTTTGAATTGTCTATTCATTCAAATATCTGTAGTCTTATACTATATCCTTCTTACCATTCTTCTTTCACACAAAGAACACTGGTGTTATTTAAGATGACTTCAAGAGTTTGATATACCCTTTTCTCAATTATCTATCTATAAACTCATACACCTCTCCTTTCTATATAAGAAATAGATTTTATCTTTTCATAGCATAAATTCTTTCTTCAACTCAATCACATGTTAATCCTCTCCAAACCAATCTTTACTATTATCTCTCTTAAAAGATCTTCATTTGGATTACTATTTCATTGTCTACTACTCTACTAAGTATAGCAAATTTATTATAAGAGCCTAGTCAAGAACTACCAAACTTTTCTTTTCTTTTGAATATCCATCATTGTTCTGATAACTTATGTGCTATTCTTGTACATTTGTTCTTTTATTCCTACAGTGTCTTGTAATATGACCAAATCTCCCACAGTTGTAACAATTTCTATTAGTAGTACAATATAAGGTGTATCTAAAATACTAGTCATATGTCAAAGCTAAGCCTGTGTTATGAACTTAGGTCTTTAAAGTTAGACAAAAGAATAACTCTTGTATTAGAGAAACACAAGAGAACTTGATAGAGAGCTCTTTACAAACTAGTCTACCTTATATACTTCTACAGATAGTCCATGCTAGCTACTGTGCACCCTACCCTAAATAACCATGTATAGAGCATGAGGCCAACATGTGGTGTCTATGTCATATGATGTCATTTTATTCTAGAACCTTCTACTTCCTTCTCCTT
>Ga0157357_1000940_pt1 | contig 12348 bp, 9 predicted proteins | sample AttcapACBM1_FD_111485 | JGI IMG/M metagenome (GOLD analysis project Ga0157357, IMG submission 111485) | Fungus gardens microbial communities from leaf cutter ant in Botucatu, State of Sao Paulo, Brazil - Atta capiguara ACBM1 | ecosystem: Host-associated > Fungi > Mycelium > Unclassified ... | reverse complement strand
GGTTGGTTAAACACAACCTAGAAGCAAACTAGAAAGAAGGCAAGATATAATTTACAAGGTGTTCAGATTCATATTAGATGAAACATCAGGATATTGAGTTCAAAACAATGTCAGATATGTAAAGCTTGGACTTTAGCTTTTTTATTTATTTTTATTTTTATTTTTATTTTTCTCTTTCTTTTCTTTTCTTTATTCTTGGATCTAGGGTTAGGGTTAGAGTCATGATCATACTGTCACACATCAGATGATATAGTCATAGTAATAGTCACATGGAACATAGTAGAAGGTTCGAGAACAATAATATCATAAAATATGTATAACACATGTTGATCTCATAGCTGACATATGGTCTTTAGGACAGACTAGAAATAATTGAGCATGAACCATTAGTAGTTAGTATATAAAGGTAGATACATTGTACTAAGGACTCCATTGAATTCTCTTGTGTTAATCCTAATACAAGATTCTTTTTTTTGACCAACCCTAAAGTCTTTGAAATCATAACAAACAAGGAGGATACAGGTCATAGAAACATAAGATAAGGATATACAGGAAATAGAAAAGGGACTAGATCCAACAAATCCAGAAGATCTCCCAGAATACATTTGATCTTTCATGCACTTATTCAACAAAAAGAAATTCAAAAAGTTGTTAGAGAGAAGAGAATAGGATCATAAGATAAATTTGACAGATGAAGCACCAAAGGAATTAAATGTGAAGGCTTATGTGATGACAATAAAGAAAGAAGAAGTATTGAATTAGTGGTTAGACAAACAACTGAAGGCTAGACTAATAGTAGAATCAGGGTCAAGATATGCAGCACTATACTTTTACATTCTAAAGAAGGATGGATCATTATGATTGGTACAGGACTACAGGAAATTGAAGCAAGTTACAATAAAAGACAAGATGCCATTATCTTTGATTGAAGAGGTTATCAACAAGTTGAAGGAGGTAAAATACTTCAACAAGTTGGATCTCATTTGGGATATAACAATATATGAATAAAGAAAGGAGACAAATGAAAGACAGCATTCTTAACAAACAAGGGCCTATCCAAATCTCAAGTCATATACTTTGGATTGTGCAATCCACTGAAAATGTTCCAAAGGATAATGAATAGCATCTTTCAAGAATTATTTCATGAAGGAGTACTGGCCAACTATATGGACAACTTTGTGATTCCAGGAAAAATGATGAGGGAACTAGAAGAACAGACAATCCAATTTTTGAAGATAGTAGAAAAACACAACTTGTGTTTTAAACAATCAAAGTATGATTTCAACATGGAGGAAATTCCAATCCTAGGAGTAGTTGTTGGACAAGGACAAGTTTAAATAGAAAATGACAAAGTCAAGACTGTAAAGGAATGGAGTATACCTACCAAGATCAAAGAGGTGGAAAGTTTCCTAGGATTTGCAAACTTCTATCAATGATTTATCAAGAATTTCAGTTATACAGCAAGACCTCTCAACAAGCTTAAAGGAAAGAAGAAATGGAATTAGACAAAAGAACATCAAAGAGTATTTAAAGAGCTTAAAGACAAGATTATGAGTCAACCAGTACTTTCTTTTCTGAAGAGGGAAGGTAAATTCAGAGTAGAAACAGATGTCTCAGGACACACAATAGGAGGAGTTTTATCCCAAGAATAAGAGGGAAAATGAAGACCTATAGCATTTTTATCCAGAACAATGTAACCAGCAGAAAGGAACTATGAGATTTACAACAAGGAACTATTGGAAATAGTGGAAGCTCTAACAAAATGGAGACAATATCTGTTGGATGCCACAGAAAAGTTCAAAGTCTGAACAAATTATGAAAATCTCAAGTATTTCAGAGAACCTCATAAACTAAATGGAAGACAAGTGAGGTAGTACTTGAAATTACAAGATTACAATTTCCTACTATGATATATATCTGGAAAAATAAATACAAAGGCTGCCATTCTATCAAGAAAAGATCAGATGGATACTAAAGATAACAACAAGGATGTTCAGATGTTGAAAGAAGAACTATGGTCAAGAAGACAGATGATGATAGAAATAACAGTATTATGAAGAAGTCAAGTAAGAGAAGAAACTACTTTGATGAAGAAAATATGATGAAATAGAATAAGAGAACAAGAAGTCATCAAGGAATTGGCAAAGAAAGACAGTCAATCTTGGAAAGATAAGAGCATAGTCTATGTTGAAGAAAGAATATATATCACTAACAACAAGAAGATTCAAGAACAAATTCTACAGAAAAATCATGATTCTGTAGATATTGGACATTTAAGACAAAAAAGAATGATTGAATTGATTAAAACAAAATACAATACTAAAAAAAGACTAGAGAGCTTCATCCATTGGATACACTAGAAGAACCATGGCAAGAGATTAGTATTGACATTATTAGACCATTACCACAATCTCATGAACAAGATATTATTGTAGTTATTGTAGATTGATTTACAAAAATGATACAACTTAAAGTAACAAAGACAACAGTGTTATCACAAGAAATTGCCAAGATCTATTGAAATGAAATCTGGAAGTTACATAGAATACTAAGGAAAATTTTGAGCAATAGAGAACTACAATTTGCTTTAAAATTTATGAAAAAATTATTGAAAGCTTTAAGAACAAAGAAAACACTATCTATAGCATATCATCATCAAACTGATAGACAAATAAAAAGGATGAACCAGGAAATAGAGGCATTTCTACAGTATTATGTCAATTACCAGCAGGATGATTGAATGGAATAGCTAGCAGTGGCAGAGTTCCAATATAATAACAAGAAACATACAGTGATAGAAAGGACACCTTTCAAATTCAATTTTGGAAGACATCCATGGAAAGAAAACCTGACAGTACAAACATACTTTCCAAAGTTAGAGGAATTCCTTATTAGATTACAAAGAAGTTAGAAGAAAGCTAAGAAGTCGATGAAAATAGCAAAAGAAGCTATGAAAAGGTAATTTGACAAGAAGAGACAAAATCCACAAGAATTGAAGGCAGAGGACAACATGTGGTTAGAAGGTAAAAATATCTATTTAAATTGACCCTCAAAGAAGCTGGACTAGAAAAGATATGAATCTTTTAGGATTTCAAAGAACATTGGTCAAGGAGCATTTCAGCTGGAACTTCCAGAAGGATGGATGATTCACAATGTGTTTAATGAAGACTTACTGACAAGGTACAAAGAATCCCATTTTCCAGAACAACACATAGAACTAGCATCACTACTAGATATTATTAATGAGAAAGAGGAATATGAAGTAAAATAAATCAGAAAGCATAGAAAATAAGGATGGAGAACTCAATTCTTAGTGCATTAAAAGGGCTACAGAGATGAACATAACCAGTAGATTGTAGAAACAGGGTTGTCTCATGCAAAAGAGGCAATTGAAGATTATTGGACAAGAGTTTCGAGTTAAAACCTACAAAAGAGGAGGATAAAAACCCAAATCAACAATTTCAAAGCACTACAACTTCAAAATCTTTCAAATGGCCTAACAATTTATCACTGCTCTTACCTCCCCTGACCCATATGTTATCCATACCATCAACAATATGAATTTGGTCAAGACAATCAATGACAAGAAAAAGAACTGAATGAAGAAATACTATAAAATGATATGAGGAATTGAGAGAATGGTCAATGTGCAGATGTAGTTGCAGAATATCATGAAGTTGGCAGAAGAAGCCAATATTCAGATTGCAGGAATTGAATTCACAATACTACAGGCCAGTAACAATTACTGAACACAAACAGCAGGAGATATATTCAGTATCTCTGAAAACTTATGAAATATCATACAAAGTGATATGAAAAACCAAGTGTATCATATACAGAAGCTGTTAGCAGATGAACTGGATAACTATAAAGGAAAAGGAAACAATTATGTGGAAGAACATATAAAGGAGATATAAGACACTTACAAGTATGAAAATATAATTATGAAGGAACAAGATACTAAAGAAAAGTAGCAAATACAAGACAAGGAAGTTCCTTTGTACAAACCTTATGAAGTTGATCTAATTAGACCCAAAACTTATTATGAACTGAAATTCATTCAAGATAAAATTGAAAATCTTGAAAAATACATGAAATTCATGCAAGCATTAATATAGACTATTCCATTCTATCTGCCATCTCATTACAAATCTTTATGACCACAAGGAGAATAGGATGAATAGTATTGGAAAGAAATTGCTGTTGCATTCCTCAAGAAAAAATATAATGCAGATATAACAAGGAAAGGTTTTTCTATTGAAATGTATACAGGAGGACTGTCTCATGAACCCTACTTTATTGTGTTAACATTACAAGGATAAATCATTATAGGACCTATGTAAAAATTGGTTGCAACATATGTAGTTGGAGATTTAACATTATTGGATTGATTCATGTAAATATGAATGTTAAAAAAAGGGTATTGTTACAATCACCTCATGTCTTCAGCATAATTTCATTATGTTTTGTAGGGTCTAGAGTATGATGCAATGATCAGCTGCACTATAGGTTGTATTAGTCAGCATCTCATGTAGTAGACATTATTTCCTCATTAAATTCTTCTGTTATCCTCATGTATTGTATTATTGTGAACATATGGTTTTCTTATATTCTATAGATATATATAGTGTAGATATATTCCTATATCCTTACACTTTAACAATTGATTATATTCTTCATCCTTACTCAAATCTTTGCCTTAGTTGTAACCTGAGCCAAGCTTAAGGTTATAACAGATTTCAGTGGTATAGCCCTTATTGTCTGAGTAGAGGTTTCAGTAGCAAGACACTGATAGGAGTATGACTCTGCCATAGAAGACCAAGTCAAATAGGAGTATTCCTATCATGGAAGACAGAATATCCAGATTGTTGCATTACTGCTGCAAGGGCATGTTGCAAGAAAGGTGACTGTCATAGAAGACAGGCTTGTATAATAGACATTAGGAAAGCAGAATCACCATAGATGTATTTTTTGGATGGGTGAACTTGGCATATGACATCTTACCATTCTTCTTTTCTACAAAAAACACTAATGCTGTCTGAGGTAACCTTGAGGGTCTGATATACTCTTTCCTCAATTATTCTTTAATGAACTCACACACCTCTTTTCTTGATGATGGATACACTTTCTCTTTTCTCAGCACAAACACTTTCTTGACATTGATCACATAATCCCTCATCTTTCTTGTTAGTATTCTCTTGCTTTCTTTCTAAAGACATGGATTCACTTGTAAAACCTTTGAAGAACCAATTTCTTAGCCTCTTCAGACTTTAATGCTTCTTTTTCCTCATTCCAAATCTCTCATTCTTCTGCTACCTTTTTACTTCCATCATTCTTTTTCTTTTTTCTTTTTTGTTTTCTTCTTTCTTCTGATCCTTTTCTTCTTCTTTTCTTTTCTCTTTTTTCTTCTGTTTCTGCCATCCTAGTTTTTCCTGTTTCAGTCTCCACTGTTTTCCACACTCTTCCAGACATCTCATTATTTTTACTTCTTTTGTCCTCCAGTTGATCTCAAAATTGTGGTAAGCTAGCTATAGCATTCCCAAAATCACACTTCACTTCTGGTCTGTTCTTTTCCTATGTCCCTGGTAATAAATGTTTACTTTTACAGTATTTTCTATTAGTCCTCTCTTATTAAACATCTCATTCACATTTCTCATATATATTAGTCTTTCTATCTTTTTTAACTTAAATTCCTGCTTCTTGGAAAACTCCAAACTTATAACCAAATATTTTGTGCTATTGTCTAACAATGCTTTTACTATCACTCTCTCTTGTGTATCAATCCTTTCTAGCCCAATTTCACTGTTACTTTTCTCAACATATTCCCATTGTTTAGTTTGCAGCAGAATATTATTCTACTAAGCATTGAAAACCTATTGTAGTTACTAGAGCCTAGTTAAGAACTACTAGACTCTTCTCCTCTTTTAAATATTTGTTATTGTTCTAATAACTAATTTGCCTTTCTTGACCCATCATCCTCCAATTCCTATAATGTCTTGTGATATGTCTAAAACCTCTATAGCTGTAACAATTCCTTTCTTAATACATGTCTATAATATATGAGTCTTATCTAGACAAAATCCTGCCTACTATTGCAGATGCATTATAGCCATATTTATTCTCTTTACTCCCTCTATAGATGTGGATTCTATCATTGTTCATTGGATTTTCTGCTTCCTCAGCTGAACTTAAGGCTATAGCAATTGTTGTTATTATGCATTTCTAGCAAATGCTAGGATGTTTGATCTTAGTGCTGAATTTCCTGTTTCTTTCCTGTTTCTCAACCTTCCCTCTTCTCATCTGCTCTCTCTCTAATGTCTATTCAAATTAGTCATTCTCATGTATCACTACTCAATACTTCTGGAAGAATATTCTGCTTCTATCAGTTTTCTTCAAATAACTTCATTTATGTCTCTTTTAAATTTCTTAATCAAAGGCTTTTCTTCAAACCTACTACCTCTTGCTGCTCTCCTAAACTTCAGAACTTCTAAACAAATTTCTCTATTGTCTTTTATCCTTGTTATACTTTCTTTAACTTTAACTGACTCATTGTCCCTATTCTCAAATTCTTGTTTTAAGTTGGCAAGAAATTCTCCCACTATTGGAAACTCTAAACTACCACTTTCCAAATCTTCCATTACATTTTCCTTCCAAATGTTCACTGATTCTCCCTGTACATATGACAACATTCACTGAATCTGCTCTTCTACTATTGTATCTCTCATCTTTATTCTAATATACAGCTTATATGTTATCAAGAACTCTGAAATCTTGCTTGTATTCCTCTTGAATATTTGTAGCTTAGCCATATTTATGTTTGATCCAGTGCTAGGTTTGGGAATTGCCACCTTCTCTTTTCCTCCTTTTTCTACTAATAATGCCTACAACACCACTATCTGTTCTTGTTGCTGTCTCATCTGAAGCAACAACTGACTGAAGTCATATTGACTTATGTTGTTATAAGTTGAGAAGAGAGTTAATTAGTATGGGTGATAATGAAATTGGTGGTGGTATGGAAGGTAAGGAAATGTAAAGTGATAGGATGAAACTAATGCTAGTTTTCCCTCTAATTCATATTCTGAACTAAACTCAATTTCTGTAAGTATTAGCAGGTTCTCTTCAAGGCCTACCTCATACTGTCTACTAACTATCTAAATAACTAACTACTGCTCTAAGAAATTTGTAAAAAATTTTACCTTAAGAAGAACATTTTACTTTAGATAGTATTTTCAGAGCAACTACTATTTTCTTATATGAACAGGTCATAAGTGGGTATTGCAGTACAGAACTTCTATGTGAAATGGTACAAATACTCTATTCAATACTATCTAATTAAACAATAAGTAACATTTAGCCAGCAGTCTAGATCTGGTCACTGACATCTATGACTGCTTGTACTAAGTAGCTAGCTCCCCTTTATACCTAGGGTTTGGCTTCTGTACTGAGAATGATTAGTAGTTACATTGATTACTGGTCAAGAATGAGAAAAGAATAAAGAGAGAGAGGGCCCAGTGTTGGACAGCCTCAGAAAATAGGTATTGAGTTCTAATGTCATAATTCAAGACTTATATATACTAGCTAGTTAATTTGTACAAGACTTTATCAATCCTACCCTAAAGACTATGTATTGTTCATAAGATCAATATATAATTGTTACAACCTTTGCTTGGAGCTCAGGTTGCACTGAGGCAAAGACTTGAGAGTAAGAAAGAGATGATATAGAAGTGGTAAAGTGTAAAGAATACAGAAGTATCTCTACACTATATATATGTAACCACCATGAGGAAATCATTCATAGTACATATGTTAAATGAGTTATAGAACAATGAGGACCAAGTAAGAATAGAGTATCTACTATATAAGGTGCTGACTGAGACTACTTTGGCACAGCTGATCATGTCATCATTACTCTTTACCCTAGTCCATGCTGTATCTAGGAGATATTAATCATAATAATAATAGACATACTATATAATATTATTATTCTAGAACCTTTTATATCCTTCTATATAACACATGATCATGTGACTATTACCATGACATATGTAGCAGATGTGTAATAGTTTGTGACAGTTATATATGATATTATGCTAATTTCTAACTCTAAGTTCAAAATAAGAAAATAAAATGAAATAAAAATAAGAAAGAATAAAATGAAAAATCAAGTCCACTATCTTCAAATCTGACATTAGGATAGTTATCTAAAATAAAGACTGCTAAGTGTTATTCTAGTTTCTAGTAATCCTCAGATAGATGGGAATCTATGAAGTTAATAAGAGTCCAGCAAGGATATCTGAGATGGAATGGAGATGATTAATCACACTAGAAGAGATTAGAGAGTATGGATAAGGAAGAGGGATTATCTAAGAGTTGGGATAGATGTAGCCAAATCAGAATGTGACAACTAACATATTTGAATATTTGGAACCACTAGTAGCTTTATGATACTAGCTTTAATATCTTCCAGCATCTAGTATGTCTAGCAATCTTAATGTTATGATGAAGAGATAAAATATGCCTATTATAACTAAGACTTAGTAATTAGTTAAATATATATGCTAGGTTGATAGTTCATGTTCAGCTACATCTAATTTATTCTAAAGACTATACATTATATATAAGATTAACATATAGAAAATATATTGTATGATATCATTGTTCTAAAACATTTTATGCTTTTCTCTTATGTCACATGTAACATCATGTTAAACTCTAACTCTAAGTCTCTAATAAGCAAAATAAATGAAAAAAATGAAACTAAATAAGAAAAAATAAATGAAGTCTATCATCTTTAACTCTGACATGAGATCTTATTAACATTGTAGACTGGTCTAAGCTTTGAAAGCTTGTGAGTATTCATATGGTATTTTTCTACAAAGCTTTGGTTAATAAAAACTTTTGTAGCTTTAGAGTCTACCAATACTTGGACAGAGAATGACTCAGTAATATTGGTGATTTTGAGAGTAATAGAGAGATATAAGGAGATTCTGCAAACATCAAAAGCATTTATTGTAGAATATAGAAGTATTCCATCCTAATTTGGCTATATCTGTCCCAACTTTTGGGTAATATCTCTTTCTTATCTACACTTTCTAATCTCTTCTAATGCAGATTACTTGTCTCTGTTCCATCTCAGATGTTCTTGCTGGACCTTTACCAACTCCATGATGTTATGACTTAAGCCTTTAGATAAAGACAAAAGACTACTTTTGTATTGAGTAATATAAAAAAACTTAATAGAGTTCTAAGTATAAACTAGTCTATCTTATATACCACAAACTATGGTCTGTGCACACACTACAACTAACCTACCCTAAAGTATATATGCTTTCCATAAGACTAACATATTGTTGCTATACTATATGATATTATCTGTTCTAGAATCTTTTATGATCTTCTCTGTGTTATATGATAGTGTGACTTGTGTGATTGTCACATGTGACATCACACCACTGCTTCCACCTAAGTCCAAAATAAAAAAAGAGAAAAAAAAACTCAAAATAAAATAAAATAAAGGAAAATAAGAAAAATAAAATAAAACCAAAAGGAAAGTATAATAAAGTCCAGTCCATTGTTCACAACTCTGACACATAAATTACTATCTCTGGCATCTGAGAATTACTAAAAACTAGGGTAATGTTTAGCAGTTTTTATTCTGGATGACTACCTTAGATAGTAGACTTAGTATATAAGCTAGTAGTTTATACTGTAGGCCTCATTCTGAGAATTAACTAAAACTACTACCAACTTTTAGTGTTAGTGACAACACATCTTCTATCTTCTGATAGACTTATTTACTAATTATATTCTGAGTATCTTATCTGAAATATATGACCATTGTGATTTATTAGCTCATTTTAAACTTCCAAGAGACTATCATCAGATATTAGATAACAAGATATAGGCTACATTTAACAAAAAATAACTGTTGCAACTTAAATCTTATAGTATTAAGATAGATGATGGTCTTTTTGTTTCATAAGAAAAATCATTTGAAAATCTAATTCTAATCTTTTTTATAGTTACAATGTTATTTCATTTCATTTTTCTAGGTCATATACATTCAACTCTCTCTTTTAGATCTTAGTAGCATCAGAGATCTTATTCTTTGTCCCAAAAAAACATAGTAGTATTTAGGTTTCTTCTTTGACAGAAAGCTTTTGTTTAGACAACATATTGATTTTTACTTAAACAAAGCTATATCAACTGTAAAGTGTATGAAAATACTTGGTAATTCATCATGAGGCTTAAATCTCCAGTGAAAACATCTTCTCTACAAAACATGCATTTTACCTATTACTTTCTATAGGTTTCTATTGTAACATTATTCTAATACACTTCTTGCATATTCACTCAAGGAACTTCATAAAATACAAAGAAGAGTAGCATTATGGATCTTAGAAGCTTTTCATACTTCTTCTACCATGTATATTGAAGCATTAGCTAGTTTGGTTCCTATTCATCTTCACCTTCAGAAAATCAGTGGTCATTACCAACTCAGAATTTCATCTCTGCCAAAAAACCACACAATCAAGTTTCTTTTGGAAAAAGACATAGAAAGTGTAAGTCTTCATTATTTTTCACTAGAAAGCATGACCTCTGGGTAATAGCTCAAGATCAAGAGCTCCATTATAGATGCAAATAATCATTTTAATGGTATTTTCTCATCTTTTGATTCTCTTAATCATGAATTCTCCTCTGGTACTCAGTTAATTGACATTTTTCCTAGTTGTTTTTCTTTTCATCATGCTATTTGCAAAAACAAAGAAAGCAAGAATGCTTATATTTACAAATTAGACAAATGTGTCTTTCACACATCAACCAATTCCAAATCAGTTGTAGTAGTATTAGATGCTAGTATCAAGAACAAAGTCACTATGTCTATTACACACATCTATTTGCATTCAAATCTTGTCACTAAAACCATTCGTCATGCTGTCAATGTCATATCTACAGAAGCTGAACTTTTTGCTATTAGATATGGCATTAGTCAGGCCATTTAAATCTCCAATGTCTCTTACATTATTCTAGTCACTGATTCAATTCAACAATCCACTCATATCAACTCCAATCAATAGTTATATTGAAAGAACTTAGGTTAAGAACCATTCAAATTCAATCAAGTTCTGGGATTGCTCTAGTAGCAACAAGTGGCCTCTTCACTCTATAGTTAACAGTGAGATGAAGAAATTCAATCTTATTCCTTTACTCCCATACAAATCATCTTGGGACTTTGAAAGGAAAAGCAAATGCAATAATATTTTACAGAATTGGAAAATGATGTTTCAAGCATCTAAAGCAAGAGGAAAACACTTCCTCGACCTTCTTAATGATAATTTCCACCCTTTAGAACCTTTGTACTCCAAAGGAGGTTTATGGCTCAAATATTTTGGTCATTCAAATTCACTATATGCCAGAGCCACAAGAGCTATTGTTAATCATGCTTTCATAGGTAAATACTGTCTTTGTTTCTTTCCTAAAGAAAACTTTAGTTGTTTGTATAGAAACTATCCAATTAAGACAAGATATCATATCCTTTATGAATATAAGAGGTTTAACAACTATTGGAATCTAAGGCAAGACACTATAGGTCATTTTGTGTTCTTCTTGATATTTAATAGTAATACATTCTCTTTTGAAAAAAGTATTATATGGTAGTGCTTTTCTTACTTTTGTAATAACATTTATTTCTTCTTTCTTTTCAGTTACATGTTGTTCAGTCTTATGTAATATAGTTACAAAGTAGCTACCATGGCCTGCCTACATGCTCTGTGTAATAAATTGTTAAATTAAAAAAAAAGATAAAAGAGGAATCTTATATTGGGTTCATACAAGAGAACTCAATAGAGTTCCTGGTATAGAGTGTCTACCTTGCATATACTAGCTAATAATCTGTGCAAGACCATTACTAACCTATCTTAAAGACTATATATGTCAGATCTGTAAAGCTTAAACTCTAGTTTTTTTATTTAATTTTAATTTTAATTTTCTTTTTCCATTTCTTTTCTTCTTGAATCTAGGGTTAGGGTTAAAGTGATGTCACAATCACACTGTCACACATCAGTCACATTAGATGTCACAGTCACAGTCATAGTCACTCAATCATAAGAATATATGGAATATAGTAGAAGGTTCAAGAACAATGATATCATACAACATGTATAATATATGTTGATCTCATGGCTAACACATGGTCTTTAGGGCAGACTAGAAATAGTTAAGCATGGACCATCACTAGTTGGTATATATAGATAGATACATTATACTAAGAACTCTATTGTCAAGATCGTTGATGGTGGACTTTATTTTATTTTCTCTTTTCACTTTATTTTACTTTTCTTTTCTTTT
>Ga0157357_1000937_pt1 | contig 12355 bp, 8 predicted proteins | sample AttcapACBM1_FD_111485 | JGI IMG/M metagenome (GOLD analysis project Ga0157357, IMG submission 111485) | Fungus gardens microbial communities from leaf cutter ant in Botucatu, State of Sao Paulo, Brazil - Atta capiguara ACBM1 | ecosystem: Host-associated > Fungi > Mycelium > Unclassified ... | reverse complement strand
GTTCTTTTTTGTTTTCAAAAATTGTATCAGTGAGAAGCTTGTTATTTTGAACATTCTGTAAAAAAACTTGTAGAGGTTTTATAATTATTATTTGCTCTTGTCTATAGTTAAGCAAATTGAGTTAACTCTGATTTCTTGGAGCTCTTGAGATTTCTTTGTATGCCATTTTCTGTTAAATCTATACTTTTGAAATGGATAAATGTTGCTATCTGCTTAGTATTTATCTTTATAATTAATATACTTGAAGGAGTGAATACAAAGCTCTCCTTTTTTGGTTTCAAGTATAAGAGGGTTAGTTCCAAATTTAGCCTTACAACACCACACAATCTCTCTGTGATGTTCAATTTTATAAGGACCATTGCACTTTTGTATTACAAACTTTAAGATTTTAGAGTAGGTCAAAAGAGAAAACCTTGTATATGATTTATACAAGAGAACTCAGTACAGAACTGTCTACCTTATATATACTAGGCTACTAGTCCATGCTACAGTACCATTAACCTACCCTAAAAGATATACATTATCCATAAGATTAGCATATGTCAAATACATTGTAATGATATTATTCCTTTCCAAACCTTCTACCATGTTCCATTATGACATGTGATCATGTGACTGTGTGACTGTGTGACTATCACATATGATGTCACTCTAATACTAATCCTAGATCCCAAAAATGGAAAATGAAAATGAAAAAAAGATACAAAATGAGAGAGAAAATAAAATAAAACAAAGTTCACTGTTCATTTTTCTGACATTTTGGCATTTGGAACCATATACAGCAGGAAAAAGTGGTATTTCCCCACTTCTAACAATTCTTGTATTAAGGAATACTAGGATTCATATTAGTTTCTCAGATAGTTATAATATATTGTTTTATATTGAAATATCTATTAATAAGACTCTTAGCCTTTGTATCATTTTGAGAGTCCCAAATGTCAACCCATATAACAGCTATATCAGACTTGGAAAAGACCTTGATAATATAAGAATAGAATGCTAGAACAACATTATTAAAAATATAAGTGTCTAAGATTTGAATTAGGGAAGACAAGAACTCATGATATTATTTAAGTTGATATTGTTTAACTCTTTAATGTATTTTTCCATTACATTCAAATCTGAAGTAGCTACTGCTTTGTTAGTAGTAATGATAATTCTTTTATTATTAAAATAAATGAAATCAGCTAACACTTCAGATTTTATATCTTTCAGAAGTTTGTTGATATTTAATATATAAATGTTTGCCTGAAAAACAATTGCATTGGAGTTATTTTTACTCATTGGTATGATAACCTGTTTTTTAGAGAGTCTTTTAGTAGTTATATTGAATTTTGGTTTACCCTTCTTTCTATTATTGTTAGTGACATTATATATTTTAATGATCTTACTAAAAGATAGACAGGTAAATGTTTTCTTGATTTTGAGAATATTCTCAATGTTACTTTCTATAGTCTGAGTAAATAACTGGGTCTTTAAATTGGAAGATTAGTTCTTCTTGTAATATTTAGATTTGGTCAGAATGCTTATACTAGGCCTAGAAGAATAGATGAAAGAGCCTTTAAAATATCAGCTTGTTTACTTTACCTTTGATTGTTCTTGAAATAATTTTGGAAGTAGATATACTATTCCTGTTAAAATGAGATGAAATACATTACTAAAAGATCCTGTCTTTGTTATTAACTATTAATTTGTTTTATTCAGATTCATAGATGACTGTTATGAGTTTCCAAGCTACAAAACCAAATTTTGTAATCTGGGAGATATCTGTAGCAGTTCTGTTACCTAATAGTCTTTGTTTAATGAATGCAGCTATATTTTATAGAAAATATGCAATATTCTTTATATTACTAGCTAGAAACTCATTAATGCCAAACAGATAAATTGGAGTAAAGTTACTGTTCTACAGTTGTGGATTAGCTAGTTGATTTGTCTAGTATAGTATGACCAAAGGTTCCAAATTAGGGAACAAAAACATATTGTTTATATTGTTAAAATTATTACTATGAGGTATATATAGAGTTTTCTACATATTCCAAAGGTGTATTGGTTTGAGAGAGGTTCAATTGCTTCTTACTCTCAACTTATTTGATCACAAAGTTAAGGTATTTGTGCTTGGAGGGAATTGAATCCTTAACCTCTTGAATACTCACTCAAGTACTCTCACCAGATCTTTAGTAATTAAAACTACTAGACTACTAAAATGTTAATAGTCTATATCTCACAGTGTGATTTCACTAGCATATTGATATTTATCAAAATCATAATCCAATCTTAGATAATGATTATGTAATTGTCTGATGTGCCACATTCACTAATACTAACACTAATAAGCTCAGTATTGTAGCAATTACTAACCAAAATAGTCAATAGCATACTATATAGTCTTATAAGATGAGAATCTTATAGAAATTACAAGATAACTTGACAAGAAGTCTCTGATGTATTCCTACACCATATATACTACTATTACAAGTCCTATCCTAAACTACATATGTTATCTATGAGTCTACTACACCATTGTCTTAAAGTAAATATACTGTAGTTATATTCTTGATGTTATTGCTCTAGTTTCTTCTACTATGTTTCAGACCCATGACATTAGATTATTTGATGCATCATGTGACTATGGTCACATGTCTCTTCATTATCCAAGAAATAAAAGAAACAAAAAAAAGAAAAAGAAAAATCAAATCAAAGAAAATAAATAAAGAGAAAAGAAAATCAAAATAAAATATAAGAGTTTAGACTTAACTTTTTGTAGGCATAAATACCTTTATTAAATCTTATAAGAAATTTCTCCATAAATAACCTTTCTTACATCTATAATATATCTAACAATTCTTCTACTTCTCTTATACTTAAGTAGATTTCTCTAAAATATAGCTGAAAAACAAGCCACTCTTGAAAAACTATATTCTCAATATATAAAATATAGTAGAAGTTGTTTGAAAGTTGTTTAAGAATAAAATAATGCTATATAACCAAGATAGTTATATAATATATATAATATTACATAATAATGTACAGATAACAGTAATCATATAGTATAAACTATTATAAATAAGAAAATAAATAAAACTAAGTCCACATTCACAACTCTAATACTACTTTGAACTACTTTTTATCAGAATTGTAAGCATTGAACTGAGGATTGCTTTATTTTCTTTCTTATTTTTATTTTATTTTTGATTTATTTTCTATTTTGGTAACTAAGATTAGGGATTAGTATGATATTATAGGTTACAGTCACAAATTGTCACACAGTCATGTATTATAATGGAAAACAGTAAAAGATTCTAAAAGGAATGATATCATATAACATGTGTAACATATGTTAACCTTAAAGTAGACATATAGTTATTTAGAGTAGGCTAAAGTAGTAGAGTATAAACCAGTAGTCTTAGATATATAAGGTAGACAATCTTGTATAGAGTTTTCTATTAAGTTTTCTTATGTTAATCTAATATAAAGTTTTTATCTTTAACTAACTCTAAGGTCTTTGAATTGTAATACTAAGTTCTTCAAGTCCACTTCCAAAATATATAACCAGTACAACTAGTCAAGATACAGCATATAAGCTAAAGCCAAAGGTTGTTCTAACTTTATAATGAGATGTGAACACTAATATACAGAGTAGTTGTAGATAGAAACTCTGAGTATAAAAAACTAGAGTTTATAAAGTTTGTAAGTAAAAATCCTAAGTGAAAGTCTATGAAGTTTACTAGTAAGTAGATCTTCTTACAATTAAGCTATACTCAAGTAGTAACTTAAGAGTAGCTTTTATAGAAATTACAAGATAAACTCAACAAGAAGTCCTTGTTGTAATTTTAGATTATATACTAATTTTACATAGTTTGTATACTTCTACTTTTACTCTATTCTATTATTTGTGTATTTTACAATGTTTTTTTACTAGTACATCTTATCATGATATTATATTGTATGTCATGCTGTATAACCATAGTTGTTACAATTCAATAACATTAGAGTGGATTAAAGAAAGAAACTTTGTATTAGAGTTAACATAAGAGAACTCAATGAAGTTCTTAGTATAATGTATCTACTTATATATACTAACTAGTGATGGTCTGTGCTCAACTATTTCTAGTCTGCTCTAAAGACTATGTGTTAGCTATAAGGTCAACATGTGTTGTATATGTTATATAATATTATTGTTCTTGGGCCTTCTACCATGTTCTATATGTTCCCATGATTGTGTGACTGTTACTGTGACCATGTCATCAGCTATGACTGATGTGTGACAGTATGATTGTGACATCACTCTAACTCTAACTCTAAATCCAAAAAGAAAAGAGATAGAAAAAGAAAGAGAAAAATAAAATAAAATAAAAAAGGAAAAAAAGATATAAAATTGAAAAAATAGAGAAAAAGTAAATCAAATATAAATACAGGAGTTTCAAACAGATTATAAAAAGAGAAGTAGAAGGTTAAATAGTCTTGGACAACTACTGGTACCAAAAAGAAATACTAGTATTTAATCAAGTAGAAAAGCTTTAGTCTAAAAGCTAATTCTTGGGAAAATATCTTCAATATATTTGTACTAGATTGGATAACTAAGTTTTACTACTTAAATTTTAAAGCTTTATAGTTCATCTAGATAGCTAACTTCAACAATATTAAGTTTTAACCAGTCTCTCTTGCTTTAGGTTATAGTAATCTAGATAGAATGGATATTGTTGTAGTTACTACCAAATAAAGATAGTTAGTAGCTTATTCAAGTAGTCTTAGAGAAAAATTCTTATAGAAATTATAAAAGAACTTAACAAAAAGTTCCTATTTTATTTTACATATACTACTTTACATTGTTTTATCCTAATATCTATACAATGTCCAACATATACATACTATATAGATAACATACTATATAGAAAATATACTATAATTATATACTCTAATGTTATATTTTCAGTATTTTCATTGTATATTATATTTTTCTGATTATAGACATTATCATATAACATATCATATGATTATAGTCATATACCTCTTTATCACTCAAAAAAAAAGAAAAATTAAATCAACAAAAAGAAAAGAAAGTTCAAATAAAATATAAGAGCTTAGAGTATATTATAACAGATATAAGAGAACTAGCTTTTTTGTATCCTCAAGCCTATTAACTTTTCTCTCCATTATCAAACTCCATAAACTCTAACAATATATTAAACTCTATAATACTTCATAGTATAACTTTGCTCTTTACTTACTATTATATACTTACTACTTTTTATTTTCTCTCAACTCTAAAGTTGTTAGATATAGTTTATATCTTATTATCCAAGATCTGATGAAGGTCTCTTAGAAGTCTAAATGAGTTATTTATATATTATCTAAGGTTATATCCTGTTTTCTAACTATATCTGTTCTAACCCACAGATAACTCTCTTATCTACACTTCTCAACCTCTTCTAGTGTAAATTATATATCTCTATTTCACCTCAGATATTCTCACTGGACTCTTACTAACTTCATAAAACTTTGTCTCCTAATATCTAAGGATGACTAGAAATCAGAGTAACTTACTTAACTATCTCTGTTCCAGATAACTATTCTAGATAGCATATCTAGTATATAATCTGGCAGTTTACACTATATTAGGAAAATTGACTAAAACTAAAACTTATTTCTGGTGTTGGTGACAACATATCTTGCTACTCTCTAGTAATTTTTCATTTGTTGAGTTTCCCAAGTTCTATCCCAAAATATGTAACCAGTATAGGTAGTAGAGGTGTAGTATACAAGCTAAAGCCAAAGGTTATTCTGACTTATTTTCTGCATTTTTAGATAATGTATTAATTACTTATCTGAACTTTTGAGATACTCTACCAAATCTTAGATAACAAGATATGAACCATGTCTAACATCTATAAATCATACTGATTACATATTTCAGAAGAGTACTTTAAGAAAACTAGAAAGACATAACTACTGAAAGATAGTTAAGTATGTTGTTACCAATATTAGAAGATAGTATTAGTTTTGGTTAATTTTCAGAATACAACTATAACAGTGTAAATTACTAGTTTATATACTAAGTATACTATCTAGAGTAGTTATCTGGAATGGAGATTGCTAAGCAAGTTATCCTGGTTTTTAATAATTCTTAGATATTAGAAATGGAAGTCATGGAGTTGACAAGAGTCTAGTGAGGATGTCTGATGTAGAATGAAGGTGATTAATCTGCACTGGAAGAGATTGGGAAGTATAAATGAGGGAAAAGGTATTGTTTGTAGATTGGAATGAATATAGCTAGAATGAAATATGATAATAGTCCTCTATTATTATGTAAACTCTTGTTTCTTTCAGATTAGTATTCTAGATAATTTATTATTTATAAGCTATTCCTAATCATGTTGATACAGTTATTCTATAGTTAGATTAGTAGTATTGACAAGCAAATATTTGTATAGTAAATAGAGAGGAGGAATAAGGAATATAATATGGTTTAAAATATATACTAAAAGCATAGTGTTAGAGTAACTAGCCAAAGTCTATAAAATTATGTAGAGTTTACAATTTTTAGGAAATTCTAAGTTGTATTGTTTATTGTTACTAAGTATATAACTTATCTTTAAAGAATTAATAAAATAAAGTTTTCTGGGAGTAACAGCTGCTCTAAATACTTGAAAGTCTATTCTAATTAGACAAAATATTAGATTAAACATTTATAAACCTAACTATAAAATGATAGAGCCAGTGTCAAAACTTATTTAAGTAAACTTAGGCTGTTTTTTATTTTTACTTTTTTACTTTTATTTTTAGTTTAGTTTTTCCTTATTTCTTTATATAAACTTAGCAAGAAGAAATAAGATTATTAAGAAATAACAGAAACTAAATATGTTTGAACTATAGTATCAAAATCCAATCTTAGTCACATTACTTCTTTCTCTTTTATTACCATCTTGTATGGTAGTGTTTATAAGAGAATTAGCAAATACATTTTACTTGGCAAATTCTAAAGCTTCTACTTCTATTTCAATAGTTCAAAACTCCTCTAACATGGAAATAGATATTGATATAGACATTATTAGAGAAAGATTAATGTTAGAGTTGCAAACCTTAAACTCAACATATTCTTTCATTTTTATCTTTCTTTCTCTTTTCTTTCCTTTACTTTTACTTGTACTTTTACTTCTTATGGACAATGAAGAGGCACATGACTGTAGTCACATGACATATAATATGAGGTGATGTTATAGGCCTAAACTCAAGGAGAATGAGATATGTTAATGGAATATTTACTTTATGGAAAATATATGGCATATTCATAGTTAAGATATGGACATTAGGGTAGGAGTATTTATCATTAGCACAGACTAGGATCTTTTAGTATATAAGGTAAACAATCTCATACAGAGTTCTCTATTGAGTTCTCTTATATAAACCCTATACAGAGTTCTATTTATTGATTTATCCTAAGATCTTTGAGTCATAACAATTAAATTTCTCCAACAAAAGTATAGTTCAAGAGAGTCATCAACACATTCAAATACCTTATCTGTTTCATACCACAAAAGTATGGAAATTCAAAATAACAATCCAAGCTGGAGCAAACAGATAGATATAGTAAATAGAGAAAGATTTTCTCTTTCATATATGATACCTAAGAAAGAGAAGGTTGGAACAGTTGAACAGAAAATTGACAACAGTCCTAAGACTGAGATATAAGATGTGTACAATAAGACTTCTACCCTAAACAATATATCTACTCTTTAAGGTGAAAGCAAGACTATTAATACTAATATGTGTTTATCTCTGAAATTTACAAACATTCCAATATCTTACAACTTAGAGCAACCAGTCATACAAAATATCTGGAATAGAGAAGTCTATCCATTTTTATTTTTGGTACTATGGAAATTTTGGAAATTAATTCAAAAAACATGTATACTTCACTCTTACAAATGGCTAACTTTATTAAAAATAAAATGGTGGATGGCAGCAAATTAAACAATCTTAAACAACTCCAAGGCTTTGGCAAGGCAGCATAGACCTTTATCTCATCTATTTACAAAGTGGGTTGGGATATATTAGAAGTGAATAACAACAAAAAGATGTTCAAGCAGTGTATGGCTTCAAAATTCACTTTCAAAATCAAAGGTGATAAACCTGTCAAGAGGACCAAAAAATCAAAGAATAAGTAAGTAGAAATTGCCAGACTTCCACCTCTTATTCCAACTAGGCCATTAAAGGAAATTTTGGAAAAATAAAAAATTTTCAAGAAAGGTAACAAAACTAAGGAAATTGCTAAACCTTCTAAATAGTTATATGCTTAATTATTAGCTCCAAAGATCAAAGAAATACTGAAAATCAAGAAAACCTTTTCCAATCTCTCAGATAAAAAGATTAAAAATATTCACAAAGCAATCAATAATTCTGATAAGCTCAAGTCAAAAATTAATATGACAACCAAAGGCCTTTCAAGAAAGCAAGTCATCATTCCTATAAATAACAGAAACAAACTCAAATTTATCTCTTCTTTGAGTACATATATTGTCAACATCAATAGTATGCTTAGAACTATCAAATCTAACATTATGGTAGACTTTGTTCATATGGAACAACAAAGCATTGTCATTACTATGAACAAAGTCACTTCCCCTCTGAACGTACAAACCATTGAAAATTATATCAAGAATATTGATCAAATTCAATTAAGTGATGTAGAAGCACCACAACTTCCTCAATCTAAATTCTATCTGAAAATGATAAATATTCCATACTTAATGGAAAATACTAACATGCCTATCAACTCTAGCATAGTTGAAACTATCCTAAAATAAAACTATATTTTCAATAATATTTCATTTACATCCAAATCTCAAGTTATCAAGATGTTATCCAAGTCAGATATGGCCATTGTTTGGATAAACATATGAGATATTCAAAGTAAAAGTAAGACTAAATGTCTCATTAATAGGTGCTTTGATATTGGAAGCTACATTGCCACTATTCAAGGAGCAAACATAAACCTGGGTGTTTTCCAGTGCAAAAAATGCTGGAAATAAAAGTATACTACTTTTTCATGTAGAACTCAAGAATCTAAATACATCAAATACAATGGTTAACACAAGTTGGAACATCACTGATATTTTACTTGGTACTGTAATATGTCAATATTACTAAGCATCCTAAAGCATAGTAGAATAATGAAAACTAATCAAAATTAGCAAAGTATAGATCCTCCAGACAACTAGAGAATTGGAAAGTGTTTGGTTAAGAAATCAAAGTAAATATTCTTTGACGATAAAATTCAAGAAATAGCATCAAAAAATCAAGGATCCTGGAAACTTATGAATTAGATCAGGAAGCACAAACTCCTAGCTATTGAAGCTATTTATTTTAATAATTGACCATACATTGAGCTTAATGATTTATAACAAGCTTTTCATCAATCTTTCAACTCTGCTCAGAATTGTCAGATCAATTCTAGTATATTGAACAAAATTTCAGACAGGCCTGTAATATCTTAGATGCCTTTTTTGAGCAAGGATTTCAAAAGCACTATCATCAAGTGTAACAACTTGTCTATACTAGGTGTCAGGAGTACAGTATGAAGTACATATATAGTACCAGCCAGATGTCAAAGCTAAGCTTGACATTGCGTACTTTTAGCATAACTGGTTCAGTGGCTGGTCTGTTCCTAACACTAGGACCAGATAAAATGTCTTGGAAATATCTCAAAGCAATAGTCAAAGATAAAATATTGTTATTTATCATTATTCCTAAGCCTAACAAGGCTTTATATGACTCTTCTAAGATGTTCTAGCCAATTGTCTTATTAAATATACCCAGCAAACTTATTGAGAAAATTATTAGGGAAAGGCTTCAATTCCAAGCCATTTCAAATAATTTTATTCATCCTAATCAATTAAGAGAGCTGAAACAATAGTCTACTACTGATACTGGTGTTCTCCTAACTTACTTGATTCAAGCAGGATAGGTCAAAAATCTTCAAATAAGCACATTAGAATTTGATATCACTCAATTCTTCTTATTTCTGAATCACCAATTTCTCCCATTAATTATAGTCAAAGCTGGTTTTGATCCAAAAGTTTTATCTTTCTTTTCTAATTATTTAGTGAGTAGAAAAACCCATTACATTTGGAACAACTTTTCTTCTCTCTTTTTCAATATTGATATTGGTATAAGACAAGGTTTAGTCTTATTGCCAATTTTACCAGCTCTTTATTTTTTTCCAATTTTTCATATCTTTGAAAAAAGAATTAAAAATCTAAAAATTCCAATAACACTTATCTCTTTTGTAGATGATGGTATTTTTGTTTTACAAGAAAAATCATTTGAAAAATCCAATTCTAATCTTTCCTATAGTTACAATGTTATTTTGTCTCTTCTTGTATAATTTGGACTTATAATTGAACATAGAAAAACTGAAGTTTTTCATTTTTCTAGGTCATATACTTTCAATCTTCCCTTTTTAGATCCTAGTAGTATTAGAGGTTCTATTCTTTGTTCCAAAGAGATGTGATAGTATCTAGGCCTTTTTTTAACAACATATTGACTTTTACTCAAACAAAGCTATATCAACTATAAAGTATATGAAGATGCTTAGCAATTTATCATGAGACTTAAATTCCCAACAAAAATGTCTTCTTTACAGAACATATATATTACCTATCACTTTCTATGGGTTCCCATTATAGCATTATTCTGATACACCTCTTATATATCTATTCAAGAAACTTTGTAAAATACAAAGAAGAGTAGTATTATGGATCTTAGGAGCTTTTTGTACTTCTCCTACTATAAGTATTGAAGTATTAGCCAGTTTGGTTCCTATTCATCTTTACCTTTAGAAAAAAAGTGGTTACCACCAACTCAGAATTTCAACCAATAGCTTAAGATCAAGGGCTCCATTATAGATGCTAATAATCATCTTAATGACATTTTCCTATCTTTTGATTCTCATAACCATGAATTCTCTCCTGGTACTTGGTTAATTGACATTTTCCCTAGCTATTTTTATTTTCATCATGCTATTTACAAGAATAAAGAAAGCAAGAATGTTCATATTCACAAATTAGATAAATATGTCTTTTATACTTCAAGCAATTCCAAATCAGCTATAGTAATATCAGATACTAGCATCAAGAATAATATTACCAATATCCATTGTGCACATCTATTTATATTCAAATCCTGTCATGAAAACTATTCATCATGGTGTTAATGTCACATCTACAGAAACTGAACTTTTTGCTATCAGATATGGCATTAATCAGGCTACTCAAATCTCTGATATCTCTCACATTATTGTGGTCACTGATTTGATTCAACAATCCACTCATATCAAATCCAACTGATAGCTATATTGAAAGAACATAGGTCCTTTTTCAACAAGAAATCTTCAAACTCAATCAAGTTCTGGGATTGCCTTAGCAGTAACAAATAGCCCCTTCACTCTATAGTTGATAGTAAGATAAAGAAATTCAATCTTACTCCTCTACTCCCATGCAAATTACCTTGGGACTTTGAAAGAAAAAGTGAATGTGACAACATTCTACAGAATTAGAAAATGACATTTCAAGTATCTGAAGCAAGAGGGAAACACTTCCTTGACCTCCTTTATAATGATCTCTACCTTTTAGAACCTTCATACTCCAAAGAAGGTCTATGGCTCAGATACTTTGATCATTCAAATTTGCTATGCACCAGAGCTACAAGAGCTATTGTTAATTATGCTCTTATAGGAGAGTATCATCTTTGTTTCTTTCCTAAAGAAAACTTTAGTTATCCATACAGTAACTATTCAATTGAAACAAAACATCATATCCTTCACAAATGCAGGAGGTTTAACAACTATTGGAATCTGAGGTGAGACACTATAGGTCATTTTGTGTTCTTGATATTTAATAGCAATGCTTTCTCTTTCAGAAAAAGTATTACATAGCAGTACTTCTCCCAATTTCACTATAGTATTTATTCCCTTTCTCCTTCTTTCTTCTTTCTTTTTCCTTAGTCTTTTTCTTTTTAGGTACATATTGTTTGGTCTTATGTAATGTAGTTACAAAGTAGCTACCATGGTTTGCCTATGCACTCCATGTAATAAATTGCTGATTTAAAAAAAATCCAATCTTAGTAATAATGTTACTGTTGACAATTGAAGATATTGTTTTTATCAAGTGTTCCAGAACACCTGATTGAAATGAACTGGTAGAGTACTTAGAGCCCAGGGTTTTTCTCTGGAATTTTGATATGTTTATGCCTTGATTACTTTAACAGCTAAGTTCTCATTGACAAAAATAAGTATTAGTCATAGGCAAGGTAGCTCACAATCATAAACTTAGATTCCTCTGGAGTTTAATGCTTCCAT
>Ga0157357_1000936_pt1 | contig 12362 bp, 6 predicted proteins | sample AttcapACBM1_FD_111485 | JGI IMG/M metagenome (GOLD analysis project Ga0157357, IMG submission 111485) | Fungus gardens microbial communities from leaf cutter ant in Botucatu, State of Sao Paulo, Brazil - Atta capiguara ACBM1 | ecosystem: Host-associated > Fungi > Mycelium > Unclassified ... | reverse complement strand
TCCTTCCAGACCGCTCTAGACTCTGTCACATGACTTCCAGGTCACGTGCCTATCTCCTAACCCTATGTCCATTGTAGACTAATAATTACCTAAGGTCCTAACCCTAACCCTAGTCCAAGTCTGCCCACACACTCATCTTATAACAACATTTGCCTGCTGATTTCAAGGCTCTAGATATGTTAAGTGCAATAGATCTCACAAGGTTGAACATCACTGTCATTTTGCTTTTTAAGACCAACTCTTCTCACCTAGAAACCAAACAAGGTGAATTATGTCCCTACAGCTTCAAGTGCTTGAATTATAAAGAAGATCATCAAGCTAACTCAAATACATACCCTTTCTAGAGGCATTATCTCAACAAAAAATGGTATTTGGAGAAATATCAGGAACTCTGGAACAACAGGAACAAATCAATTCACTCAGTTGTAGATGACAGTAAAATATAATTTTAAAAAGTCTCAGAATTTTCTTGTAGAATGTTCAAAAAAAACAGAACTTTCATAGACTCTATTTTAGAAACTAATTTAGATTTTGACATTCTTTTCATTTAAGAACCCCCATAGTTATTTGTTTGTACTATACCAAGTTTGACAAATAAGGAAGAAGACAGAGTTGTAAGTACTCCCAATCATTCCAACTGGCTTACTTTTTCTAGGCCTTAATTTGGTGATAACAATCATCCAAGAGTTATCTTTTATATCAACATCCATCTTATAACTATGTGCTTCTCTTTGAAGAAGGATATTTTAACCACAAAGATATTAACTGCTTTTTCTTTTTTAATAACAGCAGCATCTATTTTATGATCAACATTTATTCAGATGATCATTAATCAGCTTTAAAGTATCTCAAGGATACTGAGGCTAATATTCAAAATATACTAGTTATGGCTAGTGATTTCAGTACCAGAGATAGTAATTGTGATCCTTTATATTCCTTCTTTTTGATTCATAGCAATTTGCTTTTTGATATTGCAGACTCTTTTGATATTATACTTTCAAACTCTATTAACCAGGTTTCTACCCATTATTCAGACAACATAAATGACACAAATTCAGTTATTGACCTAATGTTTCTTAGGCCCAATTCCTTGGAAATCAATAATCACACCATCTGTCCTGAACTTTGCTATCCTTCTGATCATGCTCTATTAATAGTCAACATCTCTATTACTGAAGAATTCATTCAAGACAAATAACATACTATTATCAAAAACAGTAAAAAAGAGAAATAATTTATGTTATAACTCATTGAAGCTATTAGAAATATTAACACTTCACATATACTAGACAAGGAATCTCTTGAACTCATAGTTCAAGAATATGCAAGAATTTCAGATCTTATCTAGTATAAACACTTGAAATGCATTAATATTACTAAACAATTCAAAGCTTGGTGGAATGAAGAGTGTCAGGTGAAACTTGAAAATTACAGACTATCCAAGAAAATCAAGGACTGGAAGGCCTTCAAGAGAACTATTAAGAAGACAAAACAATTATTCTTTAATGACAAAATTCAAGAAATTGCATCTAAAAATCAAAGACTATAGAATCTCATAAATTGGGTTAAAAAATGCAAACTACCAGCTATTGAGGCATTGTAATATAATAGGTAACCATGCATTGAAATCAACAATCTTTGGTATACCCTACATCAAATATTTAATTCCACTCAAATCCATCAAGTCAATTTGAAAATTCTAGATAAAATCCCTTCAAAACCAATGCTGGAATGGCCACTTTTCTCAAATCATCTCAAAGCTATCATTAAAGACACTATGTGTCTCAACAACATAGTTAACATGGCTAATATGTATATCAACCTAGAACACTAGCCATTACACTTCAAATTATCATCATTAATTATTATTTCAAAACTGAATAAAGCTTCTTATAATTTCCCTAAAATGTTTCACCCTATTGTTCTCTTGAACACATTGGGAAAACTGATTAAAAAAGTCATTAGAGAAAAAATTCAATTCCAATCAATTTCCAAAAATTTTGTTCATTCTAATCAACTTGGAGTACTTAAACAACACTTAACTATGGATGTGGGCATTTTTGTAACTCACCTTATTCACTCAGGGTGGGTTAAAAAACTAGAAATGAGTACCTTAGCCTTTGATATTACCCAGTTCTTCCCATCACTTAATCATTGACTCCTTCCTTTTATATTGGACAAAACCAGGTTTAATCCAAAAATCTCCTCTTTCTTTTCTGACTATTTAGTTGGTAGGAAAATACAGTATTTATAGAACAATTTCATTTCTCCATTTTTCAATGTTGATGTAGGTGTAGAATAAGGTTTAGCTCTATCTCCAATTCTTTTTACTCTCTATCTCTTGCCTATTTTCCACATTTTTGAAAAAAAGTATTGAAACAATAAAAAAACTATGTTTGTCAAGGACCTTTAAAGTGTTTCAGTATTTCCAGAGACATTAGCTCCAAGTATAATGGAATTGGGAATATTATACAGAAGTAGGCTTTTAGTCTATATATTTCTGATTCTCTATTCTCCAGCTGTTGGATTTTTGAAGTTCTAAGACATTACTTTAGTCACTGTTAGCTTCAGTTTTGGTTTGTTTGAGTTGGAGGGTTGGATGATTTTATGTATATGAAAAGGTCTATTATAGTTCTATCAAGATATCCTATGGCCCTCTACACTTTGGTAGCCATTATTATCAGATTTTTGAAAGTAATCTAGTTTGTGCCATCAAACTTATTATTTTCAGCAAATATAGATGGTCCTTATGATGTTCTGGACATTCTGTGTCATGTTCTTTGTGATGTATCTGTTTGTGAGTATCATGAATGGTAAGATGTAGAGTTTATTTTTATTTTAGAATGTCAATAATGTCAATTTTTTCAGCTGGGGCCTATAACCTATTAGAGATATATACTCAATCTAGACATGAAGGTATGTAAATGACTAGATTTTATGCTTATTAGAGACATATACTAGGTATTACTATCAGTCTAATTCCTTTACTAAATAAGTCCAGTAAACTCACCTCAGTTTGGATACAAAGGTATGTGAATGACTAAGGTTTGTTGTCCTACTTTAAGATCCTTTTATAAGTAGAGATGTAGAGAAAAATACAAGCTATATAGTTAGGATTCAAGTGTTCATAAAAACTGTATAGCAGTGGCCCAAGTGTGATTTTGCAGTCTATCAGACTATAAGCTAGTGTGATCAAGTTTGCAATATCATGCCTTAGCCAACAACATGTCTCTTTATTGTTCAAGAAATAAAATAAAATAAAAAGAAAACAAAAAAAGAAATTAAATCAAAGAAAATAGATAAAAAGAAAATTAAATCAAAATAAAATTCAAGGGTTCAAATACACTATAAAACAGTTCTCAAAAAGATTGGCAGTGTTATGACTTAAGTTCAAATATTTAGATAAAAATTTTATATCTAGTCTACTTTAAGTATTATAAGTCATATATATAAGAGTTATCATATCATATAATGTATATTATTATTCTTATGTGTTATATGACATTGTAATGTGACTGTGACTGTTGTGACATTACATTGTTCCCCTTTACTAAGTCCAAAATAAGAAAAGAATAAATAAAAATCAAAGTAAAAAAAAAGAAATACTTTAAATAATAGAAGAGAAATAGAAAAAAATAAGTTTATTGTTATATTCTGTTCTAACCACATCTATTCCAACCCACAGATAACACCATTTCCTTTATCTTCACTCCCTGATCTTTTCCAGTATAGATCATATCTTTTTATTTTCTCTCAGATGTTCTTGCTAGACTCTTGTGGACTCTATAAATATCTATTCCTAATATCTAAGAATTACTAGTAAACCAGAATAACTTGCTTAACAGTCTTATTTCAGATAACAACCTTAGATAGTATACCTAGCATATAATTTAGTAGTTACATTATATTATTTTATTCTAAAAATTAACTAAAACTAATACTCTCTTTATAAGAGGACTGGCTCTTCTGAGACTTTTCCCTTCTACTTTTTTTGGCTAATCTATATTACAAACTCAAGTCCTTAAAGTGGGACAAGTGAATGAATCTTATATTAGATTAATATAAGAGAACTCAATAGAGAACTCTGTATAGAAGTGTCTACCTTATATACTAAATGATGATGGTCTGTGCTACTACTTTTCTAGCCTACCCTAAAGACTATGTATTTACCTCAAGATTAACATGTGTAAAACACATTGTAATAACATCATCCTTCTCTGTAACCTTATAGCTTTGTGACTATTACTATGACTGCATCATATGATGTGACTGATGTGACAGCATGATCATGATGTCACTTCTAACCCTAATCCTAAGTTCAAAATGGAAAAATAAATCAAAAAAACATGAAAAAAGAAATATTTAAATGAAAAAGCTAGTATTCAGATTTCATATATCTGATAATCTATATTCCATGATCCATTCCCACATCTGCACTCATCCACTCATCTGATTTTCTATGCTTCAAATCCCTTCAAGTTATATACCAATACTTTCAACTATCTAGATATATTATTTAACTTTCTTTTTGATACTCTCTTACTCTTTTGCAATGTTCTGTGGTCTTCTGAAGTCTGCTGGTGTTATCTACACATCTACTTATCTACTTTTCCATGCTCTGGAAACATTTGCTAAGTATCTTGACTTTCTTCCAATTTGGTTTTTTCATTCTAAACTATTTCTGATTACTTAAGTATTATTATTCCTTGCTTATGTAAAAAGAATTTTGATACATTAAAATAGACCTGTTAATATATAGAGTAGTTATCACCTTCAAAAATCCTCATTCTATTTTCTTAGGATTTTCTGGAGATAAGTGTATAGTTTAGTATTTCTTAAATAATAAACTTTGAATTTTTTGGAGATTTGAAGTGCTTTGCTCTTCTACCCAGTTTTCCTAACACTCTTCTAGTATTGGTGAAAACATACTAAAGCCAAAGGTTATTTTGACCTGTCTTCTATGTTTATAAATAACACACTAAGCCACTTATTTGGACTTCTGAAATACCTCACCAGATCTTGGATAATGAGGTGTAAACTACATTTAATACCAATAGACCATTGGTTAGCTAGACCAAACTTGACTCTTGAACAAGTATGTAATTTCAATTAAAGATTTGATTTTTCAAATAGACTTCTATAATAATGAGGAATACATCTATCAAAGCCAAAAATAAATCACTTTTTAGTTTGTATAAAACCAATATCTTTATTTAGAAAAAGTGAATACTCTACTTACAAACTATATTCAAATACATGGTCCAGATTCTTGAAGTAATCTTACAATATTGGGTAAACATATAAAAATGTAATAACTAGTATATAGACTATCTCAAGTTTGCAATAATTGTCAAGTATAGCTGGATTATATATTGTTCTTGAACTTGAATGAGATTCAGTATCTAATAAGACTTGAACCCAAACTGACACCTTTATTGGAATGTACTGGTTATTTTTCTGTAGATTCTTCTGGAAAAAAGTTAAATAATTGATGTTTACTATATCTTCTGTTATTTCATAGACTTTGTTGTCTAATAAATTAGTTGATCAAAGTTATCTCTATTTATTATGATATTGAGTCTTCAAGTTCTTTATAGATCTCATATTATTATGATCTCTATCTTATATTTTACAAATGTTAGAATATATGTGTTATAAACTTCATTCAGCTTGTATCTTCACAACTAGTAGACCAATTTTCACAAACTAAGTTGCACTGGAAAGCCCCAAATGAGGGCTATCTGTACATATGTGGGATGTATAACAGCAACAACAAACAACCAAGATATCAGGTTATTAGTAACTGTAAAAGCTTTGTTTGCTAATATCTTATGAACAACTAGACAGATTTACATGATTGAACTTGCATTGGAACATGCTCATCAAACTGTTTCCAATTATATATGATATATCTCATAGTAATAAGTATTGATAGAAATACAAGCATATTAATATAGTGATATAATTAGTTATATTCTAAAATTAGCCTGACAACTGCTATGACAGATTATAGCTCCCATCAGGTATGAGTTTTGATCATGTGATGGAAACAGCTTGTGCACAGACCATTACTATTTTGTATATGTACCTCTATGTCTAAAAATTAGATCTCAGACTTAACAACATCAATCTTCATCATTTATTATTGACATCTGTATTGATCTTAATCATCATTGTCATTATAATTGAACTTCTGAATCACTCCTCAACCTCTGAGAGTGCACCCGAGGTTCAGATATCACAAACAAGTGAGTAGTTCATTTTGTAATAATATGTTGGGGTTTTGAATATTCTTACTGTGCTATGTGTTGTACTCATGTATTATCAGTCAGTGTCTCATATGATAGTAGAGGCTTTATCATATTTATTGTGTTTCTCTTATGCCTTTCTCATATTCTCCTGATAATTCTCTCATTGTGTAAACATAAACACTTTTTGCTTTTCTTATGGTCTATAGGTATATATAGTAGTAGATATAGTTCTATATCTTTATGCTTTACTAATTGACCATTCTCCTCTCTCTTACTCAAGTCTTTGTCTAAGATGCAACCTAAGCCAAGCTCAGGAAATAACACATATTTCTAAAGAGTTGTAGTAGCTTTTTTCATTCTCACTGAACAAAGCTACATATTACAACCTTAAGCTAGAGCTCAGGTTGCACTTAGGCAAAGACTTGAGAAGAGATTAAGGGATAGGATTCAAGTGGTAAAGTATAAGGATACAGGAGAGTATCTACGCTATATATACTAAGTAAAAAGAGTAAAACGAGGAAACCATATATAGTACATGAGGCATATGCAATGAGGAGATCATCAGGATAAAGCAAGGTTGTAGCACCTACTACATGAGGCACTGACTGAGACTACTATAGTGCAGCTGATCATGTTGTCATACTCTTTGCCCTTCTCCATGCTGCATCCTAGAGGCATCAATTGTAACACTACAGTTCATTGATATATCAAGATAGTGAAATTGTAAGGAGAGTGTGGATGCTTACTAGGCAGTTGTACTAATAGTATCTCATTTTTAAAAAGTTCAATACTTATTGCCTCAGCAAGTTCAACAACCTTTCTACAATCAGATATGTCAACCTTCTTAAGAGTGTCCTCAAGTTTATTAGCATTGACATCTGTGAGCAGCTTTGGTTCCTTGTATTGCCATATTGTCAGGCAATTAGTATTAACATCCTCACAAGCATTTGATTTCTTCGCCTTAACTTTCTCCTTCAAGGTGGCAACATTGTCATTGTCATCATAATACACATGAAACAGCCTCTGCGAGGGAGTCATGTCATGTTTAATGGCAAGACACCACACTTGCCTCTTGGCAGTCAAGAGGGCAGTAGCAGGCTGTTCTTTTACAGCATTAAATTGCATCATATTGTAGGAGGAGTAGAAACACATACCAGGCACCACCACAATCAGTGTGTCTTCCAGTTCCCTCAACTTCTTCCTCAGGAGAAGTTTTTTAAGACCTGCCGTACTTGGCTCTTGACAATTTCGTCGTCATCAGTGTCGAAGTCAATGTTTCTATCCTTGCATTGTCACACTGTCAGGCAATCAGCGTCAACATTCTTGCAGTCTCTTCCTTGACGTTCTTCCTCAACGTGGCGATACTGTCATTGTCATCATACTCCACCTCAAACAAACCCCCCAAGGGTGTCATGTCATGTTCAATGGCGAGACACCAGAGATTGCCCATGGTGATTGTTGGTCGTTAGTGAGGGTTAGGCATAGCCATCAAAGATCTCAACATTTCTCAACACTTTTGTCATACTCGACTTGCAATATTCCCTAACAGCCCACTTGTTTATCTTCCATCCTTGATTTTATTTAACACCTCTTACTTTCATAAAACACACTGAATTTTATTTGGAGTCTGATGTAATGTCTAGTCCGTTTTTAAAGGAGTATATACAAGCAAATGGTCACAATCCAGAGTTTGCCAATATAATATGACCGACTCAATGTTGCTGCTCCACTAGTTTCAATTGACGCACTAGATGTTCCTGAACTCGTAGATGATGCCGACTGCGATTGTGGCGCATGAGCCAACTGATTACCCGATGTCGTCGTCCCATTGATATCTTTTGTGAAATTATTGATCGAAAATTCGACAGAGACCAAACTAGGACCTTACATTGTTCAAACGTCGGCATACTGTAATTCTTCTCCACATAAGGTTGTGTTCCATTATAAGCTACACCAACGGGAACGATATACTGTAAAACCATGATAAATCACCCTCAAGAGAAAAACCACTCTCTTACTCAAACTCACCTTGAACACATCCTGTAAACGTCCATAGTAGTCTATCGCTTCTTGCATAGTAAAATTATTGATCTCATGCGTCAACATAATAGCACCCCGCTAGGACCATTTCAAATGAATTTTTCCAAAAGAAAAATCTACGACTTACAGAAGCAAAAGTCCCACTCTTGGCCTGATCCATAATATTCTGATAATTTGCATCAATCTGTGCTTTAGTCACTTCCCCAGTCCCAAATGTCCAATCAAACGAATCATATTTCCAGATGATGGTTCTGAGACCCAGTTGATCGGCGATGAACCGAATTCGATCATCAGTATCACCGAAAGGCGGCTTTAGAAAGAAAGGTGTTTGGGACGTTCAAGTTTTATATCAAGAAGAAAACTCACCCTCCAGCATGTCGGTATTACCCCAATTACAAGTTTCATAAGTTTCATCTGAAAAAAGAATATATATCATTCAGCTTTTGATTTTTTCCCTTCCCCTGACTGTGGATTAGAGATGAACTTGCAGCTGAAATATTTCAATAAATCATTCAATACCCCGAAATGAAAGAGGGGATAGATATGCATACTATAGTAAAGCTCCGCAAAAGCAGTAGTACTCGATAGCGATGTCACTTGAAAAAATGACATTAATCACAGACACACTTATCATCCAAGTTACTTACTATAACCATGAGACCACGTATCTTTTTCAACCGCATAAGCAACCCACTCATTGATCGAATTAAGGGACTCACGAACGCAAATTTCATGTCCTTCAATGAATAAAATCGTAAGCTCATGAATACAATTAGTTGCATTCTACCAAACATACCATCAACTAAACCTCGTTGAGCTTCCAACGGCCAATTATACACATTACTCCCAATATAAAACATCGCTATTCAAGGAGGATCAATCCACGAAAACACACACACACACACATACACATACTTGCTTTCTGATTTTGACTCGCAAGAAAATCATAAAAAGCATTATGAGAACAATTTGGACCATCATCAAACCCATATCCCATCGTGTCAGGCTACCGGAAAAAGTCAATTTCGATTTCAATCACGCACTCTCTTCTTTTCTTACCTCTGGAACATCAACAATATCGGGTAACAGTCCTCCCAACTTTGGAACAACACAATTCGAAAAGGGCCACCAACAATCAGGATCATCATCCGAATACTTGAAACGGGCAAAATCGGGACTCCCAGGAACAGGCTAACAACACAGTCAGGAACATACATATATATCAAAGAAAAACTTGCTTTCGGAGGAATATTGGGAATTTTAGACATCATACTCTGCCAACGTGACTGTGCTTCTGAATCACTCGATAAAATCGTAGCAGGTTTCCAGACTTCAGGGAATTCCCCAGATCGAGAAGCTAAAGCCGGATAATAATATGGCGAACACTCGGATTGAGGATCTAATTTCGTGTGCGTGTGCGTTATGCGTGGGCATATGTACACATGTGTTGTGATCGAGGAACAAGGGAACAAGGGAACAAGGGAACAAGGGCTTAGCCAACGGAACGAAAATAAAAATCCGAAACCTCACCTGTGATCGAAGCTTCGCCCACTTCTGAGGTCCTATCCAGAGCAAGACATCCAAACGCGAACAAAGCAGAGATCATGAAAGAAGACCTCATCACAGGGGGGGAATGAGTGAGTGAGTGAGTGAGTGAGAGTTAGTAACAAGTGAGTAACCAAGTAAGAGGAAAGGGAGGAGGAAAAGAGAAAAAGAGAAAAAGAGAGGTGAGGGCAAAGACGTTGTTTCAAATGACTGCACCAAGCCCTTCCTTATACATTTTCATAATCCGGGAACCAATCCCCGTCTTGTTAAAACTTCTAAGCCGATCGAGGACCGTCTATTTCGCAAAAAAGATTTCGGTGTTTTATGGGTGACCTCGTGATTAATCTAGATATGGTATATCATACCATATATAAGAGATACTTCACCGATCCGAATCGATTATTATTAAGGTGGCACATGCTCATTCCCGCAGCGCTTCGGCCAAGGTTAAAGTTAAGCGAACGCTGTTAGCTCAGGACACGATACCATTTTTCCTAAGAGATTTTTTTTACTTTCGTTTTTTACGAGTCAAGTGTACCTTCCGAACTACCACGCTTTTGTGTTGTTACCAAACGGGAGATATACTCCGTAAGCTTACGAATCCTCTGACATCATGCCGAACCCAATATATCATTTCAAAAAAGTGACAGTCCCGAGTCGAGGAGTTTTCTGTCTGATTCATCTCATGGGACACAAGAAGGAATTCTGACGTACTGTAAATCCACAAATAGAAATGAAAAATTTCCCGCATTGAAAGACAGGAGTAAAACATCGACTCGTCGGTCTATTTTATTGGATATTGTTATTCAGGGTGCGCGGAGTGCGCAAGTAATCCTTCTCAGAATCTCGCTTTTTCGCAAGTGGTCGGGGAATCAGTATCAAAAAAATTGGAAGTGATATATTAGTTTGATTTCATTTATTGACATTGACACAGGAGCAAACTCATTTTTACAAACATTCGTGAGCGAACGAAAGAGAAGAGTAACTTGTCATCGAGATCCGATCAGCCGGATCAAAGGAGAGAGGCTTCGGGGTTTATCCTCCGAGAAAATGAGTATTCTAATGAGTCAGCTAATCATCTACATATCCCTTCTGTTATGATTTCTCCCCTCACAACAGAAACTACCAGATTATGGTGTATCAAATTCTTCTAATGCCGTTCTATTTGGAAATTAATCTCCAAACTGCCAATTTAGATTCATCGACACGGTACTCAGTTCCTCATGTGGCGCAAGAGGCAGACAGGGAATCCTAGACTCTAGGCAGTCGACAAGTGAAAAGAAAACGGGCGAAGCTCATCGGCGCCATTGAAAGGTCCTTCTAGTTCAGAAGACTTTTCGTGGATAGAATGGCAGAATTGATGTAGGCGCTGAACACGCATGGACGACATGACGTAAATGCTGTCGTAAATGCTGTCACGTATTTACAGTTGAACAAGCAAGAGGGCGACCCACAAAGGAAGCATTAGCTAGCAGGAATCACCTGAGCTAACTATTCTTTGATCAGAAAGATCCAGCCATGTTGGAGCCCGACGTCATGGTAGTCTATTTGTGGACAGTTCCTCGTCGTTGAGCTCAGGATATCACGTTCAACCTTCAATCCCGCGATTCGTTGCCTTATAATCTCCGCCGAGGAATTGATTGCACCTTTATCATTTCTGGATCTGGTGCCATAAGGAACGAAACAAAGTTCAGATGTGCAGAGACTGCAGTGTTCTGAGATTGGCAGTTTGCCTAGTACCATGCCTGATGGATGTTTGAGGGACAAAAATATTCACCAAATAATAATTTGTATCCGCTCCCTTCATCAAAACATCCTTAGCTCATTTGAGAGGGTCAACTAGAACTAGGATTCATGTTGCAAACATTCAATCCAGATTAGATGACCACTGACCTCACCATGTTTGATCAGTCCAGCTCCTTTCAAAGCACAGCTGGACCCTGGCTCACTTCTGATGTGCATTAATTCTGACATCACTAGTCTGAGGTTCTCCTATCATTGATGGATCATAGCACCATATTTCTTGATCATTGCCACTTGATTACTTGAGTCTTAGCTGTACCACTCTCACAAATGTTGTAGCAACCAACATTGCCAGAGTGGTGAATGTTGGATTTGGGTTTCTTTTCTTTCTCTTTTATTTTTCTCTTTTTATTTTAATTTAATTTTAATTTTTGATTTCCATTTCTATTTTCTTTATTTTGGACTTAGCAATGGAGTGTGATGTGATGTCACACATGTCACAAAGCATGATGAAGACATAACACCTGTCATAGGGTTGTCACATATGTCACAGTCACAGATCACACAATCATATAACACAAAAAAGATCATAGAAGGTTTTAGAGCAAGTAATGTTATATGTTGTGACAACCACTTATCACAAGGACAAATGATCACACAAGCAATAAATCTCTTAAGATGGATATCAAGTGGGAATTTCACAAGAGAACTCGACAAGGAGTCTCTGCTAAATTAGAGTCCTATATATACTAAATACATCTGGTCCATGCTACAACCTCATGT
>Ga0157357_1000935_pt1 | contig 12373 bp, 11 predicted proteins | sample AttcapACBM1_FD_111485 | JGI IMG/M metagenome (GOLD analysis project Ga0157357, IMG submission 111485) | Fungus gardens microbial communities from leaf cutter ant in Botucatu, State of Sao Paulo, Brazil - Atta capiguara ACBM1 | ecosystem: Host-associated > Fungi > Mycelium > Unclassified ... | reverse complement strand
TTCCTCATGGTGTACACATGGTGTGCACATGTATAGCGGAGATTAAAGATATGATGTCAGGGCACATGTAGGAAGCATGGTAGCCTTAAGGTAGAAGCATGGTAGATGAGTAATGGACATGAGGTAGTGGCATGGACTTAAGGGCCAGATAGATATTATTATAGCATGGACCAAGAGCCTGTAGTATATATAGAGGATCAATGCAGTAAGGGCTCCTTGTCGAGTTCTCTTGTAATTCCCACTACTAGATAGCCTACTGAGAGCTTTGCTGAAGTCAGCATATCACAAGTGCCGTTCTGGCGAGTGGTTGCTACAATAAACCAGAGGTTGAGTACCTTCTTTCAGATTGATTTTGAGATCATAAGAACAATGAGGAGAAAGAACTTTAGCTTTAGTTTTGCTAAAAACATTGGCAAATTCATGATACTCGGAAGGGACATTGGAAAGATCAGAAGCTTTTGCAAATTTTGCAGAATTAGCCTGAATGTTCAAAAAACAAAGACAGAGTTCGAAATTGTGGAAGCCTAGGAGTTTTGATACATGCAAAAATGCTGCAGCACCAATGATAGCGGTGTTAGATTGCTCAGAGTTAGACATGGAGGTCTAAGATACAGATATGGAACCCGCAGAGTCTGATGATTGCAGAGGGGTGTCCAGAAAGGACAGAGATACCAATGGTGTGTTGGCCATAACATGAGAAGGAGTGAGATTTTCCTATAAAGATGGATGGAAGTTTATCAACCCATTTACTTAGTTAATCAGCGGATTGTGTCAGGCAAGCCAGTTGTATCCAAGGACCAAAGAGCAGAAAGAATCAAGCAAAGTGATATAGAAGTCTAGATTCATACAATCACTAGTGGAAAAAATTATGGGAAAGTTGGCAATTTCAGAGATAGTGCTGTTTGATGAACTATTAAACAAGTGGAGAGCAACTGGAGGAGTTGCTGATGTCTTCAAGTGGTGAGTATTCACAAATTTAGAGTCTACAAAGCAATGAGTAAATCCAGAGTTGATGAGAGCTTGGAATAGGATTTTATTAAGGTGATCCTGACCAAGGATCAAGGGAGAGATAAGGGAAATAAAGAGTGAATGAGGATCAGAAAGAGTAGATGTGTTGAGTCAGATGGAACTCATTGCTGTATAGGGAAGTTTAATGTGGCCCTCAGTCTGTATGAAGTCCTGGAGGTCACTCTCTATTTTTCCAAGGGTTTCTCGGAAGCTGCTGCCAGAGTATCAGTAGTTGCTGAAGCACCGTGGCCCTTAGGAGAGACTATAGTCTGCTTCTTAGGGCAAGAGTCTAGCTTGTAGTCTCTTGCACCGCAATAGAGGTACAGGTTGTTTTTGAGACACTTCTTGCACTCATCACTAGTCAACTTGCCATTGCTGGCCAGCTTGGAAGAGAGGTCCACCCATGGAGAATTAGGTTGTTTCTTAGGAGCGGGGGATGGAAATGATTTTGAGGAGGTCTTGGCAGATAAGACTGCTGGAGATGTGTTTGCCTTACTCTGGGAGGCTGCAGCAGTACTAGAGATGGAAGCTTTTTCTTGCTTCTGAGAGTGAGACTCAAAGGCCTCTTTCTATGCCTGTCTTGTATGGTGGCATTTGCAGTCACATTCCCAGTAGTAGTGATCAATAGTTATCACTAAAGCATACATATTCTGGAACAAGGTAGGTTTTCTTTGTTTCTGGGTAGAGATGGGATCCTGGATCTGATTGGGAAGCCCCTGGTAATAGTGATAGCATAGGACACTATTCTCCCAACCTAATTGGGAGGCATAGCATATGAAGTCTACATTGTAAGTGGAAATCTTGTTGCTAGGCTTTATGCAGAGATTGTCCAACATGTTGGCCACTTCACCAATGGATTCTAAGAGACCAAAATGTTGGCATAACTTGTCCACAAACAGATTCCAGTTAGAGAGCCAGTCTTGAAGAATGCCCTGATCTTTCTGGTTGAGGCCCACTTCAAACTAGTTCTAGGCTACTCCAGTAAGGTAGATCATTGCAAAGTTGATTTTTGCAATGTCCATGTTGAATTGTGCTGGATTAGTATGGAAATATAAGCGACATTGGAACAGAAAATTATTGAACTTGTTAGGCTCAGTGCCACTGAAGGTGTTATGAATGTGGGCTTTAATTCCCCTTATATTAGTATTGAGTCCAGGAGTCTGATTAGAATTAAGAGTATTAGCAAATCAGCCAAGTATATCAGCCAACTATTCATTAGTATTATTGCTCCAATGGGGTTTTGACTGTGAGTGAGTAGAAGATGTAGGTCTATTAGCTGTAATAGTATTAGTAGTAGGATTAGTAGTGGGAGCATCCTCTTAGTTAGGATTGTTGTCTGCAGGAACGATACTTGGGCCAGAAATAGGCAAAACTGTTTGGCCAGGTTGAATTGTACTAAAGGGAGACTTCAGAGATGAATGGCCTCTTTGGTGAATTTGTCTTAAGCATTGTGGAGCATTTAGCAGATAAGCCAGATGGTCACTGAAACATAAAATAGTGTTGAAAAGTATCCCAAGTGGTGGAACTAAAGTCAAAGTTGAAGGATTATGGCAAGAGGAAGCCATCTTGGACTTGAAGTACAAAATACAAAGTTGAATTGCAGACAGAACTGCAATAGAGGATTTAGCAGACAGAACTGCTCAGAAGCAACAGCAGACTTGGAAGTCTGATAATACTGTCAGGTGTGGTTCACACTAGGGTGGAAGTTCACAGAATGGACTCAGAAATGAGTGGACTTGTGGAATAACCTTGACTTCAGCTTATGTTGTGTGGTCATAACTTTAGATGGTAGAAAGAAGTCTGAGATAGAAGTGAGTGCTGATTTGATGTATTGCTGTTGAACACTAGAGATCAAGTTCAATAAGAATTATCTTTATTGATTATCAGACTAGTGAATTACAGTGTAACTACTAGTCTTATATATAGATGGATATTATAGGAGATGTTCAGGGTTTCAGTAGTAAAGCTCCTATTACCCCAAGTGGAGGTTTCAGTGTTGAGACACTGACAGAGGTAACTCCATCATGGAAGACCAAGTCAAATAGGAGTATCTCCACTATGAAAGATGGAATACCCAGATGGTTGCAACACTGCCATAAGGCATGTTGCAAGAAAGGTGGGCTTGCATCAATAGAAGATGATATCACTGCAGGATGTAATTTCTAGATGAGTGAACTTGCATATGACATATGAGAAAGAAGAATGGAAAAAAGTGTATAATACAGGACTATATGTATTTAAATGAATGGACTGTAAAGAATAATTATCCTTTGTCTTTAATTTTAGACATTATAGAGAATATAGATATTAAAAAATTATTTACAAAGATAGACTTGAGATAGGAATACAATAATGTATGGATAAAGAAAGGAGATAAGTAGAAGGTGGCATTTACCACACCAGAGAGGACATTTGAGCCAACAGTAATGTTCTTTGGACTTACTAATTCACTGGCAACATTCCAGACCATAATGAATGAAATTCTGTATGATCTTATCAATATTAAGAAGGTGGCAAGTTTTATAGACAATGTGATAGTAGGGAGAGAGATGGTAGAAGGACATAATGAGTTAGTAGAAGAAGTGGTTAGGAGGTTAGTGTTGTAGCAACCACTAGTCAAAAGACCAATAGCAACACAAGCAATAAATCTCAAGGTAGATATCAAGTAGAAATCATAAGAGAACTTGATAAGAAGTCCCTGATATATTGCTACCCTATTTATACAAAGTTCTTATGGTCCATGCTAACAATAAATAGCTCTACTCTAATGTTCATATATAGTCCATACTTCTACCATGCATTAACCTCATGTCTTCTATAAGAATACTATATCATATACATATGCCCTGGCATCATTCTTCTAGTTCTTTCTCCCAGATTCTAGGCTTATGACATCACATCATGTGACATGTCATGTGACTGCAGTCATATTTCTTTTCTCTTCATTGTCAAATAATAATAATAAAAAGAAAAGAAATATTAAATCAAGAAAAATAGATAAAAGCAAAGAAAAATATTAGTGTCTAAGTACACCATAACAGTTAGTAGATAATGATCTACATGTCAAACCAGAAAAATACAAGTAAAAAGTAGAGTTTTTAGGAGTAGTGATAGGACTAAAGAGAATAAAAATGGAGAAGGAGAAGGTAAAAGATGTTTTGGACTGGCTAACTCCAAAAAGAGTTGAAGATATATAGAAGTTTTTGGAATTGGCAAATTACTATTGTCAATTCATTAAATATTTTGCAATGATAGCTAGACCACTATATGATATAGTAAAAAGAATCAAAAGTGGAAATAGACAGAGAGGCAAGAAGAGGTGTTTAGAGAGTTGAAGGAGAAGTTTACAAAAGAACCAGTGTTAACAACACTAGACCTAGATAAAAAAATGAAGATGGAAGTAAATATATTATATTATGCTATAAGAGGTATACTATTTATGAAGTGTGAAGACAGAAAGTAGAGACCAGTAGCTTTCCTCTTAAAATCTCTAAATAAGATAAAGAGAAACTATGAGATTCATGATAAAGAAATGTTGGCAGTTGAAAGAGGATTAGAAAATTGGAGGCATCTATTAGAGAGCACAAAATTCAAGTTCAAGATTTGGATAGACCACAAGAATTTAGAATATTTCATGAAAGCACAAAAGTTGAACAGAAGACAAGCAAGATAGGCATTATACTTGTCAAGATTCAACTTTACCTTAAAATATATTCCAAGAACAAAAATGGAAAAGACAAACAGACTTAGTAGATGACTAGACTAGAAAGTAAGAGTAGAAAAAGACAATGACAATCAAATATTTATTAAGAACCATTGGCTTTGTAGTTTATCTAAAGTAGTAATAGAGGGACCAGAAGTAGATATAGTAGAAAAAATCAAAATAGCTAGGAGTAAGGATGAAAAAGTAGTTAGAGTAGTAAAAGAGATGAAGAAGGTGGGAATAAAAGTATTGAGAGGAGAAGAGTGGCAGATAGAAGAAGACTTAGTGTTGAAGAAAGGAAAGATGTATGTGTTATGACTCAAAGTCCATAGAGCTGAACAGTAAGGCAAAAATCTTATATTAGGGTTTAATACAAGAGAACTTGATAGAAAGCTCTGTACTGGATTGTCTACCTTATATACTAAATCCCCATGGTCTGTGCTACTGCTACTCTAGCCTACCCTAAACTGACCATGTGTTTGCCTTAGGATCAACATGTGTTATATATGCTGTATGATGTTATCCTTCCAGACCTTTTTACTTCCTTCTATTACTACCTTGTGACCCATGACCATTACTGTGGCATGTGACTTGTGACAGTATGACAATGATGTCATGCCAAGCCTAACCCCTGTTCCCCAGATAGAGAATAAGAGAAAAGAAAAGAAATAAAAATAAAGTTCAAAGAAAAGTCAAAAGAAACTTGGGTCCAAACTTCATAAGTCTGACAGTATGTGCCAAAAGATGAAATGTTGAGAGCAGAAATAATCTAGTTGCATCATGATGTACTGGTAGCAGGACATAGAGGGAAGTGGAAGACAACAGAGTTGGTGATAAGAAACTATTGGTAGCCAGGAGTAATAAAAGATATAGGAAAATATGTATAAGGATGTGATATGTGCCAAAGGATGAAAAATAGAGTAGAGGTACCAGTAGGAAAGTTGAAGTTAAGTAAAGTGCCAGAGAAACTGTGGACACACTTGATGGTGGACTTTATCACAAAGTTACTGTTAGTAGCTGGGAAAGATACAATCCTAGTAGTCTGCAACAGATTGTCCAAAATGGCACATTTTGTGACAACAACAGAAGGAACATCAGCAGAGAGGCTAGCAAGGTTGTTTAGAGATAATGTGTGAAAGTTACATGGGCTGCTGGAAAGCATTGTGTCAGATAGAGGACTATAGTTTGCAGTAGAGATGATGAAAGAGTTGGATAATATGTTAGGATTTGAGATGAAGCTGTCAACATCCTTCTATTCCCAAACAAATGGACAAACAAAACACATGAATCAGGAATTGGAACAATATATTTGATTCTTTATGGACCATAGGCAAAAGGACTGGCTAAAATGGTTTGTGTTAGCAGAGTTTGTGGTTAATAACAAGGCACATTCAACAACTAAAGTGTCTCCATTTATGGCAAACTACAGAAAAGAGTTGAAAATGGGAATATATATCAGGAGAAAAGAAAAGATGGAAAAAGCAATAGAATTTGTAGAAAGAATGAAGAAGATACAGAAAGAAGCAGGAGCAGCATTGAAGAGAGCATAGGAAGAAATGAAGTGACAAGCAGATAGAGGAAGGAAAGAGGCAGAGATATAAAAAGTGGAGGGTAAAGTAATGTTAAGTATGAAAGATTTGGTATTCAAGGAAAGGCCAGCAAAGAAATTAGTAGACCAATATGTTGGTCTATATATCATCAATGAAGTAGTTTCTACTAATGCAGTCAAACTATGAGTGCCAACTTCAATGAGAATTCATCTGGTTGTGAATGTCAGTTGAGTAGTACAATACAAGGAACAAGTAGGAGGACAGAGAACAGAGAAGATAAAACCAGTAGAAGTAGAGGGAGTCAAAGAGTGGGAAGTAGAAAAAATATTAAATAAAAGAAAAGTAAGGGGAATAGTAAAGTATTTGATACAATGAAAAGGGTTTACAGCAGAACATAGTAGTTGGGAAAAAGAAGAGGATCTGGAAAATGCAAAAGAGATAGTAGTAGAGTTTAAGAAAAGAGTAAATGTAGAAGTTAGGAAACAAGAAAAGTTAGATATGGCAGAAGAGAGGGACTCTAGAAGGGGGGAGTTACCAGGGAAGTATATAGCAAAGATATTGTATAGGTGGAATGATGGAAAATTTGAAAATGAATATTTGAAGAAGTTAGAAAAGAATTGAGAGAAATGAAAGGGAAAGGATAAGACAATTTAGAGAGAAGAAGCAAGTTCCTCCAGAGCAGGAACCTTGAAGGGGAGGTAATGTCAGAGTTGTGAACAATGAACTTTATTTTCTTTTTCTTTTTCTATTTTCTTTTCATTTTATTTTTATTTTTATTTCTCTTTTTATTTATGGTTAGGGTTTAGTGTGACATCATGGTCACAGTCAAAGTCACATGGTCATGATGAAATATGGTGGAAACTTCTAGAATAATAATATTATATAACATATTTAACACATATTGACCTTATGACTTACATATGGTCTTTAGGATAGGCTAGATGTAGTAGTAGCACAGACCATCTAGTGTAGTATATAAGATAAATACTTTGTACTAGGAACTTTATTGAGTTCTCTTGTATTAACCTAATACAAGGTTTCTTTACTTAATCTACTCTAAGGTCTTGTAATTATAATAGTATAATATCATTATTTCAGAACCTTCTATATTCTTTTATTGTAACATATAATTGTGTGAATGTGACATATGACACTGTCACATTGTGTGATAACATGCTAATCTTAATCCTAAGTCAAAATAACAAAATAAATAAATAGAAATAAATAGAGTCTACTGTCTTCAACTCTGACAATATATTAGTAGCAGAATATAAAGGACAATAAAATATAATAGATGATCATGTTAAGTACAGTTCACACTTAAAGAGGCAAAAATCTGAAGATATTTTGCAGAGTTTTGACAAGTATAGGAACTTATCAAAGCCTATAAGATTTCAGACTTTTTAGAACAACCTTGGCTTTAACTTATGTGTTACACCTTTTACTAGCTATATAGTTACAATTTTAGGAAAATGTTTTGGAAGAAGAAATTAGAAGTTATAGAAATGTTTGGTATCAACTTTAGTTGATTATCAGACTAGCTATTATAAAGTAACTACCAGCCTTAAATATATAAGTAAATTAAACAAGTAATTAAGCAAAGTTTTGAACAGATGTTTCAGTATTGAAACATTAAAATGAGTTTAGGTTGGATAAGAGAAAATTCTATATAAAAGACCAAGTATTTGCAAAGTTTAAGGAAGGATTACTTTACTATAGAAGACAGTAAAAACAAATATAAATACCTATAGATTTTGATACAAATAAAACCAAATATTTATATTAAAGATGGATATAACTTAGAGTTTAGTGTTACAACTTTAAAACTAAAGAGTAAGATCAAAAGAAAAACTTTATATTAGAGAACTTGATAGTATAAAGTGTCTATCTTATATATACTAGCTAGTTGGTCTGTACAAGACCTTATCTAACCTACTCTAAAGATTATATACTATTTATAAGATTAACATATAATAACATATTATATAATATTATTGTTCTAAAACCTTCTTTATCCTTCTGTATGACATGTGATTGTGTGACTATGACCATGACATATGTGACTTATGTGTGATAATTTTGACTGTCACATGTGATATCATACTTTTTTAAAAAGAATCAACAATTTATTATATAAAGTGTAGTGGCAGTCCATGCTTACTAAATGGTGCAAGATTTAAGCCTACAATCTTAACAGCAGAAAAGAGCAAGGCATGAACAATATAGTAGGGGGATTTATTACTACACCATTACCTTCTCCCAGGCATTATACCATTTTTTTGTCAACAATTTATTATACAGAACACAAAGACAGATTATAGTAGTTACTTTATAACAAAAAATTATTCTATGTCTTGCTGAAATAAGAAAGCCCCTAGGTAAACACTAAGAAAACAATAAATTTTCCTAACAACTCTCTATCTAGATTCTATTATTTGTTATACCTCTTATAGTGATGAAGTGTTATGACCTTTAAGCTTGACTCAGGTTGCAACTTAGGCAAAGACTTGAGTAAAAGTGAGGAATTAAGTCAATTGGTAAAGCATAAGGATACAAGAGTGTATTTATAGCTATATATACCTAGAGACTATATATTATGAATGAGGTAAACAAGTCATAGTATATGAGGAAAGCATAAGAAAGTCATGCCTACTTCATGAGGTGCTGACTAAGACAACATGTGGATAATACATAGTGCAGCTGATTATTAAGTCATATAGAAGAAATCTTAACATCTATTGTCCATAAGCAAACTACCTGTAAAACATAAGGCATTGATTATAATATGAAGGATATACAATCTTAACTTAATAGGATAAACACTGCAAGAGTATTCAAACAGTTCTTTAGGGAAAAAACATAATCAATACTCTCTGATGAGAGTATAATTAGTGATTGCTCTGGTTGCTCTTGCACAGAGGGAATTAGAATGTCTGAAAAGTTTGAGCCAGAATCCTTTATTAGTATAGATTGGAATGATAAAGCATTCTTTATCATCAAAGAGATCAAGAAAGTTCCTGCCTTTGTAATCTGAGGCTTGAAATGTTATTTGCCAGTTGTGAATAATATTATCACATTCTTTTTTTACTGAAATCCCATGAGTTCTTGCAGGAATATTGTGGTATAATTTTGTGTTACCTTATCTCTTTATCAATGACTAAGTGAGAAAGCTATAAAGCTTTACTTGAATACTCCCAAAATTTGACAGAGTTGTTGGAGCTTCTATTGAAAAAGATTCTGAGGTCCTGAGCTGCTGCAATAGACTGAGTTTGATACAGGTGTGCAAAGGGATCAAATATATGCTTTGCTGTATGGACAGAATTGGTGATGACATGAACTTTTTTAACATCTAGGATTTGACATGCTTGATTAATACCACTTTTTATTATGAATAGTTTAGCTTCAGTTGTCATAACATTGAATACATGATGGACTATTCTGATAATATCTCTATATTTTGATAAGATGTGAGAGACAGCTGTTACAGTGTTGTTTTTTACACTCACATCTACAATAACCACAGCAGTGTATGTGTCAAAAGTGTGTTTGTTGAGTAAATTATCAAGAGACTTGAGATGATTGTACAGGCATAGGAAATTTTTCCTGTTAGCTACATAAAAAAAAACAATTAGAGAACCTGTTGACAAGAACCATATAAAAGTTCTTTATGTAGTCTGTCAAATGATGGATATAGTCTGTTCAAGCAGATATTCAAGTCTATTATAGAGCTCTTGAGTTTGTTTTTTTACTTATCTATAAGATTATTTATGGCTAAGTGATGCAACATATTGTCAAACATGTGATTATAGTCAAGAAGTGACTTGACAATATGATGTTGAGGAAGAGAGGTAATTCTTAGGTAATAATATCCACTTAGTTTGTCCAGATGAGAGTAAATTGAAACTAGTTCTGCTATAGCTTCAACTTTCTAAGAAGACAAGATATAGAATGTACTTGTAATTCATAAGACTATTTTTCTTTGTATTTTTCTTAATTTCTTAAGGGATAGCAAAGTGGTACTTCTTTATAGTACTAGAGTTAGAAGCTATAAAGAGCAATAGGTAAAACACATGTTTTATAAAGGAGTTGTTTTTGATCTGAAGAGAGTTCTCTTGTCAAATTTCTTGGCATTTTCATACATTTGATGGTAGATATATACTTATTTGCATAGAAGCAAATATGTTGACAAAATGAGAGTTTTCTGTTAAAAGAAAATCCAAAATAACACCAAGTATCTTCCAAGTATCTTTGGGCATGAGAAGAGATCTACTTAGAGGACTTAAGTCAAGAGATAGGAAATTGTAGTTTTTTATTGCTCTAGAAAAGCAAAAGAATTCTGACTTGTTGTATTCAATCACAAGTCCAAATTGTTGGTATAAGAAGAAAATAATATTGAAGCTAGAAAAAAGATTAGTATTTGATTTTACGAAATATTTCTCCTGTGAAATAAATAGACTATCATCTATGAAGAAAAGAAATAAGATAGAAATAGGAATTTGAAAATTTTTAACTCTTTTCTCAAAAATAAAAGATTAGAGCAATATAGAGGGCTGAAAGAACTGGGGATAAAGCTAATCTCTAGCTCATACCTATATTAGTACTAAAAAAGGAGAGGTAAGATTATTCTACACATATTACATGGATCTGCTAGTTAAATAATTTGAGAAGAAATGTGAAATGTTCAAATCAAAATCTACTTTATCCAGAATTAGAGAAAGTAAATGATGGTTAAGCAAGAGAAAGAATTGGACAATATCAAAGACTAAGATACTAGTGTAAAGGCCTTTGACCCAACTAGCTTAAATAAAGTGGGTTAAGTATACCTCCACATCAGCCACAGACCTATGCTTAAGACCACCGACTTGATTAAGGTAAATGACTAGTGAAGAAATAGCTTGAGTTTGAAGTCTTTTACTAATGGCTTTCTCCAAGTGTGTTGAAAAACACAATTGGTCAAAATGACTTAGGGGAATTGTAGGAAACTTTGTTAAGTTAGAAATAATAATGGATATAAACTTCTTGAAATGCAATGGCCAGTAATTGAGCAAGATACATGTATTGGCTATGTTGACAAAGTTTGTAAGACATTTGTTATCCACAACTAGTACCTTTAAATGTAACCATAATAAACAATTAGAGCTAGAGGTAGAAGAGCTATTACACTTTTTGATTGTATTTATGAATTCAGCTTTAGAAAAAGTAGGCCATTCAATTCATAGAAAAGATAGAATTTCATCAAGGAGATTTAAATTGATCTGCTGCTGATTAGCTGAATTAAAGATGGAATGTAGTGCTTACTACAAATTGTCTAACTCAATACATGATCTCCCATTGAAAACAATCTTGTCTAGGATAGGAAGCTTATGTTTTTTGACTCAGTTCATTAGTTCTCAAGGCTTCTTGTTCTTGAATGAGATTTCTTGGATTTTATTATTGAAGAATGAGTGTTTAGTTTTCTTGACTATTTTCCTAAAATCCTTCCAATTCAATAAAGATCTCATATTTTGATAAGCTTTTAGCTTAGATTTGCAATCATTGTTCCACCACTCTTTAGAGTGCTTGGTAATTTGTAACCAATTTGCATGTTCTCTCTATATCCTGTCTGAAGTGGAGGCAAAATTCTTAACAATACTCTCTGACATCTGTATATTTCCAATATCAGCCATGTTAATATTACCAACTTCTACTCTGAGATGGTTGATGAAATCATTTTCTTCATTGCTGTCTTTACATATAAATAGACATTTTTCTTAAATGATTTCAACAATGAATTGTGATTTCGACAATGAGTAGAGCATGATCCAAGAGAAACCTCAGATCAGGAAAAATAGAATAAGAGTTGAATTCCTCTGAAGAGCTCCTGAGAAACATTAGGCTGATAACAGAGTTCACATTATTTGGGTTATCCACATATCTCATAAGAACTTGAATAACAGAAGAAAAAAGTTTAAGATCAAAAGATTCTGTTATTTCTGAAAGAAGATTAGCATACATAGAATGGTGAGGAAATAAGGGGTCCTAATCACTATCCTTAATATTGAAGTTACCCATCATAGTAATAATATTATTCAAATTAACTTCTGTATCCTTGAGATACTTCAAAGCCAATTGA
>Ga0157357_1000933_pt1 | contig 12385 bp, 7 predicted proteins | sample AttcapACBM1_FD_111485 | JGI IMG/M metagenome (GOLD analysis project Ga0157357, IMG submission 111485) | Fungus gardens microbial communities from leaf cutter ant in Botucatu, State of Sao Paulo, Brazil - Atta capiguara ACBM1 | ecosystem: Host-associated > Fungi > Mycelium > Unclassified ... | reverse complement strand
GTTTAGAAGTGTGTTATCAAGTAAAAGTATTTGTAAGTAGATGTTATTCATATATTCCTTTTAATATTCTTTCTAACTTTATTCTTTTGCATTCATGAAAGCTTTTTCATGTATTTTAACATTATTTTATATTATTGTTTCTACACCTTTTCTTAATTCTTGAAGTTCTCTTTGAATTCTTTAGTATGCAGTTAATGGCTAGTGTTGCATAGTTTTTATTACACCCTAGCATAACCTCTTTTCTGCTTGATCTCTGTCATATAAAGCCTATTGTGAGTGGACTTTCAGTTTAAATGATCATCTTATTTCTGTTCTTTCAACAGTTTCATATTTTTATTATAACAACTTTATGTTTGCACTATTCTCTATTTTTGAGAAAAAACTCCCATAGAAACAAGAACTAGAAGCTAATAAATATCTACAGCCCATTAAGCTTGTAAAATAGTATCTCTCAATAATTCAGAAAAGTTGTTATTAAGGAGAGGTAGTTACAGATAAGTAGATTATACTTTTGACCTATTTTCCCATTCTAGACAATCTTCCCAACACAGAACTTTCACCCTAGACTCCTTAAGCCAAATAGATTCATTGACAACCAAAAATAATCTTTTGATCTAGTATTTTCTGAATGTTTTAACATTCCACAAATACTAGCTAGAATAGAAAAGCCTACTCTCAAGTAAGAATTTAATATACTACTATTATCACTATCATCTGGACATTAAACATCTTGGTTATTGATTTCTTTCCATTTTCAAGAACATAATAAATAGGCCAGAATGTCTTCTAAACCAAATATATTTATGCCCCTAAGCATGAGCACAAGAAAAGAGGCATGATAAAGTAGTGGAGAAAGTAATAAAAAGGTTGGTAGAAAACAACTTATAAAATCAAATAAGTCCAAGTGAAAGGTAAAGAAAATAGGGTTCTGAATGGTAGTAATAGGGCCAGATAGAATCAAAATAGAGAAAGAAAAGGTCAAAATTTTATTAGATTGGCTAACTTTTTAAGAGATTAAGAATATACGAAAGTTCTTAGGGCTAGCTAATTACTATTAGTGGTTTATTAAAAACTTTACATCTATAGCCAGACCACTATATGACTTGGTAAAAAAGAATTAGAGGTGAGATTGAATAAAAAGACAGGAAAAGGTGTTTAGAGAACTAAAGAAGAGATTCACAAAAAAATTAGTGTTAGCAGCACTGTACTTGAGTAAAAAAACAAGAATGAAAGTTAATTTATTGGACTATATAATAGAAGGAGTTTTATTGATGGAATATGAAGATAGATAATGGAGGTCAGTGCCTTACTTATCTAAATCTCTGAATGAGATGGAAAAGAACTATTAAATCTATAACAAGAAGATGTTAACAGTCATTAGAAGATTGGAGAACTGGAGACATCTATTAGAAGATGCTAAGTTCAAGTTTGAGGTTTGGATAGACCATAAAAACTTGGAATATTTTATGAAGGCACAAAAATTAAACAGAAGACAAGCAAGATAGGCATTTTATTTGTAAAGATTTAATTTTACTTTGAAACATATACTAGGGATCAAGATGAGAAAGGTGGATAGACTTAATAAGAGATCAGACTAGAAAGTAGGAGTAGAAAATGACAACAAAAATAAAAAGCTAATAAAAGAGAAATGAATCCAAAATCTAGTAAAAGTAGTAGTAAAAAGACTAGAAATAGATATAGTAGAAAAATAAAGAAAGGCTAGAGAAAAGAGCAACAAAGTAGTTAGAGTAGTAGAAGAAATGAAGAAGACAGGAACAAAGATACTAAGAGACAAAGAGTGGCAAATTGAAGAAGAGTTGGTATTAAAAGAAGGAAATATCTATATACTAAAAGAGGAGGAGTTGAGAATAGAGATTATCTGGCTATATTATAATGTACTGGTGGCAGAACATAGAGGATAATAAAAGACAATGGAGCTAGTGATAAGGAATTATTGGTGGCTGGGAGTAATGAAAGATATGGGGAAATATGTAGATGGATGTGACTTATACTAATGAATGAAAAATAGGACAGAAGATCTGGCAGGGAAACTAATAGTAAATGAAGTACCAGAGAAACTATGAATACACTTAATGGTGGACTTTATCACAAAGTTACTATTAGTAGCAGAGAAGGATGCAATACTAGTTGTATGCAATAAGTTGTCAAAGATAGCATATTTTGCAGCAACAACAGAAGGAACAACAGTAGAAGGGCTAGCACAGTTGTTTAAATATAATGTCTAGAAATTACATGGGTTATTAGAAAGTGTCATATCAGACCAAAGACCATAGTTTGTGACAGAGTTAACAAGAGAATTAAATAGCATGTTAGTGGTTGAAATAAGATTGTCAACTCATCCACAGATAGATAGGTAGACCAAATACATAAACCAAGAACCAGAACAATACCTATAGTTCTTTGTGGATCAAGGACAGAAGGACTTGCCTGAGTGGCTGGTATCTACAGAATTTGTAGTAAACAGCAAAGTCTATTTAGTAACTGAAGTATCTCCATTGAAGGCAAACTAGAGAAGAAAAGTAAGGATGGGAGCAGATATCAGGAGAAAAGAGAAAATGAAAAGACAAGCAGACAGAGGAAGAAGAGAGATAGAAATGTGAAAGAAAGGGGACAGAGTGCTACTGAGTATAAAAGACTTAGTGTTCAAAGAATAACTAGCAAAGGAATTAGTAAACTACTATATAGAACTATATACCATTGATAAGGTAGTATTTATTAATATAGTTAAAATAAAACTGCCAACTACAATGAGAATTTACCTGGTAGTAAATATAAGCTAAGTAGTAAGATACAGAAAACCAAAACCAGTGAAGAAACAGAGAGTAGAGAAACAAAAACCAGTAGAAGTAAATAGAGAAGAGGAGTGAAAGGTTGAAAGAATATCAAAGTAACAAAAAATAAGAGAGATAATAAAGTATCTGATGGAATAGAAGGGGTTTACAGCCAAACATAATATATGAGATCAGATAGGGTTGGATGAATTTTGGTGGTATATGACAACTAGTTAGTATACCCAGAGTAGCTATTTGGAATGTAACTGCTAAGCAAGTTACCCTGATTACTGGTAATCTTTAGATGTTAAGAGAGGAAGATTTATAGAGTTATCTTAGAATAGTAAGGATACCTAAGATAAAATAGATGGTCTTGATTTGCACTAAAAGAGGTTTGGGAGTGTAGAGAAGATTGGATGGTTATCTATGAGTAGGAACAGATAAAGCTGGAATACAAGATATGACAGTAATATATATTATATAATATTATTGTTTTAGAACCTTTTATAATATTCTATGTAATATGTGATAGTATCATGTGATAGGTGACCAATGTGTGACAGTTTGTGACAGTTATATATGATATTATACTAACTCTTAACCCTAAGTATAAAAATAAAAAATAAAAAATAAAATAAAAAATAAAATAAGCCTATTATCTTTAACTCTGACATTATAGTATTTAGAGTAAACTAGATATAAAGTATGCATAGACTATGCACCAGAAGTATATAGAGTAAACACACTTATACTAAGAACTTGTCAGAATCACAAAAGTTAGATTTGTTTTATTTTTGTTCTTATTTTTATTTTTATTTTATTTTTCAATTTATTTTCTATTCTTGGATCTAGGGTTAAGGTTTAGTATGACATCATGGTCATACTGTCATATAATTATATATTATATGAAATATCATAAAAGATTCTGGAAGGAATAATATCATACTGCATATTATATATATATTGATCTTAAGATAGATATATAGGTATTTAGGATAGGCTAATTGTAGTGTAGTATGGACCATCAGTCTAGGTATATAAGGTAGACAATTCTGTATAGAGCTTTCTATTGAGTTCTCTTGTGATTATCCAATCCAAGATTGCTTTTTTGACTTAATACTACTGTTCTAAGCTACACTTGTTACTACTGATTCTACTATCATTGCTATATACTTTCTTTATTTCTAGGCAATCTTCTGGATATTTCTATTAGAGTTTTTAGCCATCTAGTTACTATTATTTTTTGCTTACCTTAGAACTATTCCACTAGATTAGAATAAAGTGTAGAAGTACTTATAGTAGTCACCACCTTTAGAAGACCTTATTATATTTTCTTAGGTTCTTCTGAAGGTATGCTCTATTCTGTCATTCTTGTAGATAATAAACACTTAGGTCCTTCCAAAGATATAACTCTGCTATAATCTTATAGACTTTATTCAGTTGCTCTAACAGAATATTTATAACATAGAGTTTTAGAACAGAGAGCTTAGGCTAAGCTTTCATCTATGTCAGACATATCTAGTCTTTTTCTCATAGCTAGTAAATACAGTAAAAATAAATTTAGAGTCCTATAGTTTTTTACTATAGAAAAATTTCTATGATGACAAGCTTCTAGAGTGTTGATGCTCAGTTTTTTAGTCTTAACTTCTACTCTTTGGATAATATTGCAATTTGTATAGCAAGATGAACATTATATTATGTAGACTTCTCCTGTTTTCCAGTTAACTTCCACATTATATTATTTTAGCTAGATAAATCCTAGAATAAGGCCTTGTTTTCCTAGGTTGAAAACTGCAAGAAGAGTTTGCTTTTTATATGTCTTGTACTAGAAAACTAGGTCCACTACCTTGGATATCTAACCTACCTTATTAGATAATCTATTAATATTGAAAACTAGTATAAAGCATGAGAATTTTCAGATGTTAGTTTTATATCTTTCAACAAAGTTCTAACTGATAAAAACTTTATAGTAGAGTTTCTTTATTAAATTTGATTTTGAATCATAATTTAGAGTTCTTATCTGAATTTGATGACTATAGTCTGAGAATTGGTATATCTGGCTTCTGTAACAAGAGTTTGAAATTTGTTTAGATAGTCTTCAATACCATTATCTCTCTAGTAGTAACTAGAGTCTTCTAGTCTGTTTATAGCTTTTACTTTTACATTGACAGGGAAGAATTGTGATTGGAATGGAAGTGGTTATTGAATTTAGATGGGAATGAAGAAAGTTTCAGTTATAGATTTCTTCTGGAATAAACTCTCAGCCTACTTAGAAGCATAGCCATAGTATAATTATGCTTGCAAGAGGAAAAAATCTATGGGAAAAATACAGAAGACACTGGATAAAGTATAGAAACTTATCTAATATGTGTAAAACATAGATATAGAATAACCTTGGCTTGTATGCTGCAGCTTTATATATTACATTAATTGTAATTTGAGAAAGAAAACTGTTATGATCATAAGCTTGGCATAGGCTGCAACTTAGGCAAAGACTTGAGTAAGAGAGAAAAGAATAATTAATTAGTAGAGTGTAAGAATAAATTTTTATATCTACAACTATATACACATAATAATTATAAAGAAATAGAGAGATTTTCTTAAGAAAAAAATAGAGTCAGTAAGAATAAGAAATTCTCTACTACTACACAAGGTACTAAATGATATAAAAATATGAGAATGACACAAGATATAGTAAAGATAAAACATAAAGATGAGATTACTTTTTATTTTATTATTATGTTCTTATAAACTTGTCCTGAACTCTAGTCTCTTAAGACTTTGTTTTCTATTACATATATGGCCATCAATTACTTTGTTGGTTCCCTCTGAATAGTCTTTACCAGGTCAGATAGACTGATAATAAGTGGATGGTGAAAATTACATTATATAAGTTAGTAATTTTAATATCTTCCATGTTCTTTCTAAATTGAATATCTCTCCTTAAAGTAGAAATAGTTTAGAAGTTAGAAATCTAGTTTCCTATGATGATATACAGTATTGTGGTAATTACAAGTCAAAACAACTCAGGTTATACTTAGTAGTACTAAAGTAGCTTAAGTAGGAGTCACAAGAAAAACTTGACAAGAATTTCTCACTTTATTACTATATAATTTATACTAGTACATCATGGTCTGTGCTAGACTTAAATTATCTTACCCTAAACTACATATATTCTTTATAAGTTTTATATAAGAATAATATGCTATAGTTATATATTTTAATGTTATTGTTTCAAATTCTTTTACCTTCTTTTATATTATGTAGTTGTGATCACATGTCTAGTAACATTATATTATGTAGCATATCATATGATTGTATTTATATATCTCTTTATTGTTCAAGTAAAGAAAAATAAATTAAAAAATAAAATAAAATCAAAAAAATAAGAAGAGAAAATTGAAACTAACTATAAAGACTCATAGTATACTATAATAGTACTGTTACAAACTTAAGATCTTAAAGTTGGTCAAAAGAAAAAATCTTATATTAGGGTTAACACAAGAGAACTCAATGAAGAACTCTGTACAAGATAGTTTACCTTATATACTAAATCCACATAGTCCATGCTAGCTACTTCTAACCTACCCTAAACAGCCCTGTGTTAGTCTTAAGGTCAACATATGTTGTACATGTTATATATATATAATGTTTTTTTTCTAGAACCTTTCATGTCTTTCCATAAATTATGTGACTTGTGACCATTACAGTGACTGTGTCATATGATGTGACTGATGTGTGACAGCATGATATTTGTTACTATATCCCTAACCCTAGTTCTAAAAATAAAAAATAAAAAAGAAAATCAAAAGAAAAATAAAAAAGAGAAAGAAAACTTAATCTTTCTTCTATCTCTTCCAATTCATTTCTAACTTCTTTAGATATTTTATCTCAAACTGTTAGATATAATGTATACTTGCTAATTTGATTCATAGTAATAGCACAAAAGATGGAGATAAAAAAAACTTAATAAAACAGGCTTTGAGACAAAGTTGGAAGAAGTGTTACATGAATAGATTGATCTTAGCTTTAACAAATAATATTATACCTAGCTTATATGTTACATAGTTGTAATTTTGGATAATGGCAATTTGGGTAGATGTGTACAAGTATGGCACAATTCAAGTTAATAATCAGACTGGAAAAATGATATATAGTAGGTTATATTTTTAAATATAGAACTAGTAACCTAATAATAATCTACAATTGTATATACTCTGGATTGCTAAACACTGTAGAAAATGTTATTTGAAACTATGGAATTGATGAGAGATGCAGGATTTGGTCCTTGGATTGATAAATGATTGAAATAAAGTATGATCTATGCTAGAAGAGTGAAAAGTATGTAAATAACAGATAATCTCTTCCTCAAGTTACTAAGACATCTTAATTTTTCTTGCTTTTTTGTTTCTATATTTTCTCTGACTATATTTTCTAATTTTTTAATCTCTCTTAAGTATTTGCTTCTACTATATATGTCACATTTTATTCTGATCACATTTGTCTCAACCTACAGATAATATCTCTTTCTTACCTACACTCTCCAATCTCTTTCAGTATGGATTATTATCTTTATTTTATCTTGGATATTCTTGCTGGACTCTTGCCAACTTTATGGATCTCTATTTTCTAACATCCAAGAATTACTAGTAACTAAAGTAATACTTAGCAGTCTCCATTCTAGATAATTACACTAGATAACTTACTTAGTATATAATAGTAGTTTACACTGTGATAACCTTATACTGAAAATTGACTAAAAATATCACCTACTTCCAGTATTAGCAATAATATACCTTTCTATCTTCTGGTAGATTAAGCTATCTATCTAGCCCAAGTTCTCATTTAAGATATGTGACTAGTATAACTTATAGAGACATAGTATATAAGCTAAAGCTAAAAGTTGTTCTAATCTTATCTTTCACATTCTCAGATAATATATAAATAACTCATTTAGACTTTTAAGAGACCCTCATTGTATTTTGGATAACAAGATGTAAACTGTATCTAACATTACTATTATATGTCAAAAACTATCTCTATATATAATCTATTTTTGTTATCTTTTTTCAAACTTTATAAATACTTAGTCTTTCATAGTAAAGTTTACTCTCATTCTAAAATCATGTTTTTAGTCAGTGTTTCTTTGTAGATCATTCTGATCAAACATCTGCCTAGCTTAGAGTTAAGCTTAGATACTGATATCACTTGATATAAATAATTGTTAAACTATACATTAATAATACCACTTGAGCTTTCAAGTGTTTTAAACACTTATTTAGTTGTGACTAAGTAATATATAGATAGCACAGTACATAAGCTGAAGCCAAAATTATTCTGGAAAACTATAACTCTATGTAGTTTAATAAGCTTTTATACTCATTGAACTCTGTTTAATTCTATAGACTTCTGTTCTCAAGTATAAACTATATCTGACAATAACCTACTTTGTACTTTATTAATTCTTATTTTTATTTACATATCTTTTCATTTTCTTTAGTAACCTTTTGAGTATAATCTTAACCTTCTCATATTGCTTTTTTATCTTCTTAATAAATATCTTAGCTCTTATATGCTTTTTTTTCTAATTTAAAATCTTATCCTTAGTTTTCTCCTATAATTGACTATAAATAATAATATTTTTGTTTCTATATATACTTTGTTGTTGAATGTGAACTCAACTATAGCTAACTATTCTGATTACATTTCTTATTTATAGTTCATATACTAGTTTATATACATTCTCAAATATTGCTCTAGTTGTTAATTTTTTCTCTTTATCTGCCTGTTGGTTAGTAGATAAAATACTGTAGATATTTTTGTTTCTATTTCTAACATATCATTCAATTTCTCTATTAGTCTTGCTATAAATTGTAGCTCTTTATTCAAAATTACACTTTCTAGAAATTTATGCAACTTCTATATTAAAAGAAACAAAATGTATAGTGTAGTATGGCCAACTGACAACCACTTAGCTATAGTAAGTACTATGATTAAAAGCTTAGGAAATATAAGTGACAATAGAAGACAAGTAGTAGTAGTAGTAATTTAATCTATGTGAAAATTTACATTGACTATCTAATTAGTACTACTGATTGTAGACAAAACACTTTGTAAACAAAATGTCTTGCAATTATTTCACATTTGATTTTTAAACAACCTTGTTAATTCTTTTGCTAATGTTTTTTCTATTATTGTTATAAAATGCAATATTTTTAAAAAGTAATTACATACTATTAAAATTAAGTTATAGCTCTTAGACCACAATAACTTAGCTGTTATAATCTTAGAACCTTAGAGTAGATTCAGAGGTCAAACTCCTGTATTAAAGAAGACATAAGAGAACTTAATGGAGAGCTCTTTACAAAATAGTCTATCTTATATACTCTTATAAATGGTCCATGCTAGCTACTGTACACCCTACCCTAAATGACCATGTGTAAAGCATGAGGTCAACATGTGGTGTCCATGTTGTATAATATCATTTTGTTCTAGAACTTTCTACTTTCTTCTCCTAAGTCGATCAATGTTGTGATCTCACCATTAGATGTGACTGATATGACTGATCACTTCTAACTCTAATCCCAGAGTTCTAAAAATGGAAAAGATGAAAAATAAATCAAAAAGAAAATAAAAATGAAAAAGAAAATTAAAAAAAACAAAATCTACTTTCTATGATTTTGATATTAGTTATGAATTCAACTATAATATACTGTTTTAGTCTTTATATACTTCTTAATTTCTATTGTGATTCTTAGCTACTAATAGTTTTAGGTTACTAGTTACATTATTTTCTATTATTCTTTATGTTTTACTATAAATATATTATGGTACAACTAAATTATCTCTAATTTTAGTTTATTATTTCTTAAAACATATATCTTTTCTTTCTTTAATATTAAATTGTCTTTTATCTATTATTTCTCATCTTTTTCTTTTACATTTTTCCAATTATTTCTTATTCTATCCCTTCAATTAGTAAATGTTCTTTTTTTACTACTTTTATTTTAAGCTATTCTTTTTTTAATAATATTTGATCTTTTTATAACTTCTATTCAATCAGTTTTTTTTACTTAAACTGTCTGTTTCTTTTATACTTTAAAAAGATCTAAACAAATATAATTTAAACTTAAGTGTTAAAGTAAAAAAAATCTTATATAGAGTTTCTACTACAATATAGTTTATTTTATATACTACTTGATTGTATTTTGACCCTAATATATTTTAAAATATAACTAAGTTCTTTTAACGAGTTTTGTATATTTGTTATACTATTATATAACTGTGATTTTTAACTAAGTCTTTATAAGAAAAGGAAAATTAAACAAAATTTATTACATGGTACACAGAGGTAGACTGTGGTAGCTACTTCATAACTATATACAGAAGGACCAAACTACATGGAGGAAGAAGAAATGATAAGAAGGAAGAAATGATAAAACAAGAAACTAATCGAAAAGGAGATCCCAGACCAAAGAGAAGAAATAAACTACTAGTCAATCCAAGTTCAGCTCAGAGCGACTGATGAAATATTGTCAGAAAAAGCAAAAGCTTTAGGATTAGATCTCAAAAACATGACAATGTGATTGAGAGTGTCTCTTCTGGGGTTCCAGTACCCATTGTGATTTGTGCATTCATAGAAGATATGTCTTCTAATTTCGATTGGGTACTGCCCATATGGACACTTGAACTCTTCTTTAAGGAAGAATCGTAAACAATATTCACCTATTGGTATGTGATTAGTGATGGCTCTCATAGCTCTAGTGCATAGCAAGTTGGAATGACCAAAAGCCTGGAGCCATGGGCCCCCTTTGGTGTAAGACAGTTTGATGGTTTCTAAATTGTCGTCCATGAGGTCAAGGAATTGATTGCCTTTTCCATCCGATGCCTAAAAAGTCATTTTCCACAAGTTGATATAATTGTCCCTATCAATTTTTTTGCAGAAGTCACATGAGATCTTGCTTGGGAGAACTGGTACAGGTTTAAACACTTTGGAGTCCTTATCGGCAGAGCGATAGAGATTCCATTTGAGATGGCTAGGGCATTCCCAAAACTTTATGTGATTCTCTTGGCATTTGGAGAAGAATTGCCTAAGTTCTTTAAGGATAGCAGTAGCATGGATTTGATATGGATGCAACTTCGTATCGAATATCTTTTTGGCCACATGAATGGAGTTGGTGATGACAATTATTTTAGAGATTTCTTCTTCGTTACAGGCTTGGTTAAGACTGCATGGTGAACTGTCTTGATAAGAGGTTTATCCCACATGTGAATATGCAAGACCAAAGTGGCTATGTCATATTTGATGCTAGCATCAGATACTATGAGTGCTGTATGTAACAATAAAAAAGATACAATAATCATGTTATTGAGTTGTTAAGACCTTGCTGTATCATTTTTTACTTTATTGGAAAGGTTAAACAAAAACTAGTCTTGGAAGGTGTCTGTGACTCTAGAGCCCAGGGTAAGTTCAGGGTTGAGAGAGGAAAAGAATGGGAGAATTTCATGTAACTTGTTGTATGAGTCTACAAGGTAATCTTTGATGGAACTTTTCTGGCGATCAGTGAGTGAATTGATAGAGTGAAGAGGTGGCTTAGAGTATGTGTTCAGAGCGTCCTCTATGAGGGTCTTAATGAGATGATTTTTTGGGAGGGCAGCAGAGCGAAGTTGGGATCTGCTAGCAAGTTTGTAAAGATGGAACTTAATAGGGATGAGGCCTATTATAGCTTTGATTCCACCAGTAGGGGATGTTCTGAATGTGCCTAGAATCCAAATGGCAGCTCTTCTCTGCATTTTCCCCAATATCTTCAAAGGGTATGAGAGGGGGGCTCTGTTGTAGAACCATAGTTGGAACCCATATAGAGCTATGGGTAGAATGCAACACCTATATAGAAGCTGTTTCTGAGTTAGTTCGATCCCCCATGTTGAATTCCTGAGTATCTTCATGTATTTGATGGTGGAGATGGCTTTGTTTGAGTAGAAGTTAATGTGTTGATGGAATGTGAGTTTTCAGTCAAATATAAACTCCAAGTATTTTCATGAACTTTTGGGGTAGAGGACTGGTCCACCTAAAGGTGATAGGTCAAGTGGGGGAGGATTAAACGTTCTGTAAGACCTGTTCAAGTGGAATGTTTCAGTTTTAGAATGTTCAATACTAAGTCCAAACTTTTTTAGGAGTCCTAATAAAACATTGTAACTACAAAAGAGTTGCACATTAGAAATGGCAATGGATTTGTTTTGTAAGATGAATAAACTGTCATCGACAAAGGAAATAAGAGAAACTGGAATGTTAAGAGAATTTAAATGCTTTTCTAGAATATATAGAAGAGGTGAAAGATACAAAACAGACAAAATAGGGGATAGGGCAGACCCTTAACCCACTCCCACATTAACTTCGTATAATGGAGAAGAGAACTCGTTCCACCTGTATTTGGTTTTCCTTTGGATAAGGAAGTCAGCGAAAAATGAGATGACTCTGGGATCAAAGCCCGCTTTCTTAAGAGAGAGGGTGAGAAGGTGGTGATTGAGGAATGGAAAGAACTAGGCAATATCGAAGGCTAGGGTACTAGTGGTTTTGTTCTTTACCCACCCTG
>Ga0157357_1000932_pt1 | contig 12399 bp, 8 predicted proteins | sample AttcapACBM1_FD_111485 | JGI IMG/M metagenome (GOLD analysis project Ga0157357, IMG submission 111485) | Fungus gardens microbial communities from leaf cutter ant in Botucatu, State of Sao Paulo, Brazil - Atta capiguara ACBM1 | ecosystem: Host-associated > Fungi > Mycelium > Unclassified ... | reverse complement strand
TATTGAGTAACACAAGAGAACTCAATAGAGATCCCTTTACAAACTAGTCTACCTTTTATACTACTACCAATGGTCTGTGCTAACTACTGTACACCCTACCCTAAACAACCATATGTAGTATATGAGGTCAACATGTAGTATCTATGTTATATGACGTCACTTGTTCTAGATCTTTCTACTTTATTCTCTGCATCTCATGACTTAACCCTAACCCTATGTTCTAAAAATAGAAAAATAAGAAATGAAAATAAAATTAAAATAAAATTAAAATAAAATAGAGAAAAACTAAGTCTATTATTTGTAAAACTTAACAATTAGATTATTATAAGAGAACTTGATAAAGTTTCTAAGTACAGTGTATCTGCCTTATATATGTTTAGCTCATAATCTATACTATATTATCCTAGTCTATTCTAAAGAGATATATGTATACTATAAGATCAATATATATAAAATATGCTGTATAACATTGTCATTCTAGAATCTTCTGTAATATGTGATCATGTGATCATGACTGTGACCCCATCATGTGACATTTGATGTCATGCTAAGCTCTAATCATTAGTTTCAGAATAATAAAAAGTCAAAGGAAATAAGAAATAGAAATAAGAAAGAAAAATGTTTAGAGTCTACTATTTTCAACTCTGATAATCATTGTCCAAAGATTGAAATGGAAAAATAAGCTTATAACTCTTATGCTAAGAGTATTTATTATTTCTCACTCATAAGATCTTTACTGTTTGCAATCCAGACTAGACTAGATATTTAATTTGCAGTCAGACTTGTAGCTTAGCTTGGTAGAAATCCAGGAATTGCTTATTTAGAAGTAGCAAAATATGTTTTGTATTATTTAAAGAATCTAGCAAATTTTAACTTAGTCTTAGAATACTGTAAAGATGGTTTATTTAATCTCATTGGATAAATAGACTTCAACTAGGCCCAGAACTCTAATGATCAGAGGTTTATCAATAGTTTTGTATTTAATGTTGGTAGTAGTTCTGTTGTTTGGTTTTTGAAAAAGCAGTTAATGGTTGTTATGTTATCTGTCAAGATAGAGTATATTGTCTCTGCAAATGCAACAAAAGAGGCCATATAGCTCTGAACTTTACTTGAAGAACTTGACTTTTTACAGATGATGGCCACAATTATCCATACTGACAACTAGGGATGTATTGTACTTGCTAATAACCCTATCTTATTTTCTCACATAAAACACATTAATATATGACATCATGTTTGTGAATATATTGAGCATGCTAAAGTTGACTTCCATTATGTATTAACAAAGAATATGTTTGTGGACATCTTTACCAAGGCACTTTCTTGTGAAGCCTTGTAAAATTTTGAACTTGCCTGGGTGTTTTGCCAAATAAGTAATGTCTTGCTGAGTGTGTATTGAAGTACAAGCTTTACTTGTCATCTCCATCTTGTCACCATATCTCTTTTGTCCATTTCATATCTATTTTATTTTTATTCATAGCCTTCATAGTTACATCTACCCACTCACTTCATTACTATGTAAATAGGCACATACTTGAACACTCATATTTAATCTATAGCATAGTCTTAGAACCAGTTTCTTTCTTTCTGGTCCCAGTAACACAAATACATTTATTTTATCTGAATATCTGCTGTGCAATTTCTTGTTACCACTCTCATCCACTCTTTCTTACTTTCTAAAATTATAATCATACAACATGTAGCTAGTACAAAACATAAATTAAAGCCAAGATCATCATCTATATCCAGTCATATCACTCTCTGAATAAGTCTTAGTACTTGATCTACTCATGAATAAGTACTCTACTTGGTCTGTCCTGTTCTGTGTAACAATCACAGACTTCTACTTGAAGCAAAAAACCACACTTAACAATTATATAGTTGGTACAACATATAAGTTGAAGCCATGGTTTGATGGCATATCAATAAGCACTCCCGAGGTCAAAGCAAAGCCATTCAATTCATGAGATAGGATCCCAAGGCAAAGGTTCGAAGAATGTTTGAATCAAGATGTTTTCTTGAGAACCAGGACACCAGCTGACTCAGCTCTGGCGCACTAAGATAATACGAATGGAATCGACGGAAGGGATTCCGCCGCTGTCGTTTATCAAGGAGTGGGTGGTGGCAACCATATGCATCCTTTGAGTAAGGTATAAGGCCATTTTTGCGCTTAGAGGCAGCCCTGAGAAGTAGTGAAAAAAAACAACCAAAACTCTTACCTCGCCTTCTATTGCCTCGTGCACATGTTCGGAATCGTAAGGGTCTATGCCGTAATAGGTGAATTTATTCTCCGGCCAACGAATTGCAGCGCGATGTAGATTCTCAAACCTCGGCTTCTTAAACTCGTAGCCAACGACAGATATACGATTATGGTATCTCCCCGTGAATTCCTTGAATCGTGCAATTGAAAATAGGAGATTTTGGAAAGAGTCCAAAGCGAAATCTTCAGTCGTCAGTCGAGCATAGACGTCCTCCTCAGGTGTGATAGAACTGCTTGATAAAGCTAACCGCAAATACGACTGTGCTTCAGTCACAGTTGTTTGTAATCGTGTTTGGCCCCTATATCCTGCGTCAGTCTGGGAACGCCTTAATAATGAGATGGACGGTACCCGCTGAATACTACGAGTGCATGCTCATCTCCTCCAGCTATACTCAACCTAGTGGGCCACATTTCAGGATTTAAAACTCAGTTGCAAATGAAACCGTGTCTCCATTGCGGAGGCACGAATGGACTCACCCTCGCTGTATGTGTTGGTACAGCGCCTCCAGTCTGGCCTTTCCTTTCTGATACGGCTCCAATATCCATTGAGACTCGTCTAGTCTTGCGCCTGGATCATTACCGGTCCAAACTGCGTGTCCAGGGACGATGACGAGGTGCTCTAAGCTCTCCGAGCTTGGAGGGTGCGTTACAGTCGCCCACCATGAACTCCCAAATTTTGTGGGATATTTCTGTGCAAATGATGTCGTAGGGGCTTGACACAGTTTCAGTTGAGGATAATTCGAAGAGGACAGCCAGAAGCGCAAATTGTGGTATAAGGAAAAGGATGTGAGAATAACTAAAAGTGTTACCCCACAATTTGTAATCCTCGACCGACTCAAAAGAATGTCCGCCAGGTTGCGTCGGGAAACAAGCCGGTTGAACCCCTTTCGCGCCCCCGAGCTCACTAGCGAAGGAAGCATTTGGTCTGACGACTACTGGACACAACAGCACCCATCAGATTGAACGAGCTTTGAACGAGCTTTTCCACGCCATTTACTGTGCGTCAAGATTTCAATTTCGTCCTACAGAAGATAAGCAGATAACAATACATTTCTGGAGTGTTGTCTCCAACAAGACTATAGTACATGATACAGAGGCCATACATATAACCGATGAAAGTAGAACGCGGAGAAACCTAGGATAACTCAGAGAAAAATTCTAGTAAGCCCTCTTCCCCTTCCTCCGAATCCTCTTGTTGCCAACTCTGTAACCGGAGTTGCATGAGCTCATCCCAGAAGAGAGTCGGCGCTTCATCATGAATTTTCAGGAAGGCTCGAATGTGTCTTAACCATCGTTTCACTAAGCTGAACCTCACTTCTACCTTCTTATTGTTTGACGAACCATACTCGAAAGGAGGTAGATTTTCCTGATAAGCGAGCATAGCAACCTGGCCTAGCCAATAGAACGGTCCCACTATCGAAGGAGGTAAATATTTGGCATCAATCATGTCAAGTCACATACAATTTTGGATGAACGGAGGTTCACCAGCCCCTTTTTCGATCCGGGAGTCAGGCGAATTTTTCCAATTATTCAGCCAATTGTGCAACGCAAATTGAAGTTTGAACATTTCAGGATCCATTCCGTCATCATTGACACCAGTCCTTGGCTTGGGTACCTTCCCTCCTACACAATACTGGAAGAGTTGCTTAAGGGTGATGTGAACGAGGATGAAATGAGCGAAAGAGCTTAGAGGCACCGCAGTTGGTATTGCCCGAGGTTCCGAAAGGTACGCCACCATTTTTGGAATACTCATACCAGTCAACCTGCTGGATTGAGTTGTGCCATATGGCGACGAGCACCGAAGGACCCGATACCAATCGGCGGCGTTCGCAGCTTGCCAGAGGGCATTTTCACAGGGTAAATTGAGAATGACTTCTTGCGGATGATAAGAGGTCGGGAGTGCAAAATATATGCAATGGCAACAATCATGCATGAATGACCATAGTATTGCTCTGTTGTCGAGTACGTTAGCATCGGGCATTGAGAATACTTGAAAGACAGTACCGCTTAGCCATCTCATGTCTGGCCCAATCGAACCACGCGCCGTCTAGATTGTCTTCGTCTATACGAGACGGTCGCCAACTTGCATTACAAGGGATCAATACCGTTTGCCTTATCATCTACTGGAGATGAACGAATGCGATGGGACCCAACAAAACGTAACTCTCACCATGACGAGCATGCCATGGTAGATGTTTGATGATGCTCTCTGACCTATGTCTTGATGGAAAAGCCCGATGGTCTGGAGTAACACAACAGCAAGAATGAGTTGTACTTGATCCAACCAATCCGTAGACTTCCTCGCCTAATAGTGGGCATAAGTTTATACGATGGGCAAAGAAGATGGTATAAAGGACTTACAAAATCATGTACAAGCGTCTCTCGAGCGTAAGCAAGTGTCTTTGAAATAAAATTTGTTGCCCTCCTGGTTCCAATAAATAAGGCCCCACACGCCTGCATAGCGCTGAGCAAGACTGATGACTTTTGCTCCGCTCGAAAAGTCGGTGCATGAACGATCGGGATTTGTGTCAGGAATGTTGTGAAGAAGACGTGCACTAAGGAGACATTCAGTGACCGAATGATATTGCAATAGCAGAGTGCCGTGACACCTACAATAGTGCTGTAGTTCAACAGGGGTAGGCTCGGGACTCACGGGTCGCAACCGTCGGGTCTCTCTGTCTACCTCGAAATTTTGGAATGTGTCTGGCTTGAGCACTTCAGTCTGGAAAGGTGGGCTCTGAGTAGTAGCAGGTGGCGTAGACTCGACAAGAAGCTGGGTATCGAATGGAAAGTTCTCCGGGGAACTCTTTACGTTGAGCTCCTCGATATTCAGTGTCACTTCCGTCAAAGCCGAAGTTGAAGCCATTTGAGGGAAAATATCTGTGAAGAAGGGGGTGAAGACATCGCCGCCGTACGCAGGTGACAAATGACTTGAAATTGGAACCAGTTGATCGTCGGCACTTGTTGAATCCGAACCTGTGGGTGAATAGACCTCAGCCAATGGCTCGTTCAGGAAGCTACTGTTATAGATAGCAACGGAAGAGTAGTCTGACGAGATAGTAGTCTGAGAAGTCTGGTTAGGAGGCTCGACGGGTCTCGTTAGTCGTGTCTGCTGTTGATAGACTTCAGGATCCTGAACGTAAACAAGTCCGGGAGACCGGATAGGATAAATGGTTTCCGGCGTCCGAGTAGATACCGAGGAAGAAGACGTGATGGAAGTGCCGGAGGGGGGATCCGAGTGTAAGGATGTGGTCTTCCCAGCTTTATCAAGGTGAGAAGTTGTAGTGATGGCAGAAGTGGCCGTCTGAATTTGAGGATACTCCTCTTCAGTCGTGTTGACATGGCCTACAGAACTGCAGTTAGTTGTGGAAGATATTACTGCTGTTGGAATCTTCAGTGCTGCGGACCCATATGCACATTCTGTTCCTTTTGACACACACTTCGCACAGGGCATCTGGCGGTCACACTTGATCTTGGATTCCATACATGCGAGACATGAACGCCTTCGAGAACGGCTTGAGCTAGTAAGATATCATGCTCAGAATCGTATGAAGCAGAGAGAGCTAGGCATCTACTCACGGATTGGTACAGCTCTTTTTGTGTCTAGTTAGGAGATCACTCCGAGTGAACTGGGAATCGCAGGTCTAAAGACCAATCAGCGCCCATATATATGTGTGCAACAGCGGATAGCAGCGCACGTCGCAGCGATGGAGTCTCTCATTAGTATCTGCGCCGCCAAACCATAAATACTATTATTATCAAGGTTGACAAATGAGCAGTCCATACGGTTTCGCAAGTGACGATTAAGATGTGTAGTGCGAGTAAATTTTGCTGGACAATGTGGACAGAGTTTGGTTTGAGGTAAGATGGGAATGTTGCCGCGATGACTGCGTATCTTGGAAAGAGAGCCATCCTTCTTCCTGAGAGGCTCGAAATCAGGTCGAGCAAGAAGTGCCTCTGGGCCCAGTGCGTAGGTCAGAGAAGATTGTGCGGGCTGGGGAAGGTGCGAGGGGTCATGAGAATGCATGGAGATGGAGGAAAGAAACAAAGACGGATTTATCGGTGAGTTACTTGGACCCAACTTGGCTATTTACGGCAAGTCTCTCGGCGTTGCTACTTCCTCATAATCACTTTTTAGACCACTCATCATCTCCATCATTATGTCTTAATGCAAATAAAGTTGATCCTTCAACCTCAAACGGAGACTAAAGAGAAACAACGAAGCAGGTGAGACTATTCCAACGAGGGGCCGGTGTTGCCGATCACACCGCCAAAGTCTCCCAGAACCAGGACTATCCGGATAGTGTTAAGGAAACGCCTTATACAGCTCTGTTGATTTTTTCCACGCGAAAATAGTTATCTTAGGCTGGCGAGCAGATTAGATTGGTACTCTGTAGTATATGGCCAGGGAAACAGATGCTTCTCAGCAACACCGCGGTACCCTTCGTAACCAACACAAATGAACCATTTACTCTGTGATCAATGGTCATGTTTCCTGATTTATTTCACAGGCGGTGAACTTAGCAACTCCAGCCAAGGTGTCTTGTTTGTTTCAAGGACGGAATATACACGAAACACACACTGAGTAAATCGTTCATTGGAAGTACTCCTATTTGGGAACAGAGCGTAAATAAGCGAAGCTGTTCGTTTAAAGCGTTCGAGGGACAAGCAAGGTAATCTGCCCTCAAACCACGACTCATACAAGCTCTCTGTTGATTGCCCACTGGACGGCGGCTTCAACGTCTGGTGCTTCATGTGTCGGTGTGTGGCGGGGTTTCCCGAATTCGGGCTCGTATACTCCAGTTGTGACAAGAATCGAACGCCAGCCTGCGCTGTTAGCGCCAGCAATATCTAAGTGCAATGAGTATCATTTCATATCCATCATTTTGTGTTGACTCTGCATACCTGACTCTGGGTTGTCTTGGAAAAATTCGTTATATGATCCAAGTTCGAAATTTATTTAAATGGACTCACCTCCAATCATATATCTTACAGGCAGTTCAATGTAGCTTCAGGGAAGGGGAATAGAGGATACTCACATATGTGTTCGTGAAAAGCTACGGACACCGTGTAAGTTTCGCAGGCGATTCGCAAGCACCTCCTCCGCAAATTTGTAGGTCTCTCGAGTTGGTTTGCCGAGCTGTATATGGGGATATTGACTTCCTGTTAACGCCTAGTGGAGTTCAGCAACCCAAGGGTCACTACATCAATGGAAAGGAAACCAACCTGATAAATACCTTGAAAGGCGACTTTGAAACCTCCTTGTCCAAGTCGTGGGCGCGGAAAATTGGACTTCCAAAGTAAGTCGGGATTGCAAAACACGAGCTCAACAGGATCTTGATTTGTCCTTGGGTCAACGTATGGACCGCCAACTATCCCGTCCGACTGAATAATATCACAGAGTATCTGGCCTGCATGGAAAGAAGAACGTGAGACAAAGACTGCTCGTAGCTGAAACGACCGTCGACTGACAATCAAGCCCCCAATCTAGAGGGTCATGAAACACTAAAGCGGCAGCAAACCGTGTCCGATCGAGATCAAATACCTGTCAGTATAAATGATGGCCTTTCTAAATGGTTGTTTCATCAATCATACTGTAGCTGTCTCCTTCTCTGATTCAGTAAGTGAGTGGAATGGCCACACCCTATGGTTCTTTTTGTCACACAAAAACAAATGCTGAATGTAAGATGCGCACGATGGATTCGATGCTAGCACATCAAGGGTGGTGTAGGTCTGGTTGAAGCCATAGCTAAAATTGCAAGTTAAATCTGAATAGAGAAAGTGAGATGCAGCGAAGCATACTCTTGAGCGACCTTTCGCAGGGTATCTAATCGTCCTCCAAGAATAAGCACAGGTTCCTTTTCATATTTGTGAACAAGAGTCTTCAAAATGGTGTGGGCCTGGATGTACTGGTCATCCGTGATCTAAGGGTGCTATATCATTAGTACCAATTGCAAGGTCTAACACGCGACACACAGAAATCCCCAGCTGTTTCGTTAACTCCTGGCAACGAGCTTGCTCACTGACACCTCCGCCGTTCGTCAACTATATTCATCTCGCATTAGTCAAACCGTTAAATGTTTCGTGATCATAGGTACCAATACATATGGAATTTTACTGGGCAGAGAAGGCTGTAAGGTCGAGGCCAAGATAGGTTTCAGTCGGAAAATTGGACGCACCAGCCGAAGGGATTATTGCCTTCTAGGATAGCGAGTGCACGCTTGGCTGCAGGTAGTACGTTGGGGCCCCGTATCAACACACCATCCTATTAAAGAAAGTTTTCAGCCATCCAATTATCAAGGGCCAAATCCATACGATATCAAAGCAGAACATCAGTAGTGGCGGAGCTGCGGGCTTTTGGAAGGAGAAAAAACGTGTTAAGTGGCTAGCTCGGTATACATGGCTGCTCAAAATCTGACTCCGACGGAGCAATATCACGAAGTGGCGAGATAACATCGTAGATCTGTTGACAGATTGTCACACACACCGGATTCTTGCGCTACTCTGAGACTGAAGCACTCTCAATTATACAGGTCAGTGAATTGTAATGTCCCCCAAAATATCACCAGCTACCCTAGCAAACGCCTCACCGTCTGTTGCTCTTGAAAAGGGTGCATACTATCGAACACGAGGCTTCCACAGACACGGAAATTTGAATATGAATTCATCCAACCCAAACGTTGGGCGCCGCAGACGGCCCCAAAGCCTACAGAACACCAAACTCATCGCACTTCTGCTTCTCTCCTTGGCCTGCTTTACTTGTTTCGGAATGGCATATTATCTCTTCAAGACGAGGTGGGAGACTCCGAGCCAGAGCTTCCCTCGACCGTTGCATGCTGACATGCCCTCCACTCAAGTCAGCGCGTCCACCCACGATGATAGATTGAGCCCCGAGGAACGCTTTCTTGCATATCTACCACACAGTGGGTTTCACAACCAGCGCATAGCCTTCGAAAATGCCCTCGTGTTAGCTCGTCTTCTCAATCGCACTTTGATTGTGCCACCTGTCCGTCTTAGCAATAAACCCATTCCATATTATCCTTTTGACAAACTGTCTCAACAACTGACTCTGGCATCCAAAAATGGTCTAGGACACTGTCGACATGTTCCTCCAAAGCTAGCATTACCTCCTGAATGTCTTGACTACTTCGACTCCACCTTCCTCCCTTGGGATTCATTGGTCAATTTGACCTCGGTTAAAACCAAGCAAAAACTACACTTGAGATGGAACTTTGATGAAAATTGGATTACAGATTTTTTGCGAGTATCTGACGAGCAAATACTGTATTTTCGCGACAAGATCCCATATCAATATCGCTTTGTTGATAACGCAAGACGCGTCGCCGAGAAAACATGGTATGCCGAGGATCTAGATCTTGGCTTCCTTGCCCAGCAAACTCAGAAACTACTCTTTTTTGGGACACTTTTCGGCTCAACTCGCTTAAGGCTTCAAGAGGGCCCTCACCAATCCGTACGCCAGGAGATACGCGAAGCAATGGTGATTACCCATCCTGCCTTGGAACAGGTATCTGAGTCGATCTTCAGGGCACTCGGAGGCGCTTATCTTGCCATCCATCTACGTGCAAGCGAGGCCAAATTCAGAGCCTCTAGCAATTTGAATGCCCAAACCCTCTTGCGGTCTTTGCTCAATTGCTTTTTCAATGCAACATCGGCCGATGTACTAAAGATGGAAGAACAGGTTCAGTGGCCCGACAAACAGTGTAAGACTGGCTGTAGAACAATTTCACACACACCCTCGTCTGGTCTTTGCATACCTCTCGATGATCAAGAAAAGTCCCATTTAGCTTCAGTTTCCTGGTTGAGATGTCATTCATCAAGGATGGACTCTTTCACACTAAGCTCGCTTGGTCCTCACACTCCGATCTTATACGTTGCGACAGATTTGAAAAATCCGCATCACCAACCTCTTCTTGATCCCTTCCGGATGTTTTTCCCTTGTATGTTTGCATTATCTGATTTTAAACGCAACCTGGCTCCCTTGGACCAAGTCATCAACGGAATCGATGGCGTGCCTCTCAGACCTCATCTTCTCCCATTCATTGATGCCTTGATAGCTGGGAAGGCTCAGCGAGTGATTGGCACGAAGGGCAGCACGTTTAGTTATTATATTGAAGACATACTTTGGAGACGTATCCATAGACTTCCTATCAAAGAACGCGGATGATCATAAGGCCATCTATATATGTAACATAATACCGGGTATCATTCGTAGCGGGATTTGAGTAGAAATTCTTTCTCACTATTCGTTATCACTTTGATTTACTCAAATTGCTACTTACTACACGTTGCAGCGACCCAAGATGCACAAATGATGACGTAAAGTCATGTGCAAATGTGCTACAAGAATGATCACAAGATGCAGTGAGCTGGTAGCAATTGATGGGTGTTACGAAACCTCAAAGTTCAGTGATTGGAGCGATAAGTGACCAGACTAAGACTAGGACAAAAATCAAAGTGAACTAAACTACTTTGCATACTGAATCCTCATGGTTCATTCACATAACTACTATGAAAGCCACTGTATTGAGTTATGATGATGGTGATCAAACAAAATAAAGAAATCATAACCCTCCTCCCTGAGGTTGCATACTACTGTGAGATTCTTTGTGTCTCAGGATGTACTTTATGAAAATTGTAACATGCTTTTGATGCTTCCTTGATAACTTCATGTCAATCCTTTCAAGTAGACTCTTCAAATATTGTGATTTGCCTCCTTGCCATCTCAAGTTGAACTTCTTGTATTGTAACCATATTAGTAACTGATATAATGATTATTGTCAGGTGTTCTTGTTGATGTTTGAAAGAAAGATGAACATATAGCCTCAATTTAGATTCATTGATAACCAGATGTAGGTTCTTTTATACTCAACCACATCTCTCCATTTCTCATCTACCTTTCTCTTCATTACTGTCAAGATCACAGAAAGTGGACTTTGTTTCTTTTTATTTTCTTTCATTTTGATTTTCTTTTCCATTTATTTTTATCTCTTCTATTTTTAGAACTCTGGGGTTAGGATTAGAAGTGATCAGTCACATCAGTCACATCTGATAGTGTGGTCACAACATTGATCACGGGACTAAGTAGAAGAAAGTAGAAGGTTCTAGAACAAAATAACGTCATACAATATGGACACCACATGTTGGCCTCATGACCTACACATGGTTATTTAGGGTAGGATGCACAGTAGCTAGCATGGACCATCTGTAGGAGTATATAAGGTAGACTAGTCTGTAAAGAACTCTCTATTGAGTTCTCTTATGTTTCTCTAATACAAGAGTTGTTCTTATATTCAACCCTAAGGATTAAAAATCATAACAATTACTTTGTTTGTCTTCTCCAATGCCTTCTTTATCTCTCTTCTTACTTATCCTCTTAAATAATTCATCTATATTATTAGCATTTATTCATAATCTACTTTATGTGGTAGTATATTCCTCTATATATACATTGTCTTGTACAGTAATATTATTCTCTTATTCAAACTCTATCAGTACTTGGTCTTTTATAGCAGAGTTCTCTTATCTAAATCTCTGATAGTATCTTATTACTGAAATATCTACTCAAGATTATACTATAAGATACCTAAGTTCTTCTTTATAATATTTTATATTTAAGGACTAGTAAATACATTGTAATCTTCAGTTTGATAATTGATGGATATCATTATACACTAAACTCTAATGTTTTATAGTAATACACTTTTTATCAGAACTTATCCCCTTAAACTCTGTTCTTCTTTCTCAAGTTGTAATCCCATAACAAATAGATAGTACAGCATATAAGCTAAAGCTAAGGTCATTTGCAAAGTGTTGTGGTAACCACTAACCAAAACAGTCAATAGTGCACTAAGTAGTCTTATATTGCAAAGAGTCTTATGAAAATCACAAAAGAACTTAATGAAGAGTTTCTGATATATTTTTACTCTATATATACTACAAGTATATAGTCCATGCTAGCAATAAATAGTCCTACCCTAATATCCATATATCAGCTATGAGGTGAACATGCCATAGACATGTATCTTAACATTATTCTTTCAGCTTCTTCTTCTAGATTCTAGGCCTATGATATTATGTCATGTAATGCATCATGTGACTGAGGTCATGTATCTCTTCAT
>Ga0157357_1000931_pt1 | contig 12415 bp, 11 predicted proteins | sample AttcapACBM1_FD_111485 | JGI IMG/M metagenome (GOLD analysis project Ga0157357, IMG submission 111485) | Fungus gardens microbial communities from leaf cutter ant in Botucatu, State of Sao Paulo, Brazil - Atta capiguara ACBM1 | ecosystem: Host-associated > Fungi > Mycelium > Unclassified ... | reverse complement strand
TAAGGATACAGGAATGTATCTACGCTATATAAACAGTATGATAAAACAACACGAAGAGTCCATGAGGTATAGTACACGACGATTCAAGGAAGAAAACATGAGGACTAAGCTAGGATGTCATGCCTACCACATGAGGTGCTGACTGAGACTACTTCGGCGCAGCCGATCATCGTCGTCATACCCTTTGCCCATGTCCATGCATACCTGAGGAGGCATCGATCATAACAATTAGTCACAAAGACAATGACAGAGATTTAAAAGAGGAGAAGAGCTTAATATTTCTTGATTAGACTCTAATTATAATAAGTTTGCTATACTCTGTAGTAAGATATTGAACAATAAAAAATTTGTCCAATGGTAGCTTAAATGGAGACTTGTTAAGAAAAGTGAGAGTAAAGATTGGGTTAGAAAGAATTGACATACAGGAAAGAGTAATGGTGGAAACATTGTTGGATAGTGATACAATAGGATTAGTTCTAAGTTCTAAGTCTGCAAGAAAACAAAAATTAAAAGACTTATTTATATAGAGTATAGGGAGAGAACAGAAATAGACATGATTGGTTGACAGAAGTAAAGTGTAATTTTGGGAATATCATGGCTTGTACACTACAATCCTAAGATTAACTGAAGAAGTGAAGAAGTGAAAATGACAAAGTGTCTAAAAGAGTATGGAAATTAGTAGAGATCAAAGCAGAATAAATCAGGATAGCAGAAATAGAAGGAAGAAGAGAAGAAGAAAGAAAAAGGAAAAAAGGAAAGAAGTGAGAAGAGGAGTAAAGAAGAGAGGAGAGAGAAAAGAAAAACCAAAAAAGAAAAGAATAATAGAAGTGAAAAAGGTAGCAAAAGAATAGGAGATTTAGGATAAGGAAAAAGAAGCAGTGAAGTCAGAGAAAGAAGTCAAGAAATTGGTACCTCTAAGATTCCACAAGTAAATCCATGTTTTTGGAAAGAAAGCAAGTAAAAGGATGCTAATGAGAAAGATATGGGATCATGCAATAGATATAAAGGAATGGTTTGTGTTGAGGAAGGAGAAGGTATATCTATTGTTATGAGAAGAGATAGAAGAGATACATGAGTTCATTGATAAACAATTGAGAAAGAGGTATAAAACCCACAAAGTTGCCTCAAATGGTACTAGTGTTTTTTGTAGAAAGGATAGTAAGAAAAGAATAGTTTAGGACTATAGGTATTTGAATGAATAAACTGTAAAAAAAAACAATTATTATCTGCCTTTAATTTCAGACATTGTAGAATATTAGTATGAAAAAAGTATTTACTAAGTTAGATTTACATTGGAAATACATAGATAAGAAGATAGACAAGTAGAAGGTGATGTTTATAACTTCAGAAGATTTGTTTAAACCAATAGTAATGTTCTTTGGTTTGATGAACTCACCTACAATATTCCAAACAATGATGAACAAGATCTTATGAGACTTGATCAACACTGGTGAAGTAGTAAGTTTCATAGATAATGTAATAGTAGGGACAAAGGAAGAGGAAGGGCATGACAAAGTAGTAGAAAAAGTAGTGAAAAGATTGACTTATATGAAAAATGCAAGTGAAGAGTTAGAGAAGTAGGATTTTTAGGAGTAGGGATTGGGCCAGAAGAAAAAAATAGAGGAGAAAAAGATAAAGGTAGTATTGTACTAGCTGACTCTTAAGAGGGTCAAGGATGTTTAGAAGTTTTTGGGATTTACCAATTATTACAGACAGTTCATTAAGGACTTTGTATATATAGCTAGGCTTATCAGATATATGAAGCTTGGACTCTAGCTTTTTTATTTTTATTTTTATTTTATTTTATTTTATTTATTCTTGAATCTAGGGTTAGGGTTAGAGTGATGTTATGATCACATGGTCACACATTAGTCATATCAGACCATATGGTCATATGATCATATGAAATATGATAGAAATTTCAAGAGCAATAATGTTATATAACATGTACAATGTATATTGATCTCATGTCTGACATATGATCTTTAGGACAGACTAGAACAGTTGAACACAGACCACTAGTAGCTAGTATATAAAGGTAGATACATTGTATTAAAGACTCTATCAAGTTCTCTTGTGTTAATCCTAATACAAGATTCTATTCATTGATCAACCCTAATATCTTTTGAGTCGTAACAAGGCTATTATATAACCTAGTAAAAAAAGAGTAGAAGTGTTGTGGCAACCACTAGACACAAAGTCCAATAATTACACAAGACAGCAAAGCTCTCAGTAGGCTATTGATGTGGAGATCACAAGAGAACTCAACAAGAAGTCTCTGCTGAATTGCTACCCTATTTATATAAGTCACATATAGTCCATGCTACAAATAATTACTCCTGCCCTAATGTCTATACATTGTCCATAAGATAGACATGTTGTTAACATGCTCCTTAACATTATCCATCTAGTCTGCTCCAGCCCACCCTAAGCCTATGACCTTACATCATATGGCAAGTCATGTGACTGCAGTCACATACCTCTTCATTGTCAATAAAAAGAAAAAGAAATTCAAAAGAAAAGAAATATAAAATCAAGAAAAATAGATAAAGAAAAAGAAAAATGTTAGTCCTCACATGCATCATAACAAGAAGTGAGATTGGACAGAGAAGCAAGAGAAGACATTTAGGAAGTTAAAGGAAAAATTTACAAAAGAACTGGTGTTAACTGTACTAGATTTTTTTTAAAAAATGAGTTGATGTGTCAGATTATGCAACAAATAGAGTTTTGTTAATGAAATGTGAAGATGGATGATAAATGCCAGTAGCTTATTTATCAAAATCTCTAAATGAGACTAAAAGAAATTACAAAATATCACAAACTTCATTCAGCTTGTATCTCCACAACCAGTGGACCGATTTTCACAAACTAAGTTGCGCTGGAAAGCCCCAAATGAGGGCTATCCGCATATATGCAGGATGTACAAAAGCGACAACAAATGACTGAGATATCAGACCATCAGTAGCTGTAAAAGCTTCGTCTGCTAATATCTCATGAACTGCTGAACGGATTCACATGATTGAACTTGCATTGGAAAGTGCTCATCAATCCGTTTACAACAATATATGATGTGTCTCAAAGCAATAAGTATTAGTAGAGATACAAGTATATCAATATAGTGACATAATTACTTACCTTCTAAAATTAGCCTGACAGCTGCTATGATAGATGACAGCTCCCATCAGGTACGAGTTTTGATCATGTGATGGCAACAGCTTGTGCACAGACCATCACTCTTTTGTATATATACCTCTGTGTCTGAAGGCTAGACCTCAGACTTAATAATATCAATTATTCTTGTTGATACTACTCATCATTATCTCCTTATACTGAACTTCTAAAACACCACTAAGTTCAAGTATTACAACCAGTGAGTAGCTTATTTGTGATACAAAATTTATAACAAAGAAATGCTAGTAGTAATCAGAGGGTTGGAGAATTGGAAGCATTTGTTAAAGGATATTAAGTTTAAGTTTGAAGTTTAGACAAACTACAAGAACCTAGAATATTTTATGAAAGCATAGAAATTAAATTGTAGATAAGCCTAATGGGTATTATATTTGTCAAGATTCAAACTGGTGAAAATGAAAGACAGTTTCTCTGGAGAAAAAACTTTGAAGAAAAGGTAATATCAGAGTTAAAAATAATAAACTCTAATTATTTTATTTTCTATTCTCATTTTTATTTATTTTCTTATTTTGAAATCTAGGTTTAGGTTTAGCATGATGTCACATGTCATGGTCACAGTCACACAATCATATAATATAGGAAAAAGTTTTAAAACAATAATATTATATGATATGTTTTCTACATGTTAATCTTATATATAATACATGGCCTTTAGGGCAGGTTAGATATAACTGAGCATAGACCATTAACCTAGTGTATATAAGGTAGATACTTTGTATTAGAAACTCTATTGAGTTTTCTTGTGTAAACACTATACAAGGTTTCTTTCCTAACTAATTACTAAGTCTTGAATTGTAACAACCATGACATCAAGATTGTTAGCTATACTGGATATTAGAAAACATTGGAATTGGTATCTCAGAGTTACTAGTGGCCTCAGATATCTAGGTATGTCAGTTAATATGTTAGTATCAAAGTTATAAATAATAGTAGGCTTGGTATTATTTTTATTTGGAGTTAGACAAAGAGTCATCACATGACATCACATATGATAGCAACAGATGTTGCAAGGCATGATAGAGGTGTAACAGTTATAGTTATATGATCACATGGTATAAAAAAGGTTATAAAGCAGATATTATTATATATAATATGGCTACAGTATATTAGTCTTATAAAAAGGATATAGACTTTAAGGTAGGTTAGTTGTAGTGTGTACACAAACCATGGTCTGTAGTATATAAAATAGACTAGTTTTGTAATAGAAACTCTATTAAGTTCTCTTGTATTATTCAATATAAGAGTTTGTCTTTTGTTCAACTTTTTGAACTTAAGGTCATAATAGTTAGTATCTGTGATCTCATAGAATACTATTAGTATAAACTTCATTGTGGAACTTTAAGAGTTGTTGGGATTTGAAGTAGTAAGTGACCATAGTAAACTCTGTATCTAAAAGAACACATTTTATCCTGACTTATATAACTGTTACTATTGAGAGAATGCCAAGGCTCTTCTTGCACTATGTGTAGGGATTTTATAACTTTCTCATTTATGTCATCTTGGATAGAGGCATACAGCTCATAGTACTCTTTTTCAAAAAACTCTACCATTTTCTTAGAGTTAAAATTGTCTCTTCTACAACCTGGTACTTCTAGCCAGATAAACAGACATAATGAGTCAACCAAGAGCTATATCAATACTTTCAGATTTTCATCAACAAGCAACAGGGTGATTAGTATGATCTTCTTCTATTAGCAGAGTTTTAGCACAATAACCATGTGTATTCCTTAACTTAGTAACTACTATTCTTTCTCAACACTAGGCACCTTTCACAGATAGGGTTTGAGTCTCATGTCTAAGCTGGAAAGTGTCTTAAAATTCATGGAGCAGATATAGTTGGCTTTTGAAGAAGCAAAGTTTATTCTTTGAAAATCTTGTGAAGACATGGTACAGTACTACAATTTACAATGTACTCCCACTCCAGTGTTCAACTCTGGTAATGATAAAGTGTTTTTAGACTCCTTGGATATCCATACTATTTAAAGCTCTCCCTAGCACTAAGACAACTATATTTGGTATTACACATAGTTAAACTCACCACTATATCTGAGAACTCTATATCTAAAAGATGTTCAAAACACTTCCTGAATCTTATTGTTATTGACAATGAGAAGAAGTAGGAGATAGAGAGGATCCTATAATAAAAGAATGTACAGTAACACAGTATAGTGTAAACAACTGGCACCCATGTACTAATAGTAAGTTTTGTAGGAAGAGCTTTAGAGTATGAGCGATATATAGACAAGTAGTATCACTTGAACTAACTAATAATATCTACTGAGATTTATATATCTACAGAATATGTGTATTATATAAATAAACAATACATGTGTAGCTTGTTGTGAATACTATACATTAGAGTACTATACATCATCTCTTAGTTATGCTGTTGATTACAGTATAATTTATTTATAAGTGGAATGTTTTACAATACTATCACTTACTTAAGATATTAGCTGTTAAGTAACAAAACAGAAGTAGATAGACTCAAAGTATCTTCAAGCTAAGAAATAAATAAAAATGAATAAATAAAACTTGACCAAGATTTTTAGCCAAAATATCAGTAGAATTCTTTTTTCCATTAATATGGTAGTGTTTTATTTGTTTGTCCTCAATTAAGTCTTTAACATAGTGATAATCATTTCTCTTATATAGGGTTGGATTTCCAGAAAAGTGAACCAAGATTGTTATTATAGAGATAAGAAGTCAGAATATTAAAATCAATCTCTTTGAAGAGATTTATTGTCTAGATGAGCTGATAGCTATAACCAGAGAGAACTATATACTCAGTCTCAGTTAATGTCAAAGTTTTGAATAATGGACTTGGTTTTTATTTATTTTGAACTTAAGCAAAGAGTATAATATGATATTATGCATGATGGTCACACAAGTCACAAGATGTGATGGAGTTGTGTAACATGTCACAGTCATAAGTCACACAATCATGTGACATAGAAAAGATTATAAAAGGTCCTGAAACAAATAATATCATATAGTATAGTAATAACATATTAGCCTTATAGAGTGCACATGGACTTAAGGGTAGGTTAGTTATAGTATGCACACAGACCATAGTCTGTAGTATATAAGGTAGATTAGTTTATACTTGAAACTCTATCAAGTTTTTTTGTGTTATTTAATATAAAAGTTATCTTTCATCTTTTACTCAAGGACCTAAGTTATAACAGTTAAAGATAGAACTACTGTCTTTTATTGGTAGTTGTCAAATGTGATATTTTCTTCAAGCAAATATCCAGGTTAGTTGCATAGTAGGAGAGTCAGATCAAGTATGGAGACTTATGTTGTGGCAACCACTAACCAAGATAGTTAATAGTGTACTAATAGTCTTATAAGTGAGAATCTTATGGGAATCACAAGAGAACTCAACAAAGAGTCCCTGATATATTGCTATCTATTTATACTATAAATATATAGTCTGTGCTAGTGATAAATAACCTTATTCTAATATTCATGTATGAGTCATAGTGTCAGGTACAGTTCACACTGGGAGATGAAAGTCTATAGGGTTGACTTGGAGATGTGTGAAGTGTGTAAACTCTGTGCTTGGTACTATGAACTTGTGAAATGATCTTAGCTTTAGCTTATATGCTGTGCTGTCTGTCTGATATATGGTTGCAACTTCAGATGAGTGGATGAAGTCTGAGATGTCAGATATACAAAGCCTGAACACTAACATCTTTATTTAAATTTCCTTTTTATTTTATTTTTCCTTTTATTTTCTTTATTCAGATCTAGAGTTAGGGTTAGAGTGACATCGTGATCACACACTGTCACATATCAGTCACATAATATGTCACTGTCACAGTAATGGTCACAAGTTATGAGATAATAGAGAAGGATATAGAAAGTTCTGAAAAAATAATATCATACAACATATATAACACATGTTGACCTTAAGGTAAACATATGGTCATTTATGGTAGGCTAGACAAGTAGTAGCATGGACCATTGTAGTTCAGTATATAAGGTAGATGATTCTGTACAGAGTTCTCTATTGAATTCTCTTGTGTTGACCCTAATATAAAGTTTTTTTTCTTGAACAACTCTAAGTTCTTGAGTTTATAACATGAGATGGGAGTGAGTGCTGATTGGTGTGTCACTATTGAGCATTGGAGATTGAGTTCAATAGGAATTATATTTGTCAATTATTAGACTAGCAAATTACAGTGTATTATTAGTCTTATATACAAGTAGGTAATATAAAAGTATTACAAATGAGCTACTCACTGGTTGTGATACTTGAACATTAATGGTGTTTCAGAGGTTCAGTATGAGAAAATAATGATAATAGGTGATGAGTAGTATCAACAGGAATAATTGATGAAAATTAATATTATTAAGTCTGAGATTTAATCCTTAAACATAGAAGTATATATATAAAAGACTGATAGTCCATACACAAGCTGTTGTCATCACATGATCAAAACTCGTACCTGATGGGAGCTGTCATCTATCATAGCAGCTGTCAGGCTAATTTTAGAAGATAACTAATTATATCACTACATTGATATGCTTATATCTCTATGAATACTTATCACTATATAATATACCATATATCATTGGAAATGGTTTGATGAGTACTTTCCAACACAAGTTTGATCATGTGAATCCGTCCAGTCATTCATGAGATATTAGCCAATGAAGATTTTTACAGTTACTGATGACATGATATCTCGGTTGTTTGTTGTTTATTTTGTACATCCCACATATGTGCGGATAGCCCTCATTTGGGGCTTTACAGCACAACTTAGTTTGTAAAAATCAGTCCACTGGTTGTAGAGATACAAGCTGAATGAAGTTTGTGACAAGAAGATGCTTAGGGTTTCAGTGGTATAGCTCCTATTGCTCCAAGCAAAGGTTTCAGTAGTGAGATACTAACAGGAGTAAGGTAGGAGAACTCTGCCATAGAAGACTGAGTTGGATAAGAGTATCTCTGTCATAGAAAACTAGATATCTAGTAGATTGTTACATCACCATTACAGAGATGTGTTGCAGAAAGAATGGCCATTATGGAAGATAGGCTTGTGTTATAGATGTTGAGGGACAGTATCACCATAAAGATGTATCTTCTGAATGGGTGGACTTGGCATATGACATATAAGTACACTATATGTATATCATGAGATAAACATATCATAAACATATATCTTAACATCATCCTTCCAGTCTCTTCTCCTATGTTCTAGATCTATGACATAATTTCATGTGATGCATCATATGACTACAGTTACACACCTCTTCATTGTCCAAGAAATAAAAGAAAAAAGAAAAAGAAAATCAAAATAAGATATAAAAGTTTAAGCATACCATGACAAATTATCTAGAAATATAAGAGTGGATGAAGTATTTATATTATAGATTAAGCTTGAAAACATATTTGTAGATCTGCAACTTAATCTTAGATAATAACTTTGGTCTCAACTTATATATACCACTATTTGTTATATGATTGTAATTTTGTATAGATAAATGAGAGAAAGTGATTACTCAAAATTGAGCTTGGAAAAAGAAGTTGATTAGTTAGGTAAGAAAAGTGAGTCAAGTAGTTTAGTTAATTTTCAAACTAGAGACTATAGAGTATCTACTTGGTCTTAAATACTAAGTCTGTAATCAAAACTGTAGCTAGGGGAATAACAGTGTAGGGATAACTAAAGAGACATTATAGATATTATTTCTAAGATATAAGACAACAAGAAGTCTAGGTAATGAATTACTAGAATATAAAACATAAGCAATTGATCTGTATGCAAGTGAACACAGATACAGAAGTACACCTAGAGATACTTAGAGTTCTTATCTGGAGTTAAGAAGCAGATTTCTTGGATGTCTTGGTAGCCAGTCTATGATAGTGGTTCAGCCAAAATATTATTTCATGAGCTATAAGAGTAAAGTAACTAGTTATAAATTTATGAGATTTTGGATCTTGTGCCCAATCTGAATTATAGTATGCTACAACAAACTCATTGCTAAGTCTATTGTAGACAATCTGTTACTTGTGAGTATTGAGCAAATATCTATAGAGGTTGAATCTAGCTCAATATAATAATAATTAGATATATCAGAGATCCAACTAATTTCTGGTATTTTGACAGAAATTGGGATTATATTGCTTATCATTAAGTTTAAATACATAGCCCAATAGCAGTGGAGTACTTGTTGGATTAGTCACTATGTTAAAGTATGCTAAAACTTTATCTAAGTACTTATATTGATCTACAAAGATCTTTCAATTCTTGTGATTGCAACTTATATATATTCCAAGAAACTCTTTGGTCTATTTAAGATTACAACACTCCTATTTTGTTATAAATTTTTGCTTCAACCCCAAGAGGAGTGGGGAATATTTTGAGCCTATAAAGTAAACACCATCAATATAGACAATAGCTATGACAAGCTCTCTAGTCTTTTTATCAAGTAATATATACTAGTATTGGATTTACATTGCTTAAAGCCTAAAACTAGTATTATTGTGTACTACCAGGAAAAAATGGCTTGCTCAAGGCCATATAATGCTTTGTAAAGTTGTCAGATTTTATTTTTTTGCCAGATAGCCTAAAATCTGTAGGCTACTCTATATAGACTTTTTAATCTAGATGTCATATGTCAAGTTCACCCATTCCAAAGATACATTTCTACAGCAGTGTTATCATTATAATATCTCTGACACAAGCCAGTTTTCTATAATGGCCATCTCTCTTACAATATATCCTCACAGTGTTAATGTAACAACTCAGGTATCTAGTCTTCCATGACAGGAATACTTCTATTGAACTCAGTCTTCTATAGCAGAGTTCTCCTATCTGACCCCTGTCAGTGTTTCACTACTGAATTCTCTGCTTGGGGCTATACACTGAAACCTCTGAGCATTTCCTAATTATCTGACTTGTATATAAGACTAGTAGTTATACTGTAATTCACTAGTCTGATAATTGACAAAGATAATTCCTATTGAACTTGATCTCCAGCATTCAATACTAACACACCAATATCAGCACTTACTTCCATCTTGGACTTCATCCACCCATTTGAAGTTGCAACCATATAGTAGACAGACAGTATAGCACATAAGCTAAAGCCAAGATCATTCTGACAAGTCCACATCATTGAGCTTATTGTACAGAGTTTCTACACTTTACACATTCCCAAGCCAACCCTATGGGCTTTCACCTCCTAGTGTGAACTGTGTCTGACACTAGGTTACTATATAAGTAGATATTTTTTATGTTAACATTATGGATGTTATAATTGATACCTCATATGTTACAGATGTCTGCTTTATATCTATCTCAACTTAGACATGTGTTGGGATTTGTTTTATATCTACTCATAATTAACTACACCTTGCATTTTCCTCATATGGTATTAGTCAAGTACCTTATGTAGTAGTAGAGGCCTCCTCATATTCTCCTCATCCTCTCTTCATTGTTTCCTTAAGGACACCTTACTTATTTTTCATAGTCACTAGGTATATATAGTAGTAGATACAGTCCTGTATCTTTATGCTTTACTAATTGATCATCTCCTTACTCCTTTCTCAAGTCTTTGCCTTAGTTGTAACCTAAGTCAAGCTTAGGATCATAATAATGGACATCCTAATCTTCAAGAGTAGCAACAGCCAAAATAGGTATACAGTGTACAGTCTCATAGCAGACAACTGGAGGAAATAATTTGTTAAAGTCAATATCCTCAACCTAAAAAAATCTCCTTGTAACAAGTCAAAATCTAAAGTAACTATTAGACTTAATGTTAGATACCCAGCAATTTTTAATCACTTTCCATTCTTTGGAGAGATCCATAACTTCATAGACATTTCTGTCTTTAAGCTCCTCAAGGTAGGATTCAAGCCACTTCTTTTGAATGTTAGCTAGTAATATAGTGACATCTCCAAATTTTTTGGGAATTGGGCAAGACTATACTGCATGTTGTACTAACAGAAAGCAAATTTTCTTTACTTCCTCTTTTCATGCAAGGTGTGCTAAGTAGCCAGTAATAACTGTCTCAGCTAATTCACCAGCAAAAGATAAAGTGTCCATTTTACTTTTATTTCTATCAACAATGATTGGATATTGGCCTTCCTATTTAATATTATAAGGGGTCCTATTAATCTTAGTAGTATTATTGTGTGAGTTATATGGGTAATCAACTTTATTTAACCTGATGATATGATCTTGGATAGCAGATTATCAGAGAATCTACATATATTTTGATGTATTCTTCACAATTTCTGACAAGCATTTTCATGCATATTACATGTCATATTAGGATCAGGAAAACTCCCCCTTAGTTATCACAAAGAACAATGTAGGATGTTAGTAGGGTGTTCTTGTTTCTCATAAATATTACCTTCTCTTAGAGATATTTGAGTTTGATACATAAATCTTCTTAATTCAAGACTCTGAAATGTCTGTAGAACAGGTCACAGTAATCATTGAGAGCTTGGTGTTTGCATTTCAACATCAGTATCAACATCATCATCAATCTCTTCTACCATCATTTAAGTATTGAAGGAGGTGAGGGAGACAGAAACTTATAAGAGAGTGAAGGAGGGGGAGAAAGAGGAGGATTATTTTGGACAAGAGGAATGGGTATTGGTGGAATGAATGGGTATTAGAGCAGATCCATCTTTACTAGAAGGTTCAGGTACTGACAACTCTGTCTCTGAACTTACCTTGCCTAATAACTTATTATATAATTTACATTTTTTTGTGCAAGAGTTGGTGTATTTAGTAAAGAATTCCTTGTTGAAGATAGCATGTATAGAGTAGAAAATGACATTCCCTTGTGTATGGTACATAAATTGATAGCTATTGTCTTTGTACCCAATGAATATCATCAATTCAGAATATAGCATAAGTTTATTAGCATAAAATTTGTTAGGAAGAAACACATATGCTTCACAGCCAAAGATAAAGAAGTGCAATATTTTGAGCTTGTTGCCCAAGAAGATCTTCTGATATGTTTTCCATTTGAGATACCTAACAGATGTGTAATTGTATACATGAGTTGTAGTAGTGAACTCCTACTAGGAATCTGGTAAACATGCTTTAAGTCACATTTGTCAAGATTGCAAGAAGTGGACTTCATTTATTTTATTTTTCTTTCTCATTTTTATTTTTCTTTGGATTTACTTTTCATTTTTCTATTTTTAGAACAGTTAGGGTTAGGGTCAGAAGTGATTGGTCACACTGTCACATCAGTCACAATC
>Ga0157357_1000927_pt1 | contig 12437 bp, 23 predicted proteins | sample AttcapACBM1_FD_111485 | JGI IMG/M metagenome (GOLD analysis project Ga0157357, IMG submission 111485) | Fungus gardens microbial communities from leaf cutter ant in Botucatu, State of Sao Paulo, Brazil - Atta capiguara ACBM1 | ecosystem: Host-associated > Fungi > Mycelium > Unclassified ... | reverse complement strand
CTTCACTAGAAACAAATACATTCTTCTCCAATCCGTTTAATAACACCTCTACAGCACGATCGAGGCAGTTTTCTAGCACAACCATGAAATCTGATGAACATATTAAGGAACGAGTTTCTTCAAAAAGAGAAGTGAATGGTTTATCAGCGGTATGAGGATGAGGGTTCGGTAAAGGCAGAGTTGATTGCTGAAGATCCAGTATAGACAGACCCGCTGGCGTTGGCGCCGACGGAGCCGACGGAGCGAGGGTATTTACTCCTGGAAAAAGTGCAGCAAAAGGATCGGTAGTAGTGTTGAGATTGGAGCAGTAATTGGAATTTGAGAGTTGAGAGGATGAGAGGGATGTCGATAGGGCCTCTTGTGTGAGTTTATCGGCGCCGCTGCCGCATAAGTTAGGCAGGCTGGGGGTAAATTCGGCATTGGAGGGGAAACCGCCTTGCGTCAAGACATGCTGGACCATTTCGGGTGTTGGTGGGAGTAGAGTAGAAATGAAGCTGAATATCAAGAATGGTGTCAGATGTATAGATTTAAATACAAGAAGGAAAGGAGCACAGACTTGATACGACGTTCAGTACCTTCGAACGTAATTTCATGCTCAACACGACGTCGGACGTCACCCACTAGTCGATGCAGGTCCATAATATTGAGTTTTGTTTTGAGCGACACACTAACACAAACCGTTTCAGAAAGCCGTTCGTGAGGAACAAAGCACACCCGTACCTGTCAAATACTTCTTCCACACCTCGTTTTACTCGCTCTCCAACATCTTTCCATCCCACATGCAGCAACCACCAGCTAAGAGTGAGATACTTGCTTTCAACATCTTCTGAGATGGCTTCATCAGCTACACCCTCTTTCCCTGATATCGCTTCGAAGTCCTGCGACATCAGATTCGCTAAGCCCTGTCCTCCGTCGAAAAAGATTTTCGACAAGGAGAGTTCTGATTCTAGTTGTTCTCGTAGCCTTTCATCACGTTCTTGTTCCAGCACGGAGTTGACATATTTTGCGCGTGCAAGGAGAGTCAGCTGGACTGTTGTAAAGAGACAGAGGAGGGTGGTAGAGTACAGAGTGGTCAGAGTGCGGGTAATAGCTATGTATCATGTCAGCCCGGCGCGTGATATGCTGAGGGAGGAAGGGCGTACTGAGCATCTTGACTTCATTCCATAGTTCAGCCTTGGTTCTTGGGGCAGAAAAATTCGTGACGACAGAAGAGCTGGTAAAGTCCTCTGACTGAATGAAGGGAAAATTGAGATTGGATCATCCAAGACGGCAAGGCAAACACTTTACTCGTGAACTGTGCAAGGATACATTCTCCTTAGATACATTCGAGTCAGACATTGTAGATTTCGTGCGGACGTTGTCTGATGTCTGCACCTTCCCTTGAGGTTCGGCACTTGATTCATATATAGATGCTCCCGAATCCACCTCAACAAGATCGGTTGAAGTCACTGACGCTGGTCCGTTCGGAGAACGTACTTCGTGTTCCTGAACAACAGCAAAGCTGGAAGCAAGGCCTGTTGAAGCATGAGCTGATTGACCTGACTCATTTAGCTGTCGTGCATTCTTTGTTTTACTCCTGGCCTGGAGTTCACTAGTGATAGCTTCAACATCCATATTTTCGAGTATCTGGTCTCCTAAGGTTGAGAGAAGAGCCATAACAGTAAACGAGACGTCATCCTGTGTCTGTTGAAAGCGCCGGTGAAGACTGAACGCTGTTTTGATATCAAGATTTTCGAGGTCTTGGGACAACTACGCACCTGTCTCTGGCCGCTCTGTCTTGTTCTAGTCGAGCTTTTACCTCCCCAAGCCTGTCACTTATGTAGTGTTTTGCAATGTACAGACCGCATACTATACTCGCTGTCTTTAAAATACGAGCCTTGTGGTCACAAGCAGATTTTTTGAAGGAGGAGAACATTATGGCCAATTCCCGGCGATTAGCATTTGCAAATGCCAAATCACGAGAGGCTGTAAGCACATGTCATAGTTAGGGTCTGACTGCACTGTGCAGCTTGGCCAAACAAACCAAACTTATTCTCTGTTTTGCTGTAAACGCTGATAATGGTTTTCTTTTTCTTTTTCATCAAGACCTCATGTTGAATAATGTTGTCATAGGGTGGTGGTGCTCGATATCCGTACCCGAAATATGTCTGGTCACCAGCAGGTACGCAACGACCAAGAAATCCCTTCAGCTATCTCATCCAGTTTAGGTGGATGGTGGGTTCGCCCCTCGAACTGGGCTTCCAACACTGTAATTGCTATCGGTGGGATGGCGACTGTACTATACGCCGTCTGGAAGATTAGTGCTGACCGTGAGGTGTGCTGTCCTGTTCCCAGTACTATTGCGACCACTGACGACATTCAAAAAGGATCGAATAGTTCAGCCGAATCGATTCATTCCTTCAATGCTGGTGCGTGGAAACTTTTTATTTATCTTTCGATGATCTGACGCATCTTTTGGAGTGGGCAAAGGAGTACAGACACCGTAAGCTTTCCTTTGAGGATAGCAAAGAATAAACCTACACTGTCCATATATGATCCGGTTTCTGTCATAATATCACTTCATCGTCTACGTGCTGGTCATCTACACTCGAGGCCTGACAATGCCATTCATCCTCGTGGATGAGAGGAGCACTGATGCATGATTTGATTTGTCCATTCATTCTCCCATTTCATGGCTCGTCACATGCAGATCGTTGTAGCTCCAAGAATTAGACCATACTTGACAGCTCCAATCTGCAGCAGTCTTCTCTTTTCTATCTTGGTGATTTTGCTTGTTCCACGCCCCGTCGTTCTTCATCCAACAAAAATAGACTTTGCTCGCTATAATATCGCCAACGCCTTATAGGGTACGTAACACACGCCTTTGCCAAACCGTGAAACACGGCACAATGGGTGCGTAAAACTTTATTTTGCTTCGCCCTGCAGCCTGATTACACGTGTGTATCTAATTGAGGTGTCGGATGCTGATACCTGATGCGCACCAGATTCACACCTCTCACCACTGCTACCTCTCGCTCTTCTTGTACCCAGAAATATCGATCAAACTCAGCAAATCAATCCGGATCTCGAACTAGGTCTGTCTAGCCGACACGATGCAAGTGTGTGTTGCCACATACTTTGAGATTGCTGATATTCTTAGCTTGATATGCGCAGATGCCACTTCAATACTTCATATGACCATGTGCTATAAAAACGTATGGATATGTGTTCAATGTCCAGTTACCCTCCTTCTCTTTACCACCCACACTTTTATTTCATCCTTCAAATATGATGACTTTGGAGAGAACGCCAGATACCACTGAACCTCCGAAGCCAGCACCGGAGCTGGAGTTGGTATCTCTTGCGAAACTTACACGAAACACTGTACAACGACTCGCTCCATTTTGTCAAATTCGACTTCCGTGTGTATCTCTCTCCTCGTCGTTTTACTCCATGCTTGATTCTGTGTACTTGATGGTTTAGGAATGATGTATCTCAAGTCCCTCTTGTACACAAAACCAACGGCAAAATCCTTCAGTTGATCCAAGCTGTCGACACTAGCATGCTTGTTGCACAAATAGGATATAGACTTTCAAGTGATGCCGCCTCAGTATGCGATCCTTTTACCCCTTCAACCATGATGATAGCCACATCAAATGGCTCAAAGTCTTTCTCGGGTTTGTCGTTGTCGGAGATGTTGCAGACGATGGCCGCGCATGGCCACGGACATTGTTTAAAAACCCTGGAGACGTTTAGAGATGTCCAACAGAGACTTTACAAAGTGCGTTTACTGGGGGGAGGGGTTGTAGTCGTAGGAATTGACGTGTGTTCTCAAAAATTGAAACAGATTGCTGCTGCAACTCAAGACAACGAGACGCTTGTCCTCGTCCCTCCGGACCCTCAGCAATGTGGGTGCCATCATTTCTTACCATCATGCCTTCTTCCCAATACTGCGTATTGAACATGGTTGTGCATATTCTAATTCAGCTGCTCACCGTCGGATCAAGCTCAAAGAAGTCGGCACCAACCTCGTCGCGAATCTCAGCCTACTCGAACGGTTTGCACGTAGTGTGCAAGACTTGACATCATGGTGGGAATGGCTCGAAGAAGAACTCATGTCTCCCAATTCCACTCTGCTCCCAAAGATGGATACGGAGTTGTTCGCCAAGTGGGGTAGGATCAAAGCCGGTTACTTGGACTATTATAACACGGTACGTTTTTTTCCGCATTTTTCATCGAAAATCCAAAAAAAGGGGGGATGGAGGTGGAGGTGGAGGTGGGGGTGGGGTGGAAGATGAATTGATGGTTTGATTGACGTTGTAAGTCGGTTTGTTGTTGTTGTTTTTTTTTAGATTCTTGTTGTGTACGCACGATACCCGCAGTTATTCACTGCGTCAAGTACGGCGTGGCAATCTCTTGGTTCTGTTCCACCTGTTCCGAGTTCTCCTGGGTCGTTATGGGAGAGTTACGAAGACCTCGGCATCGAGCTCGGAGAACAAGGGGTTGTAGATGATATTGCCAGGACTAGCAGTTCCTCGTGTGACTTGTCTAGACCCTCTGCTGAAAAGCTCAAGGAAGGGAAGATGGGAGTTATGACGACGACGACGACGACGACGGCGAATAGACAACATGTCAAAGGTGTCGCTGAAAAGCTGACATTCGTAAAGGCCTTTGGGGTGAAGGAGAAGAAGAAGAAGACGATGACAGGGAAAGGAAAAGAAACACAGAGAGAGGTAAATAATGGCATTACCCAGGATCACAACCTGGAATAACAATAACAACTCAGTTATCATCGATGAGAGAAGTGAGCGGAGTAGAGGTAGAAGTAGAGGAGGAAAAAAAGAGAGAGAGTTTGCTGGTGAAGATGTTTTTGAAACTGAAGAACATGTTGATGAAATTGGGATGTTTTTAGAGGACGGGCCAAAAAATATTAGTATGAGTATATATAAAAATAATCCTGCTTCGAGGTTTTGTTTACGTATTGTATCTCATAGGGATAGTATCTCATAAGGGATAGTTCTCTCTCTCACATACACAGAGTTAAACGAAACTTTAGTTTCCTCCATCACGAATGAGGCTTGAAAGAGAGAGGGAGAGAGACTGGTGAGTGAGTATTTGCTTAACATCTTAGAAGCATTAATCTGAATTTATGATTTAAATATTGTAGGATGTAAAACGAAAGAAGAGACTCACTCTATGACAAGTGATAAAAATAGTTGTTGTGGCCGCCTGGCGAAATGGCATCGCGTCTGACTACGACCCTAGAGGGTAAAATCAGGAGATTGCAGGTTCGACCCCTGCGGTGGTCACTTGGGGATATATTGAAATATTTTCCACTCTCCGCAAATCTTTTTTAGTCCATGATATGAAACTCAGTTTCGTTCCAATATCACGTATAGTACATTACAAATAACTACTATTCCACAATAAAAACCCTTCCCACTCACAACCCCTCGACTTTTTCCCTAATCACTTTCACAACACTCTCATCTGCCAAGGTACTCAAATCACCCAAATCACCATCCCCAGCCACAATCTTCCTCAGTAGCCTCCTCATAATCTTCCCAGACCTCGTCTTGGGCAAATCAGGTACAACATACACTTTCTTGGGCGCAGCAAACGGCCCAATCACTTTCCGGACTTGTAACACAAGTTCCTTATCAAGTGACACTTCATCATTCGGATCGTACTTGAATTCACTAGATAAAGAACCGTTGAACCAAGTGAGTTATTGGATGTCATCAAGAAGCAACATACGGTTTCAATGTAGCAAAAGCATGGACAGCTTGACCCGTCAACTCATCAGCAGTGCCAATAACAGCGGTTTCAGCAACACCAGGATGCATGATCAAAGCGGATTCAATCTCGGCAGTAGATAAACGATGCCCAGAGACATTGATGACATCTAAGTGTTGGTTTCAGATACGAATGGAAATTCCAGCAATCCCTCAGGGGCTGACACGTACCGTCAACACGACCCTTGATCCAGATGTAACCGTGCTCATCACGAGCGGCACCATCACCAGTATAAAAAGTACCTGGGTAGGGCTGCATATAAGTCTCGAGATAACGCTTATGGTCTTGCCAAATGGTACGGGCAATGGAAGGCCAAGGGGACTTGAGGACGAGAGCGCCCTCGACATGATTACCAGCGAGTTCTTGGCCGGTGACGGGGTCAAGAATGGCAGGCTCAATACCAAAGAAAGGTACGGTAGCAGAACCGGGCTTGGCCTGGATAGCACCGGGGAAGGGGGTGATGACGATGGAACCCGTCTCGGTTTGCCTTGAAAAAAAGGGGGGGCAGGTATTTGAGTGGGACATGACGATACGATGATAGATGGACTCACCAATAGGTATCGACGATGGCGGCCTGGTTCTTTCCGATATGATCATTGTACCAGTGCCAGGCCTCGGGATTGATAGGTTCACCGACGGAACCCAAGACACGAATGGAAGACAAGTCGTGGTTGTCGACATGGTGAACGCCAAGACGACGGAGGAGACGGATGGCAGTAGGAGCAGAGTAAAAGTGAGTGAGACGATGTTTTTCGACGGTCTGCCAGTAACGGGAAGGAGTGGGGTATACGGGAGTGGACTCGAAGAGGGTGGTTGTGACACCATTAGCGAGAGGACCGTAGACGATATAGGTGTGGCCGGTGATCCAGCCAATATCAGCCATGCAGGCGAAGCGGTCATTGGGATGGACATCAAAGACATATTTGAGGGTGATGGCAGCGCCGAGGAGGTAGCCTGCGGTAGAGTGAACGAGACCCTTTGGTTTTCCTGTTGAGCCCGAGGTCTAAGAGGGAAGGAGAGGGAGAGAGAGAGATGAGAATGAGTGAAAAGGGACAACAAGGAGAAAGACGGACATAGAGGATGAAAAGAGGATCCTCGGAAGCCATGATTTCAGGGGGACAATAGGAGGGAACCTTGGCGATTTCGTCATGCCACCATTTATCCCTAGGAAAAGACCAAGGGACGGGATTTCCAGTTCTCTTGAGGACGAGGACATGGTCGACATGAGGACAGTCTGTGAGGGCAGCATCGACAATAGCCTTTGTAGCAACGGTCTTTCCACCGCGACGGCCCTCGTCTGAGGTGATGAGGACGCGTGATTTGCAGTCTTGGATGCGGTCTCGGAGGGACTCTGCAGAAAAGCCAGCAAAGACGACGGAATGGATAGCGCCGATGCGGGCGCAAGCGAGGAAAGCAGCGACAGCATGCCAGGACATGGGGAGATAGACAGAAACGGTGTCGCCTTTGCGGACACCCAAAGACTTGAGGACGTTGGCGAGGCTGCAAACCTGGGTCAGAAGCTCGCCGTAGGAGATGAGGCAGCCTTGACCAGGCTCATCGGCCTCGTATATGATGGCGGTCTAGGAGTGAATGAGAAATGGGTATGAACGAGCAAGTAAGAAAACGAACCTTGGAGGGGTCTTGAAATGCCCAACGGTCAACACAGTTGTAAGCCGCATTGAGACCGCCCTCGGGGAACCAGACGACGTTGCCTGCAGAAAAAGAGCCAGATCTGACTGTCTTGAAAGGGCGGTCCCAGTGAAGAGACTTGCGGGCAATCTAGAGAGATAAGTGAGAAAGAAACACAGAGAGAGAGATGAGAAGCGTACATCGGCCCACCAGGCATCAGAGGCAGGGCCAATGGACTGGGCATAGACAGAGCGATAAGCATCCAAGTCAGGGCCAATGTGGGGTGTTGGAGAGCCAGTGGTGAGGCGAGGAGCGATGGGGTAGAGATGAGACATGGAGAATGTCAGAAATAGTAAGGACTGTCATGGAGGATAATAATGTGTCACAGAGAATGTCAGAAATAGTCACAAGGACTATCATGGAGGATAATAATGTGTCAGGTCAAATCTCCAACGACACCCTGCGCTTTCTCAAAAACCTTCAAAATCCTCGACGCAATGACCGACAGTGGTATATTCTCTCATTTCTCTCTCATTTCTTCTCTTTCTCACTCTTCTCTTCAGGTTCAAACTCCATGGTAGATTTCTCCACTTGCCCTCCTCTGACTCTGACTCTGACTCCCCCACCAGAACCTGTCTACCGCACCGCTGAAAAAGAGTGGATTACCTTTATTGAATCACTCACAGACCTCTTGATCCAAGTCGACCCCCAAATCCCTCCACTGCCCCCCAAGGACCTCATTCATCGCATCTACAGAGACGTCAATTCCTTCCTCTCTTCTTCCCTCTCTTCTGCTTCTCACTTGTCTCTCTAGATTCGCTTTAGCAACGACAAGACCCCCTACAAGCAAGCCTTTTCTGCCACCTTTTCAAGAACAGGCAGAAAGGGTATCTTTGCCGGTTGCAAGTCTCTTTCGTCTCGCTCACTTGCTTACTCTCACACCCTCAATACGGAATAGATCATGTGTACGTCCCTTTCCATCTTGCTCATCCACATATTCTCTATAACCCCCCCATTAGTGCCAGTTACGTTCATCTCTCCATCCTCCACCCCACCCCACCCCTTACTAACCCTTGTCTTTGTCCAGTCAAACCCGGAAACCAGTCCATCATCGCCGCAGGTTCATGGTGTCCTGCTCGACCTCAATTAGCTAACATCCGGTAAATTCACCTTGCCTTCATTCTTTTTCCCTTCACATTCCCTTCCAGCGCCAATATCCTCCATAATCCGTCTCCTCTTCGTCAATCCATCTCTTCCCCCGAATTCCAACATCTTTTCGGTCAACCATCCCCTCACCCAAAAGGAAAGAGACAAAGCATATTTGGAATGCATGATCAACTCAAGTCCGCCCCAAAAGGCGTAGACAAGAATCACAAGTATCTTTCTCTTCTTGCTTCTCCGTTTCTTGGGTTGATCCTGGGAAACAGGGACATTGATCTGCTCAAGTGCCGTTCCTTTGCCGTCGTCCATCAGTTAGGCCCCTCCACTTTCCTCAACCCTTCATCTCTCTCACTCCTTCCCAGTTTCACAGATGCCCAAGTCCTCGATCCCCAATTCAAAAACAACATGGCATCCATCGTCCAAATCATGTTGCCCTTTGTCCATTGGTCAGTCTTGCCAATCTCATTTCACAGCCTGCACTCAGCTGTCTCGCCTAGTTTGAATGACATGATGATCACGGCTCCCAACGAGTAGGTAGAGCAGCCCATGTTTTTCCGGCTAATGACGTCAAGGGGTATCACTGTATAAATATAAATATCTCATATATCTGTTATCTATCTATCTTACTCTTCATCGATGGCTGCTGCATTCAACATTAGTTTCGCAAGTAGGTTCTCACCGTTCAAAGTCAATAACAGTTCCTTCATTCGTCTAGACAAATGCATCATCGTCACAGGAGGTAATCGTGGAATTGGATACGCCTATACAAGGGCTATCGCTCAAGCAGGCGGCAACGTCGCTGTCATTTACAAAAGTGCTCAAGACGCGGAACAAGTCACCCTCGCTGTCGGTAAAGAGTTTGGCGTCAAGACAAAGGCATATCAATGCGATGTGGCTGATACACAATCCGTGAATGCAACCATGAAACAAATCGATTCTGATTTCGATGGAAATGTCGTGGGTCTCGTTGCCGTAGGTCGAATTCTTTTCATTTGAACAGGCCAAGACTGAATCCACCTCAAGAATGCTGGTGTATCGGTCGTCAAACCCGCTGCTGAATTAACGCAAGATGATTTCTCAAAAGTCTTCAATGTCAATGTTTTCGGCGTATTCAATACTTCTCGTGCCATTGCCAAGTCATTAATCCACCCAACCACCATGTCCAAAACTGAGGTTCTTTTTTTTTCAGACATTGGATTGATACTCATAGAAAGGGATCTATCGTCGTCACTTCATCCATGAGTTCTCAAATCATCAATCAAGCTGCTTTGAATAGACCTCTTACTCAAGTGTTTTACAATTCTTCCAAAGCGGCTGTGTCCAATTTGGTCAAAGGTCTTGCGGCTGAATGGGTGGGTCATGGTATTCGTGTGAATGCGATTTCACCTGGATATGGTAAATGTTTTGGTTTTTTTTCGGGTTTCGTTCTTGCCATCTCATGGAGTTGCTTAGTGAGGACGGATCAAACTTCGCATATGGATGCCAAAATTCGAGAACATCAAGCTAGTAATATTCTACTTGGACGATTTGCAGAGGTGAATGATTGTTTTTGGCGTTCTTGTCGATGGTTGATTTTCTTTCTTTCTCTTTTAAAAGCCTGAAGAAATGTCGGGTCAAATGATTCTTTTACTTTCGGATCATGCTTCTTATATGACAGGTCAAGAATACTTTGTGGATGGGTACGTCGATGTTGATGCAGGTGTCACGGTGGAAGTGAGACTCATCCTAATATTTTGGTTTAGTGGTCAACAAGTTTGGTAGATGATGGGGAATGAAATGAGTGAAATGTTTTTTTTTATTTTGAAAGGGTGTTTGAGATATTTGAATTGAGTATGTGACAAGACCGTAAATTAGTCATAGTGTGTTCTCAAAGACACTTGAAGCAGATCATTTGATACTATCATGACCTTTTGAAGAGATTCAAGTGGCAAGTTTGAACTAGACCATGTGTTTGAAGAACTAAATAGCCACAGTTGTCAGACATGCAGAGCTTGGATGCTAGTTTCTTTATTTAATTCTCTTTTTCTTTTTTCCTTTTATTTTCTTTATTTGGATCTAGGGTTAGGGTTGGAGTGACATCATGATCACACTGTCACACATCAGTCACATCAGATGGCATGGTCACAGTGATAGTCACAAGTTATGAGATCACAGAAAAAGACATAGAAGGTTCTGGAAGAATAATGTCATACAATATATATTGACTTTAAAGCAAACACATGGTTGTTTAGGGTAGGCTAGAGAAGTAGTAGCATGGACCATGGTAGTTTAGTATATAAGATAGACAATCTTGCACAGAGTTCTCTATGGAGTTTTCTTGTATTAACCTCATACAAGGTTTATTCACTTGACCAACTCTAAGATCTTAAGTTTGTAACAACAGTAGTATGTAGGTGAGAAACTCAGAGAGGAAAGAGAGGGAGAGAAAAGAAGCCAAGAGAAAAATGACTTTGATAAGGAAGATAAAGCAAAGAAAAGAATATGATGACTATAGTGTTATAAACTGACTTAATATTTCTTTCTTTTTCTTTTCTTCTTATTTAATTACTTGAGTGCTCATGGAGAGGTCTCATGAACTTCATCTTAACAAAATCAGTAAAAGACATTATTTGAAAGTGTCATCTCTACCTCAATAATATGCTATTAACTTTCTATTGGACATGTATCACTCAAAGAAAGCTAGGTTTCATCATTTATTAATAGCTCATCTCACACAAAAACAATATTCAAAAATCAAGAGCTCAATTGTGGACTCTAACAATTGTTTAAATAAGATTTACTCTTTATTTGTATCACAAACTTCATTCAGCTTGTATCTCCACAACCAGTAGACTGATTTTCACAAACTAAGTTGTGCTAGAAAGCCCTAAATAAGGGCTATCTACACATATGTGGGATATACAAAACTAACAACAAAAAACTGAGATATCAGGCCATCAGTAACTGTTAAAGCTTTGTTTGCTAATATCTCATGAAAAGCTGGACAGATTCTCACAATTGAACTTGTGTTGGAAAGTGCTCATCAAACTGTTTCCAATGATATATGGTATGTCTCATAGCAATAAGTATTGATAGAGATATAAGCATATCAATGTAGTGACATAATTAGTTACTTTCTAAAATTAGCCTGACAGCTGCTATGACAGATGACAGCCCCCATTAGGTATGAGTTTTGATCATATGATTGAAACAGCTTGCACATGGACCATCACTATTTTATATATATACCTTTATGTCTGTAGATTAAACCTCAGACTTAACAACATCATTTATCATCAATTTTTATTCTTTATCATTTGTATTGATCTTAATCATCATTGTCATTATTATTAAACTTCTGAATCACTCCTAAACCTCTGAGAGTGCATCCAAGGTTTAGATATCACAAATAAGTGAGTAGTTTATTTTGTAATAGTTTAATAAATTGCATAAAGAACTTTCTTCAGGTTTTTGCTTAGTAGATATATTCTCTGATCATTTCATTTTCACACAGTGAACTACAAGAATATAGATGCCAAATTCAATCATTTAAAGAATCTCAACAAAATATTCAATAACTTTTATTCAACTTCAAACACTATTTTAGTTATCTCTAAAGTTAGTATTAAAAATAATATTAAAACTTCAATTTTGCATGTATACAATGGTCAAAACATCATTGCCAAGACAATTTATCATTGTTGTAGCAACCACTAGTTAAAAGACTAATATCAATAGCAATACAAGCAATAAATCTCAAGGCAGATATCAAGTGAAGATTATAAAAGAACTCAACAAGGAGTCCCCAATATATTGCTATCTTATTTATATAATAGATACATGGTTCATGCTAACAATAAATGACCCTACCCTAATATTCATATGTTGTCTAT
>Ga0157357_1000926_pt1 | contig 12442 bp, 11 predicted proteins | sample AttcapACBM1_FD_111485 | JGI IMG/M metagenome (GOLD analysis project Ga0157357, IMG submission 111485) | Fungus gardens microbial communities from leaf cutter ant in Botucatu, State of Sao Paulo, Brazil - Atta capiguara ACBM1 | ecosystem: Host-associated > Fungi > Mycelium > Unclassified ... | reverse complement strand
TAGTATATATAGAGGAGCAATGCAGCGAGGGCTCCTTGTCGAGTTCTCTTGTAATCCCCCACTCTTTACTTGATAGCCCATTGGAGAGCTTTGCTCGTTGTGAGATCATTTGTCCTTGAGTGATGAGTAGTTGCTACAACACAGTTGGTATTACTAACATTAATCACATCATTGTCATAACAGATTCACTCCACACTGCCAAGAAAATCTTTGATTTCTCATTGCACCCTTATCAGATCCACTCTGCTACAATCTCTTGGAAACTTAGAGGCTTTTTCTTAAAGGACATCAACAATTGCATCAAGTTCTGGGATTGCCCCAGTAAACAAAACTGGCCATTACATTTGTTAGTAGATAAAGATTCTAAGAGTTTTGACTCAGTTTCTATCTTCCTATGCAAATTGTTTTGGGATTATTGCAAAAAGTGGAAATGTAACTCTATCCTCTCTCAATGGAAAATGTTCTTCCAATCATCAGACTTTCAAGGAAAGAATTTTCTGGAGTTACTTGACAGTGATCTCAAATCTATCAAACCATTAGCTACTAGTGTTATAGCTTAGGCTCAGTGTTAAAAGACACACTCTTGTATTGAGTAACACAAGAGAACTCAATAGAGTTCCTAAGTACAAGATGTCTACCTTATATACAAACTATTGATGGTCCATGCTACACTCCTTTAGCCCTGCCCTAATAACTATATGTTTGCCTTGAGGTTAGCATGTGTTAACTATGCCATATAATGTCATCTTCTCTAGAACTTTTTACATTGTTCCATCATGTCATGTGAGAGTGTGATAGTGACATGTGACAGAAAGCATATGTACTTTAGAGTAGGTTAGTTATAGTATACATACAGACCATGGTCTGAAGTATATAAAGTAAACTAACTTGTACTTGGAACTCTATTAAGTTCTTTTGTATTACTCAATACAAAAGTCATCTTTTGTCTTTATTCAAGGACATAAGTCATAAAACATCTTGGTTAGTGGTTGCTACAACAAAAGTAGCCTAAAAAAGTACTAACTAAAGATTAAGACAACCAGAGCCCATAACCTGTTGGAAGAACATAATTCACAGCAGTATGGGACAACTGACAACTACTTACCAATAGTAAGTTTTGTGGTGGTGAGCTTAAGCACAAGTGACAATAGAAGACAAGATGATAGTATAAGGACTTAGATGAAAATTTTACATCGACTACCTAATTAGTCAAACTACAGTACAAACACTTAGTAAGCGGAATGCTTCGCAACATTAGGCAGCAAGTGAAGGTCGCAGGAAGAAGAGAGCGTTATATAGGTGGAATCCACGAGCGAGGAGAAAGATAAATATTACGAGATTGCCCAGGGGAGGCCCAATGTGGCGCCCTGTTAATTGTTGTATCATCAACCAGGGCCGGCTACTCCATGCCAACTCGCCGATGAGTGTCGTAGCGACACCATTGACAGAAGCCACTGAAGAGCCACCCAACTTGTTTGAATGCCAAAGTTCACGTTTTAATGAAATACGAGCTAGCTTTGGCGCTTCCTGATCCACCTACGAGTTTGTGTTTGTGATGTTGGGGCCATCCAAAAATATGATCGAGTTCATGAATAACTTTCTGCGGTCTTTTCATTTCACTGTCCTCCCTGTTCATTGAGTGGCCTCCCGATACTCTGTCAAACGGATCCTTCATTTTGCGCATAGCAAGCAATGGTGATTTTAGGTAATCGTTTTACAGGAGTAATATGACCGACCACACTGCATTCAGGGTCACACCGATACTGATGTATACCTGCCTATCTCTCCAGACAATGTCCAAATGAAAATGAAAGTTCTGGTCACGTTAAGCCGTAAAATTTGGCTAGGTTCTTTATTCTTGAACGTCTCCCAGGATTCCCTGAGCAATCCACATAAAAACAGCATGTTATTAATAGTGATTCCTGATATTAGTTTAAAAATGGTCTAGGTAACGCTCTCGACCTGTTCGTGCCGTATTTTCTGCTTGCCTTTGCGGTGAACCTCTACGAGACTCGTACGCAGGTGGTACATCCGTGCTATTGTGGGCAGGCAACCGGCCCCTTGAAACTAGCTCAGCTTCCAGCCTTTGCACTCGTTCTTGCAGTAGCTCTACCTCAGAGCGACTAGTGGATGTTAGATTCGTCACTCGGCTTTGTTGATCGCCCACTCCCCTGGTTGTGGATGTACGTGGACAAGTGACGCTTCTTCTTGCATTCTCTGAGGCAATGATACGGCTAGACCCACTGTAACAGCGACAGCTTCCGGGGTCATAGGTTAAGCTTGAAAACACGTCTGGTCTTGTAGGTGATGTTTGGGGACGTCGGCCATGATGGCTATGTGCAGCGTCTCCGTCAATTCTTGTAGCAGAGATTAGTCGTTCCAGGGAGAGGGTACCGTCCTCTCTGACTTCGAGCCCGAATGAATCTCTTCGTCCTCTGACGGTTCGTTGGGGACTGCTCCTCCAGTTATTGCGCCAAGAATCTCCGCAATTCAAACTCGCCTGTCTCGACAACTCCCTCCCTCCGCTATGGGCTGTTTGAATGCCTATGTTACTATTGGGGCTGTGCGAATGTGAACTGTTCGTTCTGGGGAGTTGTTCCAATGAAAGTGTTCCATCCTCTCTGACCACCAACCCGAATGAATCTCTCCTTCTTCGTTTCTTCATCAAGGAGCCAAGTCCCTGTCGCGATCCAGTTTTCTCCTGGCGCGATAACGAGTTAGTCATCCCATCAGCTCCCCCACGACTTCTGACCCCGACAACCTCCGACCCTCCATAAGAAATGCCCCCAAGAGGGCCTAAAATGAGTGTGCCATCTGGCCTGACCTCCAGACCACATGAATCTCGTCGTGATCTAGCTTTGCCGAAAGCCATACTGGACTGTCGTGATGGCTCGGGATAGAAGTGGATAGCAATGCAGAAAATAGAACATTGTCAATGTACAATAGGAGAATGATAGGAGAAATTATGAGACAGTGAGGTCAGAGTCAGAGGCTGCATTACTCTGAGCACCATCTAGTTTCTGAACACTTTTTCGACTAGCCCGAAAAACGAAAGTATTTCCATTCTTTAAAAGTGGGAACGACACACCGTATGAGTTTTGATGCAATTTTCACGAGATAGATTGAATTTAATTGTATCAACTCAGATCAATCTCACCACAAATATGCGACGAGAACTGCAACACTATGATCTGTAATAGTGCACCATCCTGAAAATGCAACAGGCAAGTGCGAGTGTGGAAGTCAGTTGAAAATTCTCACCGCCACGTCTCTACTGAGATTTAAATCTGAAAATTAGCACATATAGTGACTCTTCCCTTTTTCCCACTATATTTACTATATTTCATCGCCCTGAGTAGCTACCTGAGGCATTCCTGTTTTATCAATAGCCCGTGGCAGGTTATTGGAGCCATTCACAGGCGGAACTGCTGGAAGCACCAAGTTATTGAGAGCCATCTATCCCTTTTTGATTGTGCGGATCCGCTGCTCATCTCGGCTTATAAATTAATTTAGGGATCTGGTTTAAAATGGGGCTCCTAGAAAATTCTGCGCCTCAGAATGTCTCACCCACTTGCATCGATGACGGACTTACTGTCCAACGCCACCCCCTCATCATCAGCGCTAAAAGCCCCAGAGAACCATCCGTATATCCAACCAGGTTCGTCAGATAGTCGTTCACCTTGCCCAGCTTTGAATACGCTCGCGAACCACGGCTACATGTTGAGTTTCTCTTTCAATTGCTTTTTCAAGACCTGATCTCCTATTTCTAGCCAACGAACTGGGAAAGATATCAGCTTTTTTGAGCTCGTTAACGCACTCCGATATGTTTATAACATCTCGTGGTTTCTAGCTCTATTCCTGACGTTCGTCGGATTCTTGATCTCAGCAAAGTTTACTTTTTCTACTCGCTCAAGAGACCGTTCAAAGCCAGTTACATGGTTCACCCGGATCAAAAGGCTTGTACTGATGCCTCGATGGAGGATACAACTCGACTCACTCTCGACACGTGGGCCAAAGGAGATCGCACATGACGCTTCTTTCGTTCATCCTAACAGTATTCCCTCAGATGCGCCTGACGAATGGCTCTTGACAAAACTCCTCTCATTTACATCATCATGTCGCCATAAATCTCAGAAGTCTGGACTTTCCCTCGTTGACATGGCCCGATATCACGCAACGAGAGAAAGAGAGCTTTCCAGTCCTCTTAATAATTTTCACGAACGAGTTGCGCTAGGAGAGTGTGGGCTTGCATGGGCTGTCATGAGGAATCGACGAGCTTCAATGAGCTTGAGAGGATCTGGAGATAGTACCCAGTCCGAGCAGGATGATGTTATCCCTGAAGAAACTCTCCAGGAATGGCTTGGGCGGGAACAGTTGCCTAAGGATTGGTGGGTTGATGGCGGGTCAAGGCCTGTTTTACCCATTGGTTTCCTTGAGGCACGGCGGCGGGCTGTCCATGTCGCCAATGTCATCGCGAAATAATGTTTTTTGTTATTCTTGAATGAGATATCCTGAGAGACCAGCTCAAGTCCAATTAGAGTAGAAATAGAATTTACAATTAAAGGCGGCCTGAACTCATATCCTTGCTGTCATTCTGCTTACTAAGCAATCATACTGCCATCATCTATAAATATATAGCCTACTTGCTGCATACACATGTCATTCCTTTATTTAGCATTAGTAATATGTACATTCTGTAGATATATTGCTGTTGCAAAGCATTCTGCTTACAGAGCATATGGTCCACAATTAGTAGTACTAATTAGATAGTCAATGTAAAATTTTCGCATAGGTTAAACTACCATGAATACTACTTATTCTCTATTGTCACTCATACTTCTCTAGCTTTCCACTATAGTATTCATGGGCCCTAGTTGTCTTGATCTCTAGTTAGCACTTTTTTAGGCTGCTTTCTATTGATGAGAAGAACTTGACCAATTTTACTAGTGAGTTGACATCTTATCACTCATAGGTCTGTTATGAATTGAGCTGATTCCAAATTTTTTTATGTCTACAAAATCTCTTTGCACTTGACATATACTAATAGCTTATCACTGGTTTGGTTGAATATTTGCACTCTAGCTAACTGCATTTGCTCCCTAATTCATGCTAATTATCTCTATTGATAGCAATGGCCAACTTTATTACTACTCTTTCTAAGCTTACTAGTCTTGCTGACTACTCTTTCAAAGAGAATTGTGTTAAATCAACTTTTGCTCTCACCACCTATTCTGGGGCTGTCTTCACTACTGAAGATATACTAAATGTTTTGGCACTCCCTCAAACTACTAATATAATCAAGAAAAACTTCCTAGGCTTCCAAGCTTTGGCTGTTCTTTATTCTACTTTGCCAAATAACTTGTTAATATATGGCTAGCCTAATGCTGAGGCCCTTTAGGCTCATTTACAGACTCTTATAGAAACACCTAGTCCAGTGTCAGTCTTTGCTAACTACTAGAGAACAGTCATATTTCAAATTTCTAGTAATCAGAACTCTGCTTCTCAAATTACTGAGTCTAATTCTTTTTATATGAGACTTCATGGAAATAATTGCAATATTCCTCTTTTCTTACAAATTGATAATTTACCAAATTCCTTAACTCAGTCTATCCAATCTATGCAGAATGTCCTTAAATGTGACAATACAATCCTCTGCACCAATAGAATGGCTGTAATAGAGGACTTTGTAGTCTCAAAGAAAATTAATATGAAAAAGCATTATATTTCTTATATATAAGAGTAAAAAAGCATCTCATTGACAGCTTTTATGAAGATAAATGGTTCTCAGATTCTGGTGCCTCTGTCTACTTTACTCTATTTGAGTCTAACTTTGTTGATATGACTCTAGATAATTATGATCAAGTTGAGACTGCAAACTTAAAAGCACCACTATTTATGGTTGCTTCTAATACTATTCTGATTGGACATGAAATTTTTGATCCTGAGAAAGAAACTACTAAAGTTGCTGTTTTAAAACTGTGGCTAGTATATTATGTCTCTAGTATACAGCTGGACAAATTCTTTAGTCTAAATTGAGAGTAAAAGATAATAAAAGTGGTTTCACTTTTTGTGATAAGTCTAGTGATGCTATCCTATTAGCTACTTTTAATATTTGGGATAATATTCAGATTGTGAGAACTTGTATTCTCAAGCATAATATTCCTAATCCTATGAGTCTTGCAAACAAGACATCTAGACTTTGAGACTTTATGTTGTTATTTTGAATGTCTTTGATAAATTCATGCATCATATTCTTGATAATATTGAAGATACAAAGAAGATCTATTTTCCAATACAGAAATATGTTTGCTATAGTTACACTCTTGAAAAGATGCACCAACACAGTTTCTCTAAGAATTCTGTTCACTTCAGTTAGAATTAATTCACTTAAATCTCCTTAAGCTTTTCACCTTGTCTTATTCAAAGTATAAGCAGGTGATTACATTCCTTGATAACTATTTCTTTTATTACAACATTGTTTTTTTATATAAAATTTTTGAAGCTACAGAAGCAATTAAGTTAATGTTTCAGATGTGGTTAAATAATACTTCCTATTCTATAAGGAGGCTGCACACTAATAATAGGGGAGAATATGTAACATCAGAATTACAATCCTTTCTAAGAGAGCAAGAGATTATCTATAAGACTAGTACTTCATATATACACCAACAGAATGGTTATGCTGAATGATTGAACTGCATTATGTTTGAAAAGACATAATTAATGTGACTTGAAACATGTCTACCAGATTCCTGGTAGAAATTTGTAATTGTAGCTATAGCTTATGTATACAATCACACACTTGTTAAGCATCTCAAATAGAAAATACCTCAGAAGATCTTCTTGGGTAATAAACCCAAAACATTGCACTTCTGTGTCTTTGGCCATGGAGCCTATGTATTTCTCCCCAGTGAAGTTTGTGCCAATAAACTTGTGCCAAATTCTGAATTGATAATATTCATTAAATATGAAGACAATGGTTATTGTTTTATATACTATACACAAGGAAATATCATTTTCCACTCCACACATGCTATCTTTGGTGAGGAACTTTTTCCTAAATATACTAGCTCTCATCCAAAAGAATACAAATCATACAATAAGTTATTGAAAAAATAAGTCCAGAAACAGAATCATCAGTACTTGGTCCTTCTGAAAAAGATAGACCTGCTCCAGTACACATTCCACACATACATATTCCTCTCATTCAAAATAATTCTCCTACTCATTCTTCTTAATCTTCTCTTTCTTATAAATTTCTATCTCTCTCACCTATCATAGAGTCTAAAAAGTCAGTAGTAGAGATTGAAAAAAATAACAATGTTGACTCTGATATTTAAATGCAACCACTTAGCTCTCAACAATCTTTCTGATCTGCTCTGCAGATACTACAAGATAGTTCTAAATTAAAGAGATTTAAGCATTAAACTCAAATACCCTTTAGAGAAGAAAATATTTATGGAAAACAAGAATATCCTACTAATATCCTGTAGAATCCTTTATGGCACATGATATGCCCAAAAATACTTATCAGAAATCATGAAAGATTCATCAGAATATATGATGTTTTTCTGACAATCTACTACTTAGAATAGTAGGAATAAATGAAGTTAATTACTTATATAACTCATTTGATAATATCATTGAAATAAATAAGATCTCATATAATATTCAGTAGAAAAACAAACATCCAATTACTGTTGATAATAATAGAGATAGAACAAACACTCCATCTCTTGTAGATAAATTAGCTAAGCCAGCTATTACTAGCTACTTGGTACATCTTACAAGAAAAGAGAGAGTAAAGAAAAATTGCTTTCCCTTAGTACAACATGCAGCAGAGTCCTGCACAGTTTCCAAAAATCTTGGAGATATCACTAAATTACTAGCTGATATTCAAAGAAAGTGGCTTGAGTTCTACCTTGAGAAATTGAAATCACTTAAATATTATGGAATGCTTTGGACACTAACATTTTTATTTTTCCTTTATCTATTTTTCTTGATTTTATATTTCTTTTCTTTTGAATTTCTTTTTTTTTTTTCTTTTAGTGATGATGAAGAGGCACATGACATCGCAGTCACATGATGTGTCACATGATGTGACGTCATAGGCCTAGAACATAGTAGAAGGATCTGGAAGATAACATCAGGACACATGTATACAACATGGTGGCCTTGAGTAAGAAATAAGGCAGACATAAGGATGTAGCATGGACCATGTGTATTCTATATATATAGGACTCTAATTTAGCAGAGACTCCTTGTCGAGTTCTCTTGTGAAATTCCCACATCATATCCACCTTGAGATTTACTCACTTGTGCTATCATTTGTCATTGTGAAAAGTAGTTGTCACAACATTAAAGATAAAAATGTCTATGAAGTTGTGGACCTCCCTAAGAGACAGAAAGTGATTAAGTATTGCTAGGTATTCAATATTAAGTCTAATGGTTGTTATAGATATCAACTTGTTGTAAAAAGATTTTCTTAGGTTGAAGAAATTGACTTTGATGAATTATTCTCTCCAATTGTCTACTATGAGACAGCACATCTATTTCTGGCTATTGTTACTCTTAAAGATTGGGATATCTATAGTGTTAATGTAAAAATAAACTGCCTATCTATATGGTGATCTGAATGAGAAAATATACATAGAGCAGCCTAAAGATTTCAGGCTATCTAGCAAAGAAAAGAAAGTTTGGTGACTCCATAAAGCATTATATGGTCTTAAGCAAGCTGGCTTATCTTGGTGGCAAGCTATGACTAAGTTAATATTAGCCTTAATATTTAAACAATGTAAATCTGATACTAATGTATATTACTTCATTGATAAAGAGACTAGAGAGCTTGTTATAGCAATTGTCTAGGTTGATGATGCTTGCTTTGTGGGTTCAAAAATTTCCTACTTCTTTTAGAGTTGAAGCAAAAATTCATGATGAAATGGAAATTATTACAAAATAAACTACTTACTTATTTGTGATATCTGAATCTTAGGTATATTCTTAGAGATTTAAGAGTGATTTAGAAGTTTAATAATGATAACAATGATAATTAAGATCAATACAGATATAAATGATAATGAGAGATAATGATTGATGATAATTAATGATAAATTGATATTGTTAAGTCTGAGATCTAATCCTCAGACATAGAAGTATTTATATAAAATAGTGATAGTCTGTGTGTAAGCTATTTCTATCACATGATCAAAACTTGTACCTGGTGGGGCTGTTATCTATCATAGCAGATGTTAGGCTAATTTTAGAAGATAACTAATTATATCACTATATTAATATACTTGTATCTCTATTAATACTGATCTCTATATAATATATAATATATCATGAGAAACCATTTGATAAGAACTTTCCAATGCAAGTTTGATTGTGGGAATCCATTTAGTTATTTCTGAGATAATAGCCAATGAAACTTATAGTTACTGATGGTCTAACATCTCAGTAATTTGTTATCACTTTTATACATCTCACATATGTACAAATAGCTCTCATTTGGAGCTTTCCAATGTAACTTGGTTTATAAGAATTAGTCTACTAGTTGTGGAGGTACAAGTTGAATAAAGTTTGTAAACCAATCTGAGTACTTGAACAAAGTTCTAACATGATTCAATATAGTGACCAATTCAACAAGTACTTTACTACTATTGGGCTATGTGTTTAAATCCAATGATAAGCAGTATAATCTCAGTTTCTATCAAAAGTACTAGTAATCAGTTGAATTTTTGGTGTATCTAGCAATTGACTCATATTTTGATATAGAATCTGTTGTAGTCAAACTTGCCCAATAAATGGCAAATTTCTTAAATAAGCATTATCAAGCTGGATTGCATCTCTATAAGTATTTGCTCAATACTTGTAAGTATCAGATAGTCTACAATGGACTCAGTAATAAGTTAGTTGTAGCATACTCTGATTCAGACTAGGAATAAGATTTAAAATTATGTAAATCTATAACTGGTTACTTTATTCTCATAACTTGTGGAATAACATCCTAGATGAGCTATTAGTAAAAGATAGTAGTCCTATATTCAACTAAGGCTGAGTACATAGTTCTTTCTTATTATAGCTATCAGCTTTTCTAAATGAGATCAGTTTTAATGTTCTAACTCCTTATATCTATGATGATAATCTTGGCTCACTTTTCTAGGAGTCTAATTCTATATAAGAGAAGCACTTCAAACATATTGATATTTTCTATTACTATATAAGAGACCTAATCAAGAACAAATAAGTTAAACTATATCATATTGATGAAAAAAAGAATCCTGCTAATATTCTAACTAGAAACCTTAGTTAAGTCCTATTCAGTTGTTTCCATTCATCTCTTAGCTTGAAAATACTCTAAACTCATCCACTTCTGCTTCTATCACTTAGCAGCTGATGTCTTAAGTGAAAGGGAGTGTTGCAAAACATTCTGCTTACTAAGTGTTTGGTCTGCAATCAGTAGTACTAATTAGATAGTTGATATAAATTTTTACATAGATTGAATTACTACTAATACTACTTATTCTCTATTGTCACTCATACTTCCTTAGCTTTTCATTATAGTATTTATTATAGATAAGTAGTTGTCAGTTGTTCATAATACACCATACTACTATACATTCTGTTTCTTTCAACAGATGCTCTGCTCTACAAACTGAGCTGGAAGACCAGCCAAGACTATTAAAGATACTATTGACTTATCTGCTATACTAACTAAATACCATAAGTTTGTTGACATCTTTAACAAAGCCATAATTAATACATTTTTGATGTTAGCTTCAGTATCCTTTAGATACTTTAAAGCTGTTTACAATAAGTCAGAGTAAAGCCAAAGCAAAAATCCTAATCTCACACTATTTATTTAACCTATAGATTAAGCTGGAAGATAAAGAAAAACTACCCATTGGAACTATTTACTTACTCTCTACTATGGAATAAAAAGTATTCAAGAACTTTATTAGTAAAAACTTGAACACCAGATTTATACATCTTATATTTTCTCTCTTAGAGTATCTATACCCTTTATAAAGGAAAAAGATAGCTTTCTTTGCCTATGTGTCAACTTTTGAGAACTTAACTGCATTATATAAAAGGATAGATATTTACTTTCTCTAATATCTAACCTCTGTTACATATATTACCTGGTGTATATTGTAGAAGATGATAAGTGGAAAACTATCTTCCATATCCACTATAAATTTTTCAAATAGACAATCATGCCTTTTGATCTTACCAATACTTCTACAGTTTTCCAGTGTTTTATAAATGATATTTTCTCTCTTCAATGTCTGTGTAGTAGTATACTTAGACAACATTCTTATTTACTCAAATAATATCTCCAAATATTAAGACTATATTAAGAAAGTATTATATAACTCTATAAGGCTAGATTATATGTAAAAGCTGAGAAGTGTGAGTTTTACTCCAACTCTATAGAATATCAATATCTTAGATACATCTTATCTCTGTCTAGGCTAACCATTGCATCAAATAAAATCAAAACAATTCAAGAATGGCCAGAACTAAAGAAAATCAAAGATATACAAGTATTTCTAGAGTTTGCCAACTTCTATCAATATTTTATTTACAACTACTTGGATATGGCTACTTTACTAATCTAGCTAGCTCAGAAGAATTTTCTTGGAATTTGACTCCCTTTACTGTGAAATATTTAATAACCTAAAAAAAGCCTTTACTTCTGCTTCTATCCTTATCTATTGGATTTATAATGTTCAAATAATTGTGGAAACTGATGTCTCAGACTACACTTTTACAGCTATACTGTCAGAGTTGTGAATACTAAACTATATTTTATTTTTCTTTCTATTTTATTTTATTTATCTCCATTTTATTTAGGGTTAGGACAAAGCATGACATCACATGTCACATAATACTGCCACAGGACAGTCACATCATGCCATGTTATGGTCACAAGATCATATGATACAGAAAAGGTCATAGAAAGTTCTAGAACAGATGATATCATACAATATGGTAAAAGTATGTTGGTCTTATGAATAACACATGGACATTAGGGTAGGCTAGATACAACATAGCATGGACTAGAAACCAAGTGTATATAAGGTAGAGTAGTCTGTATAGAGAACTCCATCAAGTTCTCTTGTATTACTCAATACAAGAGTAGTCTTTTGTTCTAACTCTTTGGATCTAAGTTATAACAATAGTATAGCATTCTCAGTCAGATAAATAAACAGAACATGTGAATTAGAAACTCAATCAATACCTCTAGTTGTTTGTAAACAAGTAATAAAGTAACTAGTATAATCTTCTATTTATAGTATAGTTCTAGTATAACAACCATGTCTATGTTGTAGCAACTACTAACTAAGATAGTCAATGGTATACTTAAGTAGTCATATACTATCATTACAAGTCCTATCCTAAACTACATATGTGTCAAGATCATTGAAAGTGGACTTTA
>Ga0157357_1000925_pt1 | contig 12450 bp, 10 predicted proteins | sample AttcapACBM1_FD_111485 | JGI IMG/M metagenome (GOLD analysis project Ga0157357, IMG submission 111485) | Fungus gardens microbial communities from leaf cutter ant in Botucatu, State of Sao Paulo, Brazil - Atta capiguara ACBM1 | ecosystem: Host-associated > Fungi > Mycelium > Unclassified ... | reverse complement strand
TGACTTTAGCAAAGCTCTCAGTAGGCTATCTAGTAGTGAGGATTACAAGAGAACTCAACAAGGAGCCCTCACTGCATTGCTACCCTATTTATATAAGTTACAAGTGGTCCGTGCTACAACAATATGTCTACCTCATGTCTACTCTACAGTGACTGTGCAAGACTGTGCATCCTGCCCTAACATCCATGTGTTCTACATGTGGTAGCAATATGGTGTACATGCTCCCTGATATCATTGTCTAGGCTCTTCTAGCCTTGTAGACCCTTCTAGACTGCTCTAGGCCTATGACATCATCTCACATGACTTCCAGGTCTTGTGCCCTTTTCCCGTTGTAGACTAATAATAATACTACTGTCCTATTTCTGTCCTAACCCTAACCCTACCTGAAGTCTGTCCATACTCTCATCTTATAACACATATTACAAAAAGAATGGCTGTCATAGAAGATGGGCTTGTCTTGGAAATGTTGTAATAATAGCATCACCATAGAAACATATCTTTAGAATGGGTAGACTTGATCTATGACAATATAGGAGGTAGTTTGTTATATAGTACAGTACTTACAATTATTATAGACCTATTTCCAAGACATCCAAATTATTTGTCTTCCACTCATAGATAAGTCTCTTGACAGTCCTAGATGTTTTTCACATCTATACATAACTCCAGTATGGATTATAATTTTGTGTTTCATTGCCTAGTGACTTGTTACCTAGACTCTGAGTTGTTATCTTGTCTGGAGACTGTCTCTATAGTATTCTCTTAGCTATATTCTCTTCTTAGTCATAATTCTGACTATAGCACTTAGTGTTCAAGGCTAAGTAAATACTCTATACTCTCCTTAGTCTGATAATTGAACTCAAGTAATCCAGTTACTCTTGTTCTCTCTCAACTCTGACTATATCTAAGATTATGACCATACAACAAGTAGTTGGCACAATACACAAGTTGAGGCTAAGGTTGTTGTCCACAATCAGTTGCAACTCTACAGACAAGCACTATGCTTGATTGATACCTGGATAAGTTTCACACTTGATCTACTCTTTCATGTGACTCATTGTAGATCAAAGTAAGAACTTAACAAGAAGCTTCTTTAGAAACCCATAATCACATCACATATGACTGTACTAGATACAAAGAATTAGTTGGTGGTATGTTGACTAATATTATTAGTTTTTTATAAGAGTACACAGATCCCTCTTGCTTCCAAGATAACTTTTCTTAGGTAGCTTTTGTTTGTACTTTTCTGTCTGGTTTTTTCTTTTTTTATTTCTTATCTTTTTTATTTATACTACCACAGTCTGTCATTGTACTCTGTGTAATAAATTGTTGATTAAAGTACTTGGTGACTAGGACAATGGTTGAGTAGAGTATAACTTAACTATGAAACCCAGTGATATAACAGAGAGTCTAGAAAATGAGTTACCAGATGATGAAATATGGATATATGATCTGTAGTAGAAGAGTCCACAGAAGTGAATAAGTATCTGGGATCAATATCAGTTTATAACACCCAACTAATATAAAGCAATAAAATACTATAATACCAGTATTATCATTTCATTAGGTACCATATTCAGGAAGGAAGAACTGATCTCACTCACTCAAGAAAACAAAAATCCTGCAAAGCTTCTAACTAAAATGCAATATAATATTAGAAATTATCACTATCCCTGAAATATCTTACAGAATGGAATTCTTTGTAAGTGTAAACGTGCATGTCAGGCGAACTGTTTAGCAGGAAGCTGCGTTGTGTGATCCAACACAGTTATCATATCTTTCCTATTCAGCATACATCTGTAGCCACAAAGACCACAATGATATTCGGTGCGGTTTAAGCGAGAATTTTTTAAAATTTGAACTTGCCGTGCCGTAAAGTATGCAACCCAAATTGTGCTTTACAAAGGCATGTCAGCTTCCCACCATTGCTGTTGGCTACTGTACGTTCAGGCATCGGGTGCAACGAGCATGAAGGACCCCGCAATAGGATCACCGAGGCCAACTGCACTAGCAAATGCAGCAATGTCAAAATTCTGAACCGGAGTCGTCGTATTAACGACCGTCTGGCTATTGAATCCGCGAGGCTGCTCAAACAAGAGGAAGATATACCTAGATGTGGCAAATTCAGCAAATGATGAGGTTAAGTATGTAATCCAATATTTGGTACCTATGTGCATCGGACCCAGCAGGAGGAGTAGGCTGCCTGAACTCGCTGAGGGCAGGGGTTGAGTTGCTCAGCAAGCCAGATGTGTTGGGAGTGAAGTTTCCACCAAGGAAATGTCGAATTTGCGCATTAGTTGGGTCCTGAGGGGTTGGTGCATCTGGGTCAACTGCAGCAATAACAAAGGGACCTTGACAGCTGGAGTCCCTCAAGGTGAAAGTCGGGGGACCAGCGGTTGCTGCACAACTTGCTTCTTGATGGATATTATTCTGACGAGGATAAAACAGGACATACAGTCACGAGGCAATTGTTGGCCTGCGTGAATCGTAATCGGATCTGCACCAGGCTCGGGGAATGTCACTTCAAGGAGGGCATTGGGGTTAAAAGTGATAGAGAGGTCCTCGGGAATCTGTGCCAAGCTAATTGGTAAGGACATTGTAAATGTGCTCGTAACTGGATTACCGACATTGGCATTATCAAAGGCTTGCTCAACGGTCTGAATATTTGTATCCTGGGCAATGACCGCAAGAGCAATCAAAGATAAAAACTCAAGTGAGAAGCGCATTTGAGTTGGCAGTGTGCACGGATGAACACAGGCATTAAATATTGTCCATGCTCACAGATGTGAAACAAAACTCATATTCGGCTTGGTTCTGGAGAACCTGTTAAATCCCCACGACCTGCTTCGACGACCACGCACTTTCTCTTGTACAAATTGTCCTGCCACCAGAAGCTAGAGTTTGATCCTGACAATTGATGGTCATATGATGCATAGAACCCCAGTTCTATTTTGGAGCACACCGAGACGGGGAGGCAAACAAAGCAATTTTATCTTATTCTTTCTCGCAAGAACGAGGATCGTATCATATCATTGGTTTTGCTTTCATTCATGGGTTATCAGGATTAGCAACCATCATGAATGTTCCTGCAATCGGGTCTCCCAGGCCAATTTCCTGCATAAATGTTGCAACGTCCCAATTCTGAATCGGAGTAGTAGCATTCACAAACTTGGATGCTTGTTGATCGAACCCATTTGGTTGGTTGAATACCAAAAAAACATACCTAGTGAAATTCATAGCAAGTAGGCCACCCTCGCCATAAGAAACTGGATACGGAAGCGCTCACCGGTGGTTACCCCCAGTAGGTGTTGGCTGCCTCCAGTCAGAAATCACCGCACTCGTGTTGCTCAGCAAAGGGCTGATGCCTAAGCCATGGATTGACAAGTTTCGCGCGAAGAAGTCGCCTCCTAAGAAGTGTCGAACTTGTGCATGACTGGTGTCCGTGGGTGTGGGAGCATCAGGGTCAACAGCTGCAACGACAAAAGGACCTTTGCCAGCATTGCCAAGCGGGTCCTTTGGGTCAACAAGGCTGAATATGGGAGGGCCCACAGTTTCTGGTGTCTGGAGTGTAAGCCCAAGATCCCTGTTGTCAAAGTGTAGATGGCTTACCTTCGCGCGGCAATTGAATGCCTGTGTGAACAAAGATAGGAAGGGCTGACATTTGTGGGAGGATAACCTCAAGAAGGAAGGTTGGTTTAAAGTTAATCCTCAAATCTCCTGGTATCTGAATTGTACTTGAAATCAGAACTGCGGAATGTGGAGCAGCAGCAAAAGAATACTCACATTGGCATTGTTGAACGCTTGTCCGACCGCTGCGATATTGAGGTCCTGGGCGTAGATAGCTAGAAACCCAGGGACCAAGCTGAAAAGGGTTGTGAGTCTCATTTTGACAATGACAAGAAACCCATCTGGTTGCAGCCACCTTTATACAAGAACATACTACATCTTCACATCAGGAGGGGTTATCAAGAACACAAATGACCATGTGACTCATAGCTACGAACCGGCGCTTGCATATAGAGGGGAATCTACGTGTCAAGAGTTCACTTACAACGGCAACAATTGATCGCCCCCTGTGAGAATCAGCAACGAGTCAGTGTCGACTGTCAAAAGTGAGGACTGTGCCTGAGGGGAAGATCTCGAGTTCTTGGGTACAAACCTAAAATTCATTGGTCCTCGATGTGTTTCGAACATCAAAGGTGAGAACTACCTTCACAGGATGAGCATGAGAAAAGGAGACTCTGAGAATTACTTCAAATATGTATCTCCATGCTTTTATTTTAGCAACAGGCATTTTGGTCTGTCGATAAATCAGGGATTGTGAGTTCCGGATTATACTCCCGGCGCAGACAATGTTCGGCAAATCAAGTAATTTCAATTATAGGATTTTGATCAGAGTATCACGACCATGGGCCTGACGCGAATGGCCATTGCAATGAACCAAGACTTCCGGGTAACGAGCACTTGACGTTCTCTCCAGGATGCTCAGCACGCTCGAATCCGAACCCGTTCTCGCTCGCCACCAAAAACTTGTTTTCCAGAAGCATCTCAAAATCCTTCCAAGCGGATTCGCCCTGCTGAGAGCTTAATAGTTTCAGATCATCAGAGACAGTGAGAAAGCTCAAGGACTGGAGTGATCTGGAAAGAGAGAGATTCGGAGGGGTAGTGGAGTGTCGGCGAAGGAATCGTACACGTGTGCCGATAGGTGGTATAAAGGGTGAATCAATGGATATGTTACCACGAGATGGGTCTCCTGCTGTAATTCGGTATAGACAATCAAGCTTAGGGAACATCAGTGAGGCCGCAGAACAATCTATGCTCAACTTCACATACTTTTCCATCCTCGGAGAGCACTCCGAGCGAATATTGCTCCTCCTTTAACGACCATAACGTATGACTGGATAGTCCCGACTTCTTGATAGCGGAAATAAGTAATTGGGTCGGATTGGTCTCATCAAGTGTATTGACCATGTTCCCTTCGCATTTAGTGATTGCCATGGGTCCACTCAGCGTTTGCACGTCAAGAAAATCAATTACGAACGTGGGTCTCGTGGTGATAGAGATTTCCCCAGTGAAGGCCAAGCCAACAGCGCCAGAGCCATATATTTGTTGGTTCTGGAAGAGTGTTACAGGTCGCCCAGTTATGAAAGGTGTTGAAGAGGCGAAGAGCCCCAGCTAAACGCTGTGAGTGTGCTTGCTTAAGGAAAGGGCGGTTTGAGGTCTAACCTTGGCAACGTTGGGTAAGTGGCGAAATGAGGAGAGAAGACCTTCCGGTTTCAAGTCGCTGAGATATACTATATTGTTGATCTTTGTAGGACTGTTACAGAAGTTGAGACGCAACAGCCATCGATATGTCGGAGCACTCACTCTAATAGTTGGAGGTCATCAGGCAATGGCAAAGTCCTACCACCTTGCCAGACTTCCTCCCAGGACACTGCTTCTATCATTGGATACTCTGTGTCGACATCCTCACTCTTTCTTCTGAATGCATGCCACCTTCCAACCTGGGCCTCCTCTCTCCCTGGAATAGTCGATCGGAATGACTTTACATTTCTCGAATCCAATACCGCGACAGACAGCGACAAAACATCTTCCTCTATACTCTTGTCGTTGATTTTGGTGTTCCCAAGTCGACCCGAAAGACAACCGACCGTCCGGGTACTCGTTAGACTCATCAGTCCAGTGACAGCACGACCCAAATCCTGGGTGTCCGAAAAGTTAGCAGAAAGAGCAAAAAGCAGCGTCAAATCATGTCCAGCATATTCTTTCACAAGAGATCGAATTCTATTCAAAAGACCGGTAGGCGAACGCGTGAGGTATGTTGAGAGGTGGAGGATCATTGAAATTTGTGGGCATGCCATTCCCACGTTTCGTTTCTTTGATTCTACCACACATTTCTTTGATTCTACCACACAATGACTCAGGCAGTAGACTCAATGAACCCTTATCCCTCCCTGCTCTGGATAACGTACGTATGACACTCTGTATTGTATGGCCCGAATAAACTCATATTTATCTCAGTATTCCGTCAGTCCTCGTTCTTTCCGCCTACTTTGCCAATAAACTCTACAAGAAATATCGACTTGAAAAACACGGCATCGGGAGAGGCGGTAAGTCTATTCCTTCTCAACCAAAATGTTGGTCTTGACTCAGTTGATGAATGTATCAACAGCCAAGGGTTTTCAGACCAATGTCAAGCAGCTTCGTGTAACGCCTGTAGTCGCAGAACGTCTTCGTCGGGGTGAATACGTCAGCGCTGAAGAAATAGCTGAAGCCGTGGTTCGTGCCGAAGAGGAGGCCAAAGAACGTCCTCCACAAGGAGTGATTGAAGTTGGCTTCGGACCACGTCAAGCTTCACCCCGAACAAAGGAAGAACCAACCAACGAATGGCTTCCAGAACATATAACGAATCCCAAAAAGAGGGGGAAAGCAAAACGTCGATGATAACTTTTGTTGAGCACCAGAATAGTTTGTACATAAACAATTTCTAGATGGCCTCCGACTGAATTGATGTATATTTTCGATCGTAGGTATCCGGATGAACCTCAGCATCTCTTCAATTTCTTTGTCCATTCATCGTCGTCCGACCATCCAGAGTTGTCTTAGAAGTCTACGCCTCGCAGGTGTTCGAGTCAGGCACTCTGGTGCTCAATATGGGATATTCTAAAGAGATGAACAGAAAGGCTTTTACTGGATGAATAGAGCTGGAGATTTTATTTATCATAGTCCCGAGATAGCAAGAAATCTTCCCGTCGTCTCATCCACTCACGCCGCGCTCCCCTTTTTTGTACTCGGTAAAGCGTATCACCACTACCGGTCGACTCTTGCGTCATCAACAAGTATAGTATATCTACAAAGTTAATTATTTGTCTCTATCTATTCTTCCTCTCTCTTTGTCGACCCTCCTAGGCAGTATGGAGTTGGCTGAACATCAGAAAATTGCTGGACGTCCATAAAATTTATGGTCCGATGAAGGCTTGCCTTCTCCCCATTTACGGACCGGACGAAGGTAGTAACTATTTGGCTATTTACATGTTCTTCTGTAATTAGTTAAACCCCGTGACCAGCAGCCACGACATCACATCAGTGATCTCTTCAAACAGCTTTCACGATGGGCGACTACGGCCCTACGACTGTTGTATCGAAACAGGAAACAGATCAAGTCTTTCGGGTACTGAAATTACAAAAGGGTAACAAAGTGCGTATATACTCCTCTCTTAGACGGTATTCAAACCTACTTCTCTTAGTCCTGTTTTGACTGTGATGCCAAAAATCCAACATGGTCCAGCGTCACATTCGGAGTCTACATCTGTCTTGACTGTTCTTCCGTCCATCGAAACATGGGTGTTCACATTTCCTTCGTTCGGTACGTCCTACTCTCAGCATCGTATTGCATCGCAGCTTACATCTCGTTAAAGCTCTACGAACCTCGACAGCTGGCAACTCACCCAATTACGTACGATGAAAGTCGGAGGAAACACGTCCGCTGCAGAGTTTTATACCAAACATGGAGGATCATCGCTGCTCACTGATAGTGACAGGAAGAAAAAGTATACATCGAAAGCTGCAGAGCTGTACAAGGAGGAACTAGGGAAGAGGGTTCGGGAGGATGTTGCCAAGTACGTGGTGGTCATTAACTTATCCTGACATGAAATTTCATTCCTTGTAGGTACCCGAATGGCATACACATAGATGGCATCAATGCCTCTGTCAGTGCTGTTCCCGCCAGCACAGAGGAGAAAGACGATGATTTCTTTGAATCATGGTCGAAGCCTTCTACCTCAAAACCTTCTACGCCTACACTTCCTCCTGCTCCAAGTATTGCGAGGATAGTTACTCCTCCCATTCTCGGTCGAGCAACTCCCTCCGCCTCTACCACCACCACATCTACCACAACTTCAACAACGTCGTCATCAGTACCTCGTACCATTACATCCGCATCCGCTCGTTCTTCTCGTTTAGGTGCCAAAACTTCTACAACTGCTACATCATCAACGAGTAATCCGAGTGCGACGAAGAAAGCCAAATTAAGCGGACTAGGCGCTCAAAAGACGAAGCCTGTAGATTTTGCAGCCGCAGAGAAGAAAGCTAAGGAGGAAGAACAAAGGATTAGGCAGTTGGGGTATGATCGAGAAAGAGAAGAACAGGAGGAAAAAGCGAAAAAGGAAGCAGAGGAGAAGAAAAAGGTCATTGAAATTGGAAAGATGGCCACGACGACTATAGTCACGACACCAACAACAGCAAAGGCAGGTACACAGAAAACGAACGTGTCTAGTTCCCGACTTGGGTTCGGTGCTTTACCTGGTAAAATGGCTTCTTCTGTCGTAGCAGCAGGAACTCCAGTCAGCAAAGCACCCATTGTAGATGATACACCGACAACCGCCCGAGATCGATTTGGGAATCAAAAGGCAATTTCATCAGATATGTATTTTGAAAGAAATGCATACGATGCAACTGCGGTCCGCGAAGCTCAAACGCGTTTACAATCATTTCAGGGTGCTACCAGTATTTCTTCTGATCAATATTTTGGGCGTGAGGAAGAAGAGGGCGAGCAAGGGCTGTTGGAACGGGATGGAGGATTATTGGGTGACGGCAGCCTTTCCGGGTTAGAGAGCGCCGCGAAGGATGTTGTAAACCGGCTCCTCGCTAACCCGGACGTTCAGAATATGCAGGAGAGTATACGTACAGGTGCACTGAAGTTGAGTGACTATCTCGCTCAGATGAGTATGGATAGATAGATAATGTACTATTTGGAGCGCAAGCAAAAAATAGGGTTAAGGTTTGATTATCTATCTCTCACTATTCCATCATGTCGGGTTCACGAGCAGACCTCCTCTTATGGCTCAACAATCTACTCAAAATCAACTATACAAAAGTCGAACAATGTGGGACTGGCGGAGCTTACTGTCAGATCCTGGACAGCATATACGGCGACGTGCCCATGAATCGTGTCAAAATGGACGCTAAACTCGAATACCAATCTCTCGCAAACTTCAAAGTACTGCAAATGTCGTTCAAACATCATGGCATCGATAAACCGATACCGATGGAGGAGTTGGTAAAATGTACGATGCGAGCTAATTTGGAGTTTTTACAGTGGATCAAATGGTTTTGGGATAACAATCATGGAGAACAGGAGTACGATGCTGTGGCAAGGAGGAAAGGTGCACCGATGGATGCTCCTTCGACCGTTGCGCCGATTACTGCTGGGGGTGCGAGGACTGGGACTGGTTTGGGTGCTGGTGCAGGTCGTACAGGGGGGAGGACGCCTGTTGGAGGATTCAGGTCTGGGAGTGCCCAGTCGAATGAGACTATTCACCAGTTGCAAGCACAGGTGCGCGAACTCAGTGGGCATATGGAAGGTTTAGAGAAGGAGCGCGATTTTTATTTCGAAAAGGTCGGTTGATTTCTTCTCTGGAAGGCTGATTCGAGTTTTTTAATTTTACCTTTAGCTGCGTAATATTGAGATTCTGGCACAGCAGCAACTTGAGACGCTCGAAGCTGACGGTAAAGATGACCCGACTCTGCGCGAGATTCAGAAGATTCTCTACTCTACTGAGGTGTGTTCTTGTTCGTATTTCCAGTACATTCACTGACCGCGTGTGCAGGAGGGGTTTGAAGTTCCCGAGGGAGGAGCAGTAGACGAGGAGGAGACGTTCTAATTAGATGCTACAAACATACATTTACCTTCACAGATGTCCGCCACGTTATCCTCTCTCCCACTTCTTTGTCCCAAAATCATCGTCTCGCAGGGATCAACCTCAGGGATATGAGAGCTCATGTGCATCGGGATGAAGCGTTGATAGTGTCCAAATGGTGTTCAAGAGAGATATTTCAAGGCCGTTTCACTTATAATGGCGATGTTGGATATATTTGAAGAAGGTTTTTGACGATGAACTCTTCTCCATGTGTACGAATCGGTACAATACATAACAACCCACAGCTACGCAGTAAATCTAAGGGCAGACGCTCTCCCACAGACTGGTTTTCTGGGACCTCTTGAAAAATCTACACATGTTCCAGTTCTGATACAAGAACTACTGGATGCGCGCTGCAAAACCCGTAGCATTCTTGGCGCGTCCTCTAATGCTCCATCAGGCATCTGTCACGCATCCTTGTGAAAGACCACCTTACTTAATAGACCATCTTACTACGATACTATATCCAGTTCTAATTATCTCATTCTTCCAATCACTGGAGTCTGTGGACATAAGACCAGACTCTATTCGTTCATCAAGCTCTTAATTCCCTTCCAGGCGGAATGGAAACGATGAGTCGAATAAAACAATGAAACCCCTGCAAATGAAGAATTATCCATTAATTATCCATCTTCATCAATCTTGGGATCACTTGATTGAGAATATGGAAATTTTTTCATCATGATGGAATCCAGGGCAAATGCAACAGAACACCTAAAGAAGATGAAGCAAAAAAACAGGCCTACGGGTTCAATGGAAGAACCTCACTGGGTACAATGAGATTGTTTAGTTGGAATGTTTAGACAAGGAATGCATCCAGCATGGGCTAGGAAACTAGAAACCAGTAGAAGTAGGGCAGATGAACGAGGATAGAACATCAAGGCAATGGTATGATAAAGCAGTGAAATTTAAAAGAGCAAGGAGAAATACGGAGAGAATTTTGATTGTCAGTTCAAAAAAACCAACTTAAAGCAGTGGAAAATAGAGCTCTTCTCAGAAAAACATGGCTTGTTGGTAAGAGATTTTAATATCATGGACATGAATATTAGAGTATCATAGACCTGTTCTGAGACTATCTGTCTTCCATGATAGTTGAGTCTCACACCAGTCCTAGGTGGATTGAATGTATTGATTATTATCTGAGATAGATAGCAAATATTGACTGATGGAGTTCATGAGGTTTTAGTAGACTTTCATGATCTCTAGAAAAAACCTAGGTCTTATTGATAAAATATCTAAATATACTACTTATCTCCAGGAAAAACCTAAGAGAACAGAGTAAGGTTTCTGAAGGTGACAAACATCCTATATAGGTACACTATATATTCTAATCTCCCAGATCAGCTTACTTTATGAGAAATAATGAGATCAACATGACCAAAGGTATCTCTAATAAAAATATCTAGAATATTAGCCCAAAAAGAAAGAAAGGTTACTATTAGTAATAAATGGGAGAAGACTGCAATAATAAACAAGATTACACTTGGTAGAAATTAGTAAAAGAAAATAACAGGATTGACTAGGTAAACTCTATAAAATAAGCAGTAATATTTAGAGTTCTGGAAGAAAAGGAAACCCTATCAACTTCAGTGGTAGTATTAGAATCAAAAGAACAGATCTCCTTATAGATGGTACCAGGTTAGTATGTAATAAGACAACATAACTAGTAGTAGTTATAATAATAAAACTTAATATTAAACTAAACTTCAAGTTATATTGTTCTTTGTAATAGATAGCACTTGACCAAACTTTATGAGTATTTCATTTTCTATAATAGAATTTATATTAGGGCAACTGAACAAGTTCATAGAGTTCAGCAGAGTTTACACTTCAGAATAAGGTTTTCTGAAGACAGAAACTATTATAAGTACTCTCTTGTCTATTCTAACAAAAAAGTGATGAAGTAAGCTGAAAATAATAGTATTTAGATAGCCAGAAACACTAGTAGAACCTTATAAAAAATTACTGAGCAAAACAAGATATATATTAGATATAGATCATACCTTGTTATTTGAGATCCAATAAGGGTCTCTTAGAAGTCCAAATAGGTTATCTAAGCATTATCCAAGAATGCAAAAGTAGAAGTCAGAATAACCTTTAGCTTTAGCTTATATGTTACATCTCTATAAGTCACACTGGCTATATATTTCAGAAGAGTATTTGGAGGACTAGAAAGGTAAGGCTACTAGAAGATGGTGAGGTGTGTTATTACTAACATTAGAAGATAGTATCAGTTTTGGTCAATATTCAGAACAATACCATTACAGTGTAAAATACTGGCTTATATACTAAGTATACTACCTAGAGTAGTTATTTAAAAATGAAGATTGCTAAGTGAGTTACCCTGGTTTCTAAGAATCCTCATATGTTAAGAATAAAAATCCATGGAGTTGGCAAGGGTTTAGCAAGAATGTTCAAAGTGGAATGATCTAGACCAGAAGAGGCTAGAGAGTGCAGATAATGATGAAGTATTATCCATAGGTTAGAACAGATGTAGCTGGAACAGAATGAGAAGTGTAGAATAATGATTATTAGAGAACTGGCAACAACCAGAGTTTTATAGATTGTCAGGCGTGGTTCACACCGGGGTGGAAGTCCACAGGATGGACTCGGAGATGAGTGGACTTGTGGAACGACCTTGGCTTCAGCTTATATGCTGTGCCATCTGTCTGCCGCGTGGTCGCAACTTCAGATGAAAAGAAGAAAGTCCAAGTGGAAGTGAGTACTGATTGGTGTGTCGCCGTTGAACACC
>Ga0157357_1000916_pt1 | contig 12495 bp, 13 predicted proteins | sample AttcapACBM1_FD_111485 | JGI IMG/M metagenome (GOLD analysis project Ga0157357, IMG submission 111485) | Fungus gardens microbial communities from leaf cutter ant in Botucatu, State of Sao Paulo, Brazil - Atta capiguara ACBM1 | ecosystem: Host-associated > Fungi > Mycelium > Unclassified ... | reverse complement strand
CCATTGAACACTGGAGATCAAGTTCAATAAGAATTATCTTCATCAATTATCAGACTAGTGAATTACAGTTTAACTACTAGTCTTATATACAAACAGATATTATAAGAAGTACTCAGAGTTTCAGTAGTAAAGCCACTATTAACCCAAGCAGAGGTTTTAGTGTTGAGACACTGACAGAGGTAACTCTGTCATGGAAGACCGAGTTGAATAGGAGTATCTCTGCCATGGAAGATGGAATACTCAGATGGTTGCAGTACCACTGTAAGGCATGTTATGAGAAAGGTGGCTGCCATAGAAGGTAGGCTTGTATAATTTGGAGATAATATCACTGCAAGGATGTAATTTCTGGACAGGTGGACTTGCATATGACAAGAAGGTCCCTTGGTGGTTATGTTGAGATATGGTTTTGGTTTGCTCTTACTACTGATGATTTTTTGAATGTTTTTGAATTTTTATTTTGAAGATTTGGGGATGCTTTCTTAATTCTCAAAGTATCTCTGGCTATGTTGATGTTTTGAGATAAAACTTGAGCATATTATTTTTTCTCTTGTATAGAAGAGTTCTTGAAGAACTTTGAGATTTCCACAACTTCTTTCAGAGATTTAGCTGGAATAAATGGGGGTAAAATGGAAACAGTAGCAGCTTTGTCAGTATTTTTACCTTTGTTAGAAACAACATTTTTGGAGAGAAAAGAATTGAATTGAGTCTTAACCTTACATTTAAATAAAATTCTTGTTCACAATAAGATTATCCCACTGAGACTCATAAAGAGCTGAGATGAACCTCCAGGCTGCTTCACCAATACCTTCAAGGTCCTTGACTTTGTTCACTTTGTTGTCTATGATGGATTTGTTAAGAATATATTTTTGCATCCTTTTGAGAGATTTCTTAATAGATTTGATATCAGATGTAAAATGCTCTAAAGAACCATAAATCAAAATGGCATGGAAGTTACCATTCCAAGACTCTGTGTTATAATGTGTATGAGGACTAACATTTTTCTTTTTCTTTTATTTATTTCTCTTGATTTTATATTTCTTTTCTTTTGAATTTCTTTTTCTTTTTATTAATGATGAAGATGCATGTGATACTGCAGTCACATGACATATCACATAATGTGAGGTCATAGGCCTACAGCAGACTAGAGTGGTCTCAATGGATGACGTCAAGGAGTATGTTAACTGCATAACTACCTTATAGTATATACATAGTACACTTATGAACAACTCATGGATGATGCATGGACTTTAGGGTAGGGTAATTATTAGGTAGCACAAACCATGTGTAATTTATATAAATAGGGTAGCAATACAGCAGAGACTCCTTGTTGAGTTCTCTTGTGATTCCTATATTGATAGCTTACTGAGAGCTTTGCTGCCTTGTGTGATTATTGGACTTCGTGTCTAGTGATTGCCACAACACTCTGGGTCTAGGGCTTGGTTAATATCATAAGGTAACTGTACTTCAAACATGTTGTTGCTATGATTGCATTAATTGTCAAGGGCCAGTCTCTCTGGAGGAATATATTGCTGGGAAGAGTTGAAGGTTATGCCTTCAATTGGAATACATTGGTTCATTGTATTGTTAGTAGGGTCAGCCACCATACTGACTTGAATGTTCTTCTTCCCCGGTGTCACATACAACAATTGAGGTGAATTGATGGGCTCTATTATAGCATTGCTATCATTATCATTGTTCATCGTCATTCTATCATGGTAGGCAACCAATGATACAGTAAAAGAAATGGAGGTTTCCCTAGAAGATGGTTTGTCAGGAGCCAGAGTACAACCCCTCACCTCATTGTAATTGTCAGAAGTATTTCTGACAGCATTTAAGAAGTCCATCCCCATGTAGCCAGATGTATTCATGGTTGGTAAAGTCATATCTGAAGTAGAGTCCATTTTTGTTGAAGAAAGAAAGTGTTTATTCCCAGTTTCTCTTAAAGGCGCTACCATACGAGACGGTGGACAAGGAGAGAGAAGGGATGTGACGGCCTGTCTACATACTCCGTGTAATAAATTGCTGATTTAATAAATTCATATTTAGGACCACGTGACTGTCCATCACCCACCCAGCTTGATTAAACATTCTTCAAAAGAGATTCTGTAAAATGGACCATTTGGACCTCGATACGCTTATCGCACAGATTACTTCCTCCAATAACCCTCGAGAGCTGAATAACTATCTTCGAAATATACCGAACGACACACGAGAAGTCGTCCTTGCGAGCACACTTTCTTCAGGTCAAGATCCTCTGGGAATCTTAGATGTCAGGGTCAATACTCTTGGAGTTTTGTATATTTTGTGCGTACAATCTCGTCCCAAATAACTGAATATCCGTAATTGAAACCAGATTGGCACTCAGGTCTGCCAGGATGATTGTTCATGGCGCTGTGCCACCTCCATGGCAGGTGGTAGACAATTTTTGCCATAATTTTGACCTGGACCAGGCTCGCTGCGCCCCTGAACGTCGTATGTTTCTCAATTCTGCGCCTAATGCATTCATGTTTTGAAAAATCAAAGTAATTGCTTTTGGGAAATCCCTGCAGCGTCTGGCCTTACATTATAACAACGTCCGTCTCTCTTTTTCATTCAATATCTAATCGCTTAGCACGTACGCCTTCAGAAAATAGCATCAATAATACCCCTCCGTGCGCTGATTCGGCGATTCTCCCCTGACCCATCGTACCTCACTGCTCTTCACCCTGTATTCCTTCTGGTATGTCTCATTTTCTAAATCATCCGTGGTTATTTCACCGATGGAAATATCATGTATAGCTCTGTGTCTCTAATCGTCGATTCACAGATGCACTAACCATCCTCCAACATCCCATTACCAACCTAGATACCACGGACATGACTTACATTGACAATCTTGTCTTCCATTATCTTGGAGGTATCGCTTTAGTGGCATTGAAGATGTGGCCAACGGCAGAAGAATTGTTCGAGATATGTGTCACTGCGCCTGCCATGGTGCCCAGCGCGATCCAATTAGAAGCTTTGAAGAAGATGCACTTAGTTCAATTAATCTCGAGAGGGAAGACCGAGGTGTTACCAAAGTATGCCCTACCAAGTCTGATTCGATTGCTAAAAAACACTCCATATAATGCATTCGTCAACGCGTATCCACATGACATAGATGCACTCAAAGAGATAGCGAAGAAAGAGAAGACACTATTTGCTATGGTATGTTCAGGCACTTCCTCCGTTACCAGCAGTAATATGGACTGGATATGTAGGAGAAAAACCTTGGGTTAATAAATCAAGCGATCGAGCGTGCACCACGATGGGCACTCAAGAAACTTATTGGCACATACGTCACGCTGAATCTGACTGATATCGCGCGTCAAGTAAAACTTGACTCGGACGATCAAGTTCGCGAAATGCTACTCAACATGGTTTGTCTTCTGCTTTCATACTCCACGTAAAACAATCATTGCTATTATCCTGCTCCCGAAAACAGATTGAATACAACGAAATCTCTGCCCGTATCTCCGCTAACGGCACTGTAACATTTTCAGATCCACCTCCGACATTCACCCGATCTCGAGTTGACGATCTCCTTCGCTCTGTACAAACCCAAACTGCACTCCTTTCCCAGCTCGATCTGGATCTCGGAAAATCTCGTGAATATTTGGCCAAGGTTGTCAGGTTGAAAGATGACTCGTGGGGTGCTGCTGAGGAGATTTTGTACACTAGTGAAGAGGGGCAGGAGAGAAGTGGTGTTTGGGTTGAGGACCCGACGTACACTGTTTGAAGGGACGGTACTCGTGCTGTAGATGCGCGTAATGTATGTAATTTTACAATTCACTCAATGACCGTGTTTCCGCAACTAAATGTCTGGTTCCCACGAGTCGCGGCGAACAGGTTGGAAAATATCTACGTGATACCCACACCCTTACTACCCTCTTTATAGAGATGAGTCACACCTCCCTGCAGAAACCCAACATACCTTGATTCTTGATTACGTACTGATTGAATTACAACCATCCCATTCCTGTCCAAAGCTTTTTCATGGTTCTGATTCCTACAAATGTTCGCTGAGGGATCACAACAGCTCCACAAGCGGAGCTGAATGGGGTTTAAAGCTTCGGCTCGAGCAAGACGGACTAGTTCCTCCTTCATCATTCGTCTCTTTCATATGGTGCTCAAAAACATATGGCTCCCTCCTCTATGCCTGTTCACGGTCTGTGACCACAGTCGTTTCATTTCATTTTATTATTTTATTTCATTTTTTGGACTTAGAATTAGAGGTTAGTGTGATATTACAGATAATATTATACAGCATATATTATATATGTTGATTTTAAGAACAATGCAATCTATTCACTTAATTTTCTAAAGAAGCTTGTTATACAGTATAAAGCTTACTGTTTAGGAGTGTATTAGCCAAGAAAAGCATTTACAAGCAGATACTACCTGTATATTCCTTTCAATATTCTTTGATTCCTGATGTTAATATTGTCCTCTTTGAATTCTTTAATATACAGTTAAAGGCTAGTATTGTATAGTTCTTGTTGCACTCTAGCATAATCTCTTTTATACTTGACTGTCAGAGTTGTGAACAATGGACTAGACTCTATTATATTTTCCTTTTAGTTTTATCTTCTTTCTCTTATTTTCCTTTATTTTATTTTATTTTATTTTCAGTTTTCTTTTCTTTTATTTTGAACTTAGATAGAAGAAGTAGCATAATGTTACATGTAACAGAGACATGACATCTGTCACAGAGTTGTCACATATATCACAGTTACACCATCATGTGACATAGAAAAAATTGTAAAAAGTTCTGGAACAGATGATATCATATAGCATAGTAATAATATATTGGCCTTATAGAAAGTACATGTACTTTAGGGTAGGTTAGTTATAGTGTGTGCACAGACCATGGTCTGTGGTATATAAGATAGACTAGTTTATATTTAGAACTCTATTGAGTTCTTTTATGTTACTCAATATAAAAGTTATCTTTTACTCTTATACAAGATCTTAAGTCATAACATTGACCTCTGTCATTATCATCTTCACTTTCTCTGTTCTCTAGTTGATCTCATAATTGTAGCAAGCAAGCTACAGTATTTCTAGAATTACACTCCACTTCTGACCTCTAATTACATTGATTTCTGTCCTCTCTCTATGCCTCTGATAATAAATATGAATCTCTACCATATGTTGTTAAAATAACCATCCACATTCCTTACATATGTTGGTCTTTCTATTTTATTTAACTTAAACCCCTACTTCCTTGCAAATTTCAAACTCATGATCAGTTCTATTACTTTACTATCCAATAATGCCTTCACTGTCACCCCTTTCTGTGTATTAATCCTTTCTAGACCAATTTTCACTGTAATCTCTCTTAGCATGTCACTATTATCCAGGTTACAACAGAATATATTATTTATTACTCTACTAAGCATTGCAAACCTATTACTATTAGAATCTAATTGAGGACTATTAAATTCTCTTTCTCATTTAAATTATGATTTTTTCCATTGTCCTTATAATCAACTCTTTTTTCTTGTTCTACAATTTCCCTATTCTTACAATTTCTTGCAATATAACCAAATTCCTCACAATTATAACAATTCCTTCCCTTATTTACATCCATAGTATATAGGTTGTGTTGAGGTACAAACCCTGTTTGCTGCTGTTGTAGATTTACCATGACTACATTAGTCTCTTTAACTCCTTCTATTGAAGTAGGTTCTACCAGTACCTGCTGTTGAGTTTCTTATCTTCATGGCCAAACTTGGGACTGTGGTAACCATTACCTGTTTGCTTCTTCAGCATTCATTCTTAGTGCTAAATTCCCAGTCTCTTTCCTTTCTCTTAATCTCTCCTCTTCTTGTCTACTCTTCTTCTAGTGTTTATCCAAGTTTGTTGCCCTCTCATACTATTGCTCAATACTTTTCAGAGGTCATTCTGCCTCTATTAATTTTCTCCAAATTACTTCATTCATTCCTCTCTTAAATTCTTCAATTAACAGTCATTCTTTATAACAACTCTCTCTTGCTGCTCTTTTAAATTTCTGAACAAATTCCTTCATTGTTTTCCCTCCTTGCTCCACCTTCATTGTTTCATCATCTCCTCTTTCAAATTCTTCTTTCAAATCTGACAAAAATTTCCTTACTGTTATATAACTTAGATTTTCACTTTCTAAATCCTCTATTACATTTTTTCCAAATATCTGCTAACTCTCTTTGTACATATGATAGCATCCACTATACTTGCTCCTTTACTACTGTGTTTCTCATTCTCATTCTAATAAATAGCTTGTATGCCATTAGAAACTCTGAAATTTTACTTGCAGCCCTATTGAATGTTTGTAGCTTAACCACTTTTATATTGGACCTAGTGTTAGGTCAAGAAACTGCTGCTGCTCCTGTCAATGTCTAAAGCTATACCTATATAGTGGTAATTTGCTTCTGATATTGTCAGGTAATCTACTCCATTTGATTTGGGTCAAGTTAACTTATGATATTATAAAGTAGTAGAAATTTGGTATATAATGATAGTAGTAGTAATATAAGAGGTGAGAATATGTATAGAGATAAGATAAAACCAGTACTGGTCTCTTTCTCTGACTTATAATCTGAACTTGAATCTATCTTAGTAGGTATTAGTAGGCCTCCTTCTTATTCTATCTCATACCATTTACTAACTACTTAATGACTAACTACTATTCTAAAGAATTGTATACAATCTTATTCTAAAAAGAATGTTCTATACTAGATAGTACCTGAAAGATTATTGCCATTCTCTTACATGAACAGGTCACAAAGAGACACTACAGCATGGAGCTACTACTTGAAAAAGGCTATCTAACATGTTTACAAAAGATGATGTATTCAAAAAGCATCAGTGAACTTAACACAATCTAAACAGCTAAGCTTTTTCTATCTAGCTAGTATATTTCTTATATTTAGGGCTTGGCAATTCTTCTTGACAAAAGAATGGTGTTGCTCTCTATCAAGAATAATGAGAGAGTAAGTGAGAAAGGGCTCTGAGTTGGGTGGTTTCAAGAATAGGTATCAAGTTCTAATATTACAACTTAAGCCTTAGTAATGAGTCAAAAGAGAAACCTTGTATAAAATTTATATAAGAAAACTTAATAGAGTTCCAAGTATAAAGTTGTCTATCTTATATATATGCTAGACTAATAATTCATGCTATACTAAATCTAGCCTACTCTAAAAGCCATGCATACTATATGCTATTGATATATAGGATGATATTATTGTTCTGGAACCTTTTACAATATTCTTTGTGACATGTGACAATTTGTGACAATTATATGTAATATCATGCTTGCCCCTAACTATAAGTCCAAAAATAAGAAAATAAATAAAATAAAAATAAAAATATGAAATAAAATGAAAATAAATAGAGTCTACTATCATTAACTCTGATACTTAGCACTTTTCTAAAATCTTTCCTTCTATAAGAATCAAGTCTAGAATAAAGCTCCTATCTTTCCTTTATAATTTAAGTTTGTCTTGGCCAAGAAAGATTTTAATACTCTCTCTAACTACTATAAATAGAATCATGCTATTGAACTGATTTCTAGTATAGAGCCTGAGTTATCAAAGATATACTTTCTATCTACTATAGAGTAGCCTAAGCTAGATAAGTTTATTGTAGAAAATCTCTGCATTAGACACATATGACTTTTGAAGTCTCTTATTGCTATACTAGTGTTTTTTATCAGGAAAAAGAATGGATCTCTTTACCTGGTGCAAGGTTATAGAAACCTCAATATACTTATAATCAAAAACAAATATCCACTCTCTTTGATCTCCAAGCTTGTTACAAAATTCCAAGGTATGTAATACTTCACCAAGCTGAACATATGTTGGAGATCTAATAATGTTTACATCAAGCCTGGTAATAAGTGAAAGACTATCTTTTGTATTAACTGCAGACTTTTTGAACCACTTGTGATGTTTTTTAGTATGACTAACAGTTCTGCTACCTTCCAAACTATGATAAATGACATCTTTTAGGACCTCATAGCTGAATAAATCATAATTGTATACCTAGATAACATCCTAATATTTACCTAGATACTGGAAGAATATCATAAGACAGTTCACCAGGTTTTAGAGCAGAGCACAAGTTGTTTTTACACCCTGAAAAGTGCAAGTTTGACAAATAGCATATTAAGTATTTGGGTCTGGTTATTTCAGAGAATCAAGTCAAGATAGACTCCACAAAAGTAGCTGGCATTCAAGACTGGCCTATCTCAACCACTTATGTAAAGCTACAGGTATTTCTGAAGTTTACTAATTTCTACCAGAGGTTTATCTATGGTTTCTCTGATATCACTTGTTTTCTTTTTAATATTACTAATAGTAACAGTATATGAATCTGAAACCTTATACAGTAAGCAGCCTTTAAGACACTGAAGAATGCCATCACTGTAGCTCTTGTGCTAATTTCTCCAAACACTTTTGCTCCCTTCAATATCAAATTTAACAGCTGTTCCCTGGCTACACAGGCTACTGGTTCCTCTTGTTAGCCTGATCTGTTATCCCAGTGGATTTTTAATAGAAAACTATATTCTTCTTCTTCAATTACCAGTTCTTTTATTATATATACTGTTAAATACTCCAGTTTGAGCAATATCATATCCTCATTATCATGTGAAATATCCCTATGGTCCAGCCTTTGAGATAGTGTATCTAGTTTATCTATAGACTTATTTAGGCAGTGATATAGAATAAAATCAAACATTACTAGATACAACAACCATCATGCTTATCTACAGTTAAGTTTCTTAACTGTCATGAAGTGCTCTAGATTTCTATAGTCTGTCCAAATCTCCACAATGTTTGGTATATCTTTCAGAAAGTATTGCTATTTATTAAGAGGCTGGATAATTGACAACATTTACTTGTTATGAATCTTGTAGTTGCACTCAACAGAGAAAAGAGACTTTCTGAAGAATATTACTAGATGCTACTTATTATTCATCTTTACTCCTGAGAAAGAACTACTTTTGTTACATAGTTGAAGCTATCTGCTTGAATGTAGAAGAGAGTAATAGAGTTCAGAGGCTAGAATAGGTGCAGATATGATAGTAGTCTTCAGAACATCAAACACCACTTGCTGGTCTAGAGTTTATGTCCAAGTACTATTACTACCAGTAAGATTGAAAAAAAACTATACAATAGATGAAAACCTATAGATAAACCACTGATAGAAGTTAGTAAAGCCTAATAAGGCCTGCAGCTTGGTGTAGGTCCATAAAATAGGCCAATCTTAAACTTTAGCTATCTTAATAAGATCAATTTTAACTTGATCTTCCAAATTTACTAGACCTAGATACTTAATTATCTATCAGTTAAACTTGTACTTTTCAGAACACAGAAACAGTTTGTGTTTATCTAAAACTTCCATAACCCTAAAGACTACTCTGTAATACTCCTCTAATACTTAGGTTGTTACGACTCAAAGACTTTAGAGCTAATCAATGAATAGAACCTTATATTAGAGTTAACATAAGAGAACTCAATAGAGAACTTCATACAGAATTGTCTACCTTATATACTAAAAGGCCCTGGTCCATGCTAATGATAAATACTCCTGCTCTAATGTTCATGCCTTAACTATGAGTATACCATGTGTTTTTCATAAGATAAACATGCTATTAATATGTCTTATTCTCCTCAAGTTTAGGCCTATGATATCACCTCATGTGATATGTCATGTGACTGTAGTCACATGCCTCTTCATCATCTATAAGAAGTAAAAGTACAAGTAAAAAGTAAAAGAAAAAAGAAAAAAAGGAAGAAAGATAAAAATAAAAAAATATTAGAAAAATGTTGAGTCCAAGGTTTGCAACTCTAACACAGGTAAAGATCAGGATATTATTCAAATACATTATTATAATACCTTCTACTATAAGATTCTAAAAGATGTTATTTATCATAGTCTGGAAGATGGCCAGGCTATTAGTCATATTAAAAAAACATTACCAAAGATTCAAAAAGTCTGTAGTTTGTGCAAAAGACTATCTTTCACTCATTATCTGGCTTGATGTAGATGTTGTTAAATTTCTATCAGATGTCTAGCTTAGTAAAGTAGCAGGCTTTTTGGAGTTTGGTAACCAGTTTGTGTTAGGACAGCTGGGTGAAAGAGTAGAATACTTCAAATCTCTAGGAAATTCTAAGAGAATAAGATGGGAATTCCTGAAGATGACAACTATTCTATATAATAATAGATTCATTATAATATGTTAGAATTCTGTTTACATAAGCAGAGAATGATAGTACTCAAGTAATCAGGAACAGTTCAGAATAGAGAGACCAAATTAAAAGAGAGCTAAAGTACACAGAAAAGTAGATAACAATAGTAAACTACAGAAGATTACAGAATATTAAAGAAGAATGAGAGAATACAGAAAAAGGGAGTTAAATGATATATCTGAATAGTTAAGAGTATTTGTATGCTACTCAAAGAAGTCTAGGGTATAGAAAAGCAGATCAGCAGATAAGTATAAATACTAGAAAGAGTTATAGAATATGGATTATCTAGAAAACATGGAAGAGAAAAGTCTCAGAAGAGCAAGTCTCCTTACATCCATTCTCTCCAAGATTGCTGCAACTCAAAGTAATAGTAGGAGACTTGAAAATTGCTTCAAAGTCTATGTGGTAGATATATCTTGGTACATCCAAATACTTAAGATGAAATTTAGCAACTCAATCTAGAGCTGAAACCTCAGAAACATCTTCCCAAGAGTTGTTCTCCAAGCCAAATTTCTTTCACTTGATCAAATACTACAGTTATTTCCAGTGCTATTTACTATTTAATATCTCCTCTACTTCCTACTCTTTATTACCATTTACAATGACAATGGCAGAAACTACTATTGTCTTCCATCCTGAAATTGGATCTTCAAGGGCAGCTATTATCTTTATGATATTGAACACTAGATAAAGTCTTCACTATTGGTGGGGAATTTTTAGCTTGTATGCTATTGGTCTAACTTGCTTTTCTACTTCAAAGAGACCTAAATGTTAGTGTGACAACTTGACTAAAGGGCATGTTGTGTGAATGTCAGATGTATCCAGATATATCTTGTCATCTGGTTAGAAGATGGAAGCAGAGATTTGGTGTTGATTGTAGTACAAGACCATATCATCTTGAGATTTTCAGAGTGTTGCCTTTGCCTCTTTAAGAGTGGATTTCATTTTTTCAATGAACTATGAGACTGATTCCAGCTCAAAGCCCATCTATGAAAAATGACCTATATCAAGGAAAAAGAGAGGCTGTTGAATGACAAAGTGCATATGGTTGTTATATTGAAACTTTGCTAATAGTAACAGGTTATCTCAGTCACTTTGCTGTTTATTGACAAAAAGCCAGAGATATTTGTTTAACTCCTAGTTTACACATTCAGTCTACCTGTCTGACTGTAGGTGCCATGTCATGGAAGTTTCTGTCTTGATTCCAAGCAATCTATAGAGTTCCCAAGTAAAAATGGCCACAAACTGTAGACCTTTATCTAAGACTATGTGTTATGAAAGACTATTCAGTTTCCAGATATTATGTAAGAAAGATTGTGCTACTCTTTCTACTATGATGATAGTATAAATTGGAATAAAATAAGCTTATTTTAACACTGAGTTTACAACTGTCATCACTACATTATATCTAGAAGACTTAGGAAGTTCCACCACAAAATCAGTACTTAGGAAATCCCACCAGAAGTCTGGAACTAACAGTGGATGAAGTTGACCAATTGAGAGATATTACATAGGCTTGGTCCAAAGACAAAGATCACAAGTGCTAACATACTAGCTAATATACTATGACATCTGAGACTACTAATAATTCTGTAAAATAAGCTCTAGTGTCTTTCATTGTCCAGCATGTTCTACCACTTTGGTGTTATGGTGTAAAGAGATAATACAGTTCTTAAGGTCAGAGATCTGCAAAACATACATCTTACTTCACAAGAAAAGTAGGCCATTCATCTCTAACTACTCAAAAGAGTGTAGGGATTTCACAGATAAGTGTTAAAGCTCTCTAGCTGTCTTAGACACTATTTTTTCTTGTTTCCTACCCTGGTTCTCACAATGGATGTCTTTAAGAAAATTATGTTTTTTATCTTCCAAAGCAAAACTTTCTATAGCATGAACTATAAAAAACTTTGAATAGAGAAGTACTATGTTCTGATTGTTTAGTGTCCCAGTACTGTAATACAATTGCCTAGACAATGCATCTGACTTTTCCATAAACGTTTCAGGCCTGTGATGAAGTAAGAAGTCAAATCTAGTCAGATAAAGAAACTACTAGGCTTAACAATGATTGAACTTCTTTGTTGGCATAAAGTACTCAAAATTTTTGTAGTCAGTCCATATTTCAACTAGACTTGCTACTCTCTCCAAGAATTATCTCTATTCTTCCAATGTATGAATAATTACCAACATTTCTTTATTATATATTTTATATTTCTGCTTGACTAGAGACAAGGACTTGCTGAAAAAT
>Ga0157357_1000914_pt1 | contig 12498 bp, 4 predicted proteins | sample AttcapACBM1_FD_111485 | JGI IMG/M metagenome (GOLD analysis project Ga0157357, IMG submission 111485) | Fungus gardens microbial communities from leaf cutter ant in Botucatu, State of Sao Paulo, Brazil - Atta capiguara ACBM1 | ecosystem: Host-associated > Fungi > Mycelium > Unclassified ... | reverse complement strand
GTGTGAACTGCACCTGATATGCAAGCATCTATCAAGATGATTCCATTCTTATCTCCAGCTTATTATAAAGCCATTCAAACAAATAGAGAAAAGAACAAGATATATTGAAATAATATTGCATATTAATTTTTGCAACAAAAACATAATGCAGATACTAGTTGTTGAGAAATTCCCATCAAAATTTATACAAGAGGATCACTGCATGAACCCTTCTTCATAGCTAACTCTATACAAGAATAGTTAATCATAAAATCTACCAAAAAATAGTTGCCACATACATAGTTGGAGACTTGATATTAATAGATTCATAAGGACATGAATGTTAAAATGAGAGTATTGTTATAATTGATACCTTATAGATAAGAATGGTTCACCTTATGTCTATCTTAAGCTAGACATGTGTTGGGGTTTGTTTCACTTGTAACTTATATTTAACTGTACCTTGCTTTATTCTTGTAGTGGAGGTTTTCTCATGTTTTTCTCATTCTTTTCTTATTGTTTCCTCAAGGATGCCTAATCTATTTTTTATAGTCATTAGGTATATATAGTTGTAGATACAGTCCTATATTCTTATGCTTTACCAATTAATCATCTCCTTATTTCTTTCTCAAGTCTTTTGTTAGATGTGATTTATACTTGCTGATTTTATCTACAATAATAGCATAGAAGATAGAGTTTAGATGAAAATCTTGATAGAAATAGGCTTTTAGATAAATGTGAACAGAGTGTTATGCAGATAAGTTGATTTTGGCTTCAATAGATATCATTGTGCCTAGCCTATGCATCATATAATCGATTTTGAATAGTGAGAGTTCAGATAGAAGTGCAAGTATGTTATAATTCAAGTTGATAATCAAACTAAGAAAAATAGTACACAGTAGACTACATTCTTAAATACAAAACTGGTAATCTAATAATAATCTACTACTGCATGTACTTTAGGTTGTCAGGTATTATAGGGAACATTATTTGAAACTCCATGGAATTAATGAGAGATGCAGGATCTGGTCCTTGGGTTGATGGGTAATTGGAATGGAGTGTGATCCATGCTAGAAGAGTGGAAAATGCATAGATAATGGATAGTATGTGATATCTTTGCCTAAATTACAACCTGAGCCAAGCTTAGAATTATAATATTCTCTTAGGTTTTCCTGAAAGTGAATTGTATTTGATCATTAGTCTTTATAATATACTTAGATTTTTCTAAAGATCATAAACTTTACATATCTTTATAGACTTCACTTAGTTACCCTAATAGAGAAGATAAATTTAAGTAGTTATTTATGACTGAACTCACTTATGCTTTAGACTTGATATCTGACTTCTATCTTATATATCTATTTAAGTCTGGACCTCTTTCATTGTCTTGATCTCTTTTTTTCCCTTAATATAAACTTTTTTTCTATTTTTAAGTCTGATACTTAGTTTTAGTTCCCATTTGTTTTTTTATCTTCCTCTCAAATTTCATCTTTATATCTAGGTTACATATCATACTCTGGACTTTAAGAGCTCAATCCTAAGAAGAGAAATACTATTATAACTTCCAAGACTTCTAAGATATTTGTCTTCTGTTCATAGATAAGCTTCTTGATAGTTCTATGTATTTTTCATATCTACATATAACTTGAATATATATCATGTTTCTATGTTTTATTATCTAATGTCTTGTTACCTAGATTTCAGGTTATTATCCTATTCAGAAATTGTCTTTATAGTATTCTTATAGTTATTTTCTTTTCAACTATTACCTTAGCTACAGTTCTAACTACAGTACTAAGTAAATATTCTGTACTTTTCTTAGTCTGATAATTAAACTCAAGAAATCTGCTTATTCTTCTTCTGCTACAACTCTGACCCTATTTAAAATTATGACTATATAATAAGTAGTTAGCATAATATATAAGTTGAAGCCAAAGACATTGTCCATAGTTCAGTTACAACTCTGTGGATAAGTATTATACTTGATTTGTATTTATATAACTTATACTCATTCTTAGATAAGTTCTATACTTGATTTACTCTTTTGTATAACTAATTGTAGACTTTTGCTTGAAGCAAAAACTGTGCTTGACACACATGTACATTAAGATAGAATAGAACTAAATGTATATAGACTATATAATTATAACATATATAGTATATAAATATAGAGAGGACTCTTTATTGAGTCAACCTTATTAAATTACTACTAAGTCCAGCCTAAAAGTTGTCTTGACTTGTAGTTGTCACAACATACAATATTGTCACAGTCCAAACTCCAAGTTATGTTGATCTCTGATATGGATGACACTCAACTTATATCTGAGCTATAAACTTTCTCTGTAAAGTTTGTACTTTATCTCTATTCTAGGTTGTATCTTTTAGGTAGTACTCAAACTTCATAAGCACTTCATTTTCTGCAGTAGAGTTCATACTATTATCTAAGTCAAAACACTGTAGATATACTGTCTTTTATAGCAGACATATTTCCATCAAAACTCTATGAATATTTTGCCTTTACAGAGGACTTATTTCCATTAAAACTTTATGGATGCTAAGGTAGACTTATTCTTATCTCAAATCCCACAAATAACCTGTTCTCTGCAGTAGTTTTATTTTTATTCAAACCTCATAAGTACTTAGTCTTCCATGATGGAGTTTACTTTGATCCAAACCTCATATCCAGTCAGTGTTTCTCCATAAATCATTACAATCAAACATCTGCTCTGCTTGAAACCAGGCATAGACACTGACCTTACTCAATGAAGAAGTATCTAAAACACTTGGAAACTTGAGTGGTGTTATTACTATATAGTTGAGCAATTATATATTTAAGGCTAGTAGTTACTCTGTAATAGCTAGCCTGATAATCAACAAAAGTTAGTATCAAACTCCAATGTTAATGATGACACACTTACTCCTGTTATCATAACTCCTATTTCAACCTCCCTAGACCTTCCTCTGAAATTGTGGCCATGCAACTAGTCAGAGGCACAATATATAAGTTGAAGCTAAGGTTGTTTTAGAAGTCTGCAAACCTACAGAGTTTGATAAGTTTCCACACTCATCAACTCCACTAACCCCACAGACTTTTATCTTCAAGTGTGAACCATACTTAACAAATATCTATACCAATAAAGTCTTTAGTTAATTCAAATTATTCACTTGATTATAGTGTTTCATTCTCTACCTCAATATTAACATCAAACTAATATTATTTGGTAAATAGTCGTCAGTTGTCATACTGTATTCCAACAGAAATAACCAAAGTCCAGAAAAACACACACACATCTTACTGATTTTACAGATTGACCTATGACAAAGAGATTCGGTATAAATAGCATGTGCTGTGGTAGGAAGTAGAGATATTAGTATGAAGAAGAAAGTGGGAGTGACATATGTTATGTCTGAGGATAATGGATAGCCTTGTTCTTATGTTACAAGGCTTCAAACCCAGTGCTATATACATGACCAGAATGAAGCCAGAGACTTGTTACTACAGGGCATAAGTCCTACAAGTCTTAGTCATTCTCTCTTCCCTGTAAAGGAATGGGAGTAGCAGGGCAGAAAAAGGGATGCACTGTAAAAAAGAGAAATACCTCTTACAGACACAAACTTTCAATGCACGTCAGTGTTGACGTTACACATAAACACATCCGTGAGGTGTATTGAAATCTGACAGGAAAGAATACTCTAATGAAGGAATGAAAATGCCTGCGCATGGTACCCAAGTCAAAGTTTATCCCGGGACCAACTGCAGTGAAGTCAGTATCAAAATCGTAGAAGGTTTCTTGGACAGGGACACCTTTTCTCGAACCTCTGGTTAACTTCCATGAGTTTAGTGCCCTCTTCGGGCTTGATGGTATTCCAGGGCGTAGGGTTGGATTTAGTCCAGATGACTACAGGACGTCAATGAGTGCATAGTGTGGTTAAGATTAAACACACCCTGGGAGCCGAAAGCCAGACGGCCTAAGTACCATGAGGCACCAACACACACTCCTCCAATGATAACATAGCTGATTCGGCACATTCATGTGAGATCTTGGAAGTATCCACAGAAATTACTTACATGGGGATCGCCTGCATGACGTTTTGAGTCAGTGTCCTACCAAAACACAGAGTGAAAGGAGATATGAACCTCAACGGCGAACCAATTCTTCATCAAGTTTCCGCGAAGTCTCTGCCGAGGAGTGGGCATTGTAATGGTTGAGAAGATAAAGCGTGGAGATCAACGACAGACATCCCTTCCGCTCGTTAACTACTTCCCACGCCCACTCACGGACTATTCGGATTACTCCGGAGGGCCCCTCAAAAAAGAGATAAAAAATGGTTTTCTAATGAGGATCAATCATAATGCACACGAAGAGTTTCAGAAACTGTTCCAGGTCATCTAGTAGTACATGAAATAAACAAGGGCATCAGGCCAGACGTCAAGAGGTGAACCGTACATATGGTATGTATGACAAGGAAACACAGAAAGAGTATGAGGCAGTAGGCAACACTGATGGTACCAGAAAAAGGATATCTGGGTTTAACACATGTTATGATCGCAGGTGGAGAGCAGACTGTCCTAGTACAAAAACTATACCGCGGAAGGTGGAGGAGAGGAATGCGAGTTACAAGGCTACAGTTCTATCCAGGCAACTCTTGCAATGGAGAACAATGATGTAGTTCATTCGCCACGTGCCTTCCGTCTTCATCCTCTCTCTGAGTCTCTTTAACTGCTTTTCACGAGGTACAAGCCTACGATAGAGATACTGAGGTTGAGAAGGTTGGTGGTGGTGAATAACCGGATTATCCATATTTGAGATGAAGGCCGAAGGAGCAATGCGCATTGTTGTAGGGGTAACGCAAACAGTCGTACCCCACGAGAAAGGCATAAGCATGCTGAGAGAAGAGAGTGTGGTAGTAATAGAAGAAGTCATCATGGAAGCAAACGTCGAGGTCGAGTTTTGATTCATTACATTTTCATGTTTTTCATGTTGCAACAGTTCTTCATCAGATTTTGAGCGTAATTGGGTGAGCATCTCTATCTGAGTTTGTTGACCTGCTTCAAACAATACTTTGCCCTCAGACAATCTGGTAAGGGAACCACTCTGATTAATCGCAACATTCCCTGTAATTGAAATAGAATCAGCACGTACAGATAACAGTCTGAAATGTATGATTCGAACCATTTGGATTTGTTCCACTTTGAAAGACGTTTCCGTCTACGGCATTCATCAATGGTTTCTTCTGAGGCTGACTGATAGAAGTAGATGTCCCAGTCAGCTTGTTGTGGCCAGATACAGGAGCGATCCGGATAGGGGAAGGCGAAGAAACTGCTTGAGGGATGAGAGAAGGGGTGATATTGTCACGCCTTGAAGGGGGCATGACGTCGACATCAATTGGCATTGTCTTGGTGAATGGAACAGACTTCATCGCAGATAAACGAGGAATAGCAGAGGGCAATATTGAACGAGTGCGAGAAATCGGCAAAGGGGGACTCTGGGTAACAGTAGAAGGAGACGCCACAGAAGCGACTCCAGCAGAGGGCATATTGGCTTCGTCCTCCTCTTCACCTTTCTTGTTAGAATGAGAATCTTCGAGTGCTCGACCAAAACTGAATCCTGTATCATCGTCATCATCAAAATTGAGCATAGGCAGCTGAGGAGGCTTCTCAATGGGACGAGAAATCATGAGTTGCGGGAGATCAATAACAGGCTCGTCGTCTTCAGGCTCCGGTGGAGAAAGAGTGATCGTAATTCCTCCCATCTCACCAAACATGTCTTCATCAGATTCGACGTCCTCGGCGGTCTCTTCGTTCTCTTTTTCCTCCTTCTCCTCAAACATAACACCGAGATTTTTATCTTCTGCAGTGAAACCGACTCCCTGGGGAAGGAAGAAAGGCGAATTGTCCTCGCCTGCTTCTTTCAGTGCATTCATGAACAGACTCTTTCTTTTCTCAAAGGAGTACTGAGAGGGGGAGCATGACGCAGAGTCGCCCTCACTGCTGCTCCCATCGTCAACACATCCGAAGAAATGATCGATGGAGTCTTTTTTGTTGTACTTCGGCAGAGTTGAAAGATTAGTAGCTCTGGGGAATGCCCATGATTTGGACCATGACTCCGAAGAATGATGGATGGGATGGTGGGTGGAAGAGGACGAAAGAGGTGAGAAACTGACGATATGTGACTTAGGGGTTGAAGGGGTGGTGGGCTGGACAGAATTTTCAACTGGATCATCCACTGAGCCAAAAGATGATGATGAGCGGAAACTGGCGTCGGAATCTTCCTCGTCTTCGTAGCCAACCAGGCCACTATCATCCTCACTACCATTCTCAAATTCGACCGATTCCTCTTCCTCCTGGACAACTTTGAGCATAAAGCTGAACCTCGCTTCACAATCATCTGCTGATATTTCGACCTCCGTGGCTGAACTTTCCAAGGAGTCGATTGACGCAAATGTAGTATTGCGGCCGTAGGATGATTTAGGTCTGCTTGACAAGGGAGGTACGATGGGAGTGGCCGAGCACTCGTTATCTTGCAATGTCCTCAAGTCTCGCTCACTTTGCAACTCCAGCCTGGCGATCTTGATCTGCTCCTCAAGCTCCTGCATTTTCAACTTGATGTCTTGATTCTCTCTCGTTGATGCTTCTCGCGCAGTCGTCAATGCTAGATTTCGTGCATTTAGCTCTTCTACAGCCTTTTCCATCTCTTCAAGCTTCTTTTCGAGGGTTCTCTTCTCGACCTCCAATATTCCTCCCTGGGAGCGAGCGAACCAAGCATCGCGGCGCTCATTCTCTAGACGCTTGGCAAGCATGGTCATTTGCTTTTCCATATCACTGACACGATTCCTCCAGCCATCAACATCTCTCTTCAGTTCATCCCGCTCAGCCTTCAACTCAGCAATCAGCTTAAGCATCTCGTCGCTTGGCTCACTACTAGTATCGCTGATTTCGGAGAGTATAGATGTTGGCCGGGACTGACGGATATCCGAACGGGTATAACCAAAGGAAACCCTCTGTTGGTTAGTGAGAGCTTGCTCTAGGTCCGTTATGCGCAACAAAAGTGCATTATGCGACTTAACGAGGAAGTGTTGCTCGCTCGCGCTGAGGGGGCGGTTCTCAGATCCGCCAGGAAATTTTTCGTCGCTTTTGCTACCGTAAACGGGTTCAGTGTTTGGACATAAACGATCCCTAAAGGTTGGCGTCACCTCCGGTGTGGGTAGATCTGCATAATTTGTGGCAACGCCATGGGAAGACGGCTTGTACGTGATGCTGCTCCTTCGACGGGGATACAAATCCTCAGAAGCACGCTCCTGGTTGCCGCCTAGTTGCAGAGTCAGTTGGAGTCGACGAGATGCCGGTGTTGGCATTGAAGCCGAACTACTTGGTACTTCCTCTCCTGAAGCAGAACTGAGAGATAAGCGTCTCAAAGGGTGGAACGGCTGCGGTGTGATCGTAGGAGTCGGAAGCCCTTGGAAAGATGACAGGTTCTCGGGAGTCAGGGATAGCGGGCGTAAGTTGAGGGCGACTGGACGAGGTCGAATGGGAATTGATCTGGAGACATTGGCCTCGATAGCTACTTCTGAAACAGCATTGGTATCCTGTTCCTCAGAAGCACCTTCGCAAATCGCGACTGAGGGTACGACATTCTCATGTCCATGACCAACTAGGGTCACCTCTTCTTCCTCTTCTTCCTCTTCTTCCTCTTCTTCTACGAGCGTGTGGAGTTGGTCTTTCGATGAAGATGATGCGGCAAGTAATTTAAATGAATCTCGCTTGTTCCCAAGCATGGAGACGAGACTTGAGCCAGGAGATCCACCTGATCCCAAAGGTATCGAGGCCTGAGCTATTGACAAATGGAGGTAATGAATCATTCTGCTATATTTGAGCGATGGGAGACACATACAAAAATCAAACGAGGACCTCTCAAGGTCAGGTGTACCAATCTCTGGGATTTCAACTTTAGAAAAAGAGATATCGGGCTTTCCTTCAAGAGCCAAAAGTGCACGCCTACGAATAGAGTCTCTGTCTCCGAGGTTCATATTATTATCGGAATTTGATGATGGGAGTTCGGGTAGAGAAACACCCATGAGTTCAGCCGATTCTGTGCGAGTGGAAACAGAAGAGTGGCGACGGTGGTGAGAGTTGCGTTTGCTTGCGGCAGAAGGAGGGGGGTTAGTCACCACAGGGAAAGCAAAGGTCGTAAGGATATTGCCCGAAGTGAGGGCTGACTGTTGATTCAAAGAACCAGCTGAGAGAGACGAAGTAATAGATAGGTTGCGCGAGTGGCAACGGGAATGCGAACGACTGTGGCCCATATTCGAAGCAAGGCCGGAAACTGAGGCGTCCGGCGGAATACCACCCATTCTGAAGGACTCCAACTGTAGAGTAATGAATTAACAAACACTAGAGATGATCCAACAGGCAACAAAAATGACACATACCCTGTCCCTTGCCGCCGACTCATGCGAAGCATCGTCCATAATAACAGAGGCGTCCGTTTCGAAATCTGATGGCAAGGAAGAAAAACACCAAGGGGGTATAAACGTGTGAGAGAACGACAGAAAAAGAGAGAAAAGAGCTGGATTAAAGAGAGGAAGTGCCGTAGAGGCAAGGCAGATGGAACGACGGAGGATTGGTCGCCAAGACAGGTTTGAACAGCCAACCATTACTACCTTGCAATCACTTATTTCGAACTCCGACGTAGCATCCGCCGTACCTCCAGTACCTCCATTCCTAACATCGTCTACGCGTCAACCCCCGCTTGATATAGAAAACATTAGCCCTGTCTTTTACAAGGTGACTTACATGGAAGAAATAAGCCCCAGACACTTACTAGCATAGAACTTTGCCTGCGAAACACTCGTATGGAGTGTGTCAAGGCTATTTACCGTCGATAACTACTCCTTATGCTCCAACAGCATCTTGGATTGATCCCCATATTGATAAATAAATCTCGGGCTCCTTTCTCTATCTTGCCCCATTGATAAAACGCTCAATGATTAACCCGGACGTCAAAAATTCAAAACGTCAAATCCAGCTTGATGCCTCCCCCCGCATGGTCGTACCTGTTAGACCATTGTTCCTGGCAATCAAATGATGCATTTGGGTCTCGTGATTGCGTTCCACATATCCTCGCAACTCTTTTGAAGTTGGTTCTGCCGATGCCACCGCGACTCCCCCCATCGGTGAAGGTTTTGTTCCTCATGCCTGCTATCATGTTCCATGCTAATTGCTTGCCTGAAACGCTCTACCGGCGATCGGATGGGATTCTCATTGACAGCCTTCTTTGTCTCGAGCTTCTCCATTGATTTCGATGCTTGAACTAGACAACTGTTCAATGGTCATTAATGCACTATGTTGCAGTCGCATATAAGAAGGCACTTTCTGCGTTTTCTTCCCCAGGTATGAGAGACTTTTCAGAATTTGCCTGACTCATGCCTCTGCCTTCAGAACATATGACTTGAGTGATGGCTTGAGTGGTGAGTTTATCATGTTATATGTATTAGAGACCAGGTCACTTAATGAGGATTACAGCGTTTGTCTAATATCACAGTGATAATTATATTTGAATGCTATGAGGTAGCACATCGAAAAATATAATTTATATAATTTTCCTGGATTTATGTTAGACATTTGTTATTGCCCGAACTCCGAGCCATATCCGTCTCCAACATGGATAATGCTCAACTCATACCTGAGGTTGCATCTTTCTCTGCAAAGATGGCATTCACCCATCTTGAGTAATATCCTCTCTTCTAACGGGTAAAACTCACCATATCTAGACCATGCTCTTCTCTGTGAAAATAACACTTATTACACCCCTTCTCCATGAAGGTCAGTCTCTATCACTATCCTAAAGTACATCCTCTTCTACAAGATTTGCACTACATCTCTATTCTGGGCTGTGCATTTTATATAAAGGTAGCACTCAAAACTTTGTAAGCACTTTGTTTCCTCATGATAGAGCTTGCTCTATGTCAGACATGATTTACACTTAAAGGTGAAAGTCCACAGAGTTAGTCAGAGTTCAATAAGTATGGGAACTTATTGAAATCTGTGGAGTTGTAGGCTTTCCAGAATGACCTTGGCTTTAGCTTATGTATATAGTATGCTTGGACCCTTATATTTTATTTTTATTTTTATTTTATCCATTTTTCTTTAATTTGATTTTTCTTTTTCTTTTATTTCTTGGATGATAAAAAGGCATGTGACCATGGTCACATGATGCATTACATGACATTATGTTATAGGCCTAAAAATGATAGAAAGAACTAGAAGAAATGATATCAAGATATATATCTACAATATATTTATCTCATGGCTGATATATGAATATTAGAATAGGTTTATTGTTAGCATGGACCATATACTATTAGTATAAATAGGGTAGCAATACATCAGAGACTTCTTGTCAAGTTCTCTTGTGATCCCTACAAGACTTTTGTTACAAACTTTATTTAATCTCCATAACTAGTGGACCAATTCTCACAAACAAAGTTGCACTAGGAAGCCCCAAATGAGGACTATTCACACATATGCAGGATATACAAAAGTGATAATAGAATACTGAGATATCAGACCATCAGTAACTATAAGTTTCATTAGCTATTATCTCAGGAATGACTAAACAGATTCCATGATCAATTGGGGGTTGGGATAGCATAGTGGTAATAGCTTCTTACCATGTATATTATACCTACATCTATCCTACTATAAGGTTGTGAGTTCAATCTCATAGTAATCTCTTATATAGGCATAGACTACTACTACACCTTATATAAACTATTGATTTCAAAAAAAAGATTAGTATTCATATAGATACAAGTATATTAATGTAGTGATATAATTAATTACCTTCTAAAATTAGCCTGACATTTGCTATAACAGAAGATAGCTCCACTAGGTATAAGTTTTGATTATATAATAAAAATAGCTTGTACACAGACTATCACTATTTTATATAAATACTTTTTTTAATAAAGAGGAAAGAAAAAGAAAAGAAAAAATATAGAAGATGTAAAATTATACTAGGTAGAATATCAAGTTTAGTAGATAACTGATACTATGTAATGTCTTCTTGGAAGCAAAATGCTCCCTAATTGAACTCAAGAAAAATAAGAACATCTTTGAAGAACTTTCATTTAGGATTCTATGGCTTTATATACTATACACACCCATGTTGAATGTGTATTCTTATATTATATATATCAAGTCCACTCATTCTGAAAACATATTCCCACAGCAATAATACAACAATTCAGATATTCAGTATTTCATCACTAAAACCTCTGCTCAGAGCAATGTACTGAAACCCATAGCATCTTCTAGAAATCTAACTTGTATATAAGACTAGTAGTTACACTGTAATTTGCTAGTCTGATAATTAATGAAGATAAACTCAATTTCCAGTGTTCAACAGTAACACACCAACATTAGTACTCACCCTCCCTTCAGACTTTGTCTAATTCTCTGAAATTGTGACTGCATAATAGACAAATAACATAGCACATAAGCTAAAGCAAGAGTCATTCTGACAAAAGTCTACATTATTGAGCTCCTAGTAAGGAGTTTTATATATTTATATTCTACATATCTCCAAGCCAACCTTGTAGACTTTTGTCTTCTGGTGTGAACTGTACCTGACATCTTATCTTAATAGGAGAGTTGCTACATAGGTATATGAAAGGCTTGTTAGGGAAAAACCTTAGCTTATATTTGCTAATAAGAGCATGATTTGTGATCAGTTTGGTAATATATGCATACCATGAGTTAGAGAGGCCAAAGTGTTTCAGCTAAGCACTATCTTTAGAATAAGTAGAATAAATAGGTTAATTGTTGTCATTGTTTAGATCAAGAAAATATTTTTCCTTATAGTTGGATGCTTGGAAATATATCTGCCACTTCTTAACAATAGAATTGCATTCTTTCTTTTACTGAACTTCCATGATATTTTGCTAGATAGAATAGGGTTCATCTTATAACATTTTGATTCTTTATCAACCAGTAAATAAGAAGGCCATTTATTGTTACTAGAAAAATCTCAGAATGAAATTGAGTTATTATCATTCTTATTAAAGAACTTTCTCAGATTGCTGGATATGGCAATGGTATGTAATTAGTGAGGATGAATGGATACATCAAAGGTATGCTTGACTAATGTCATATCTAATAGCAAAAAGTTCAGCTTTAGTTGATAATACATTCATTATCTGATAAACAGTTTTGGTAATGATTTTATGTCCTCTTTGTGTGTGTGAGACTGAAGTAGCAATACTGTTTTTAATACTCACATTAGATATAATAAATATAGTATCTTGGTTAATAGAGGAATCTTTGTAGATGTTCTTGAGTTTGTTTCAATAAGCAATTTTTGCATTGGTATCTTTTTGGTTAACTAAATGAAAAGAAAAACAATTAGGGAAAGTGTCTACAAAATGAAAATCAAGAGACAATTCTCCATTTAGACTGTCAAAAGCTAGAAAGATTTCATCTAAATGATTGTTTGTATCCATTATGGGACTTTTAATCTT
>Ga0157357_1000909_pt1 | contig 12517 bp, 9 predicted proteins | sample AttcapACBM1_FD_111485 | JGI IMG/M metagenome (GOLD analysis project Ga0157357, IMG submission 111485) | Fungus gardens microbial communities from leaf cutter ant in Botucatu, State of Sao Paulo, Brazil - Atta capiguara ACBM1 | ecosystem: Host-associated > Fungi > Mycelium > Unclassified ... | reverse complement strand
ACCCAATATAAGATTCTGTTATAAGATGAGAAAATATAGACAGACTTTAGTGAGATATTTATAGATAGTTATATTATTAGTCTACAATGAGAGAGGGAAGGCATGTGACTTCCCAGTCACATGACATGATGTCATAGGGCCTAGAGTGGTCTAGAGCAGTCTAGAAGGATCAGGAAAAGTCTAGAGATGGAGTGATGTCAAGGGATATAGTTTCTCATGGTGTACACATGGTACACACATGGACAATGGAGATTAAGAGTAGGGTTGAGAATATGACATCAGGGCACATGTATATGGCATACTGGCCTTGAGGTAGACGCAAGGTAGATAAGTAATAGAACATGTGATAGATTAGTAATAGACATGAGGACAGAGCATGGACATTAGGATAGGACGTACAGTCATAGCACAGACCATGAATAGATAATATAAATAGTCAGTAGAATACTGTTGTAGTTTTCTATCGAGTTCTCTTGTGAATTATATAACTTGTGTTCCCCACTAGATATTCCTCCTGTGAGATTTATTAATTGTGCTGCTATTGGACACTGGTCTAGTGGTTGCCACAACAGGTTCATTTACTTGTTCCACTCTAAGGACTTGAGTTTGTAACACTAATACCCTTATTACTGCCAGCATCTCTTTATCATGAATTTTGTAGTTTTTCTCTATCTTATTTATAGATTTTGAGAAAAAAGCTACAGACCTTATCATCTATTATCATACTCTATAGATAGTATACCATCTATTACATAGTCTAACACATCTACTTCCATCCTTATTTTTTTTATCTAAGTTTGGTATTGCTAATGCTAGTTTTTTTATAAAATTTTCTTTTAATTTCTGAAAATTCTTCTTCTATCTTTTCATTCAATCCTACTTCTGATTCTTTTTTACCAAGTCATACAATAGTCTGGCTATAGACACAAAGTCTTTAATAAACTACTGATAGTAATTAGCTAGTTTTAGAAACTTCTGTATATCTTTGACTTTCTTTAGAGTTAGCCAATCCAACACTTCCTTCACTTTTTCTTTCTCTATTTTTATCTCTTCAAGTCCAATTACCACTCCCAAGAATCCTACTTTTCTAACCTTCTACTTGTATTTTTTTAGTTTTATATATAAGTTATTTTCTGCCAACTATTTTACCACTTCTTCTACTACCTCATCATATTCCTCTTCTTCTTCCATTTCCACAATTATATCATCAATGAAGCTTGCCACTTCTCCAGTGTTGATCAAGTTCTATAGAATCTTATTCATTATTGTTTAAAACATTGCTAGAGAGTTGGTTAGTCCAAAGAACATAACTATAGGTTCAAACAACCCCTCTGGAGTTGTGAACACCACCTTCCACTCATCTTCCTCTTTTATCCATATATTATTATAGTCCTATCTCAAGTCCAACTTTGTAAATACTTTCTTAGTACCAATATTCTCTATAATATCTGAAATTAAAGGTAAAGAATAGTTATTAGTTATTTTTAATAGCCCATTTATTTAAATATATATAGTTCTGAACCAGTCTCTTTTTACTGTTATTTTTTCCTACAAAAAATAAAGAAACCATTTGAGACAACTTCAAAGGTCTAATGTACCATTTCCTTAATTGTTCTTGAATAAACTTATATATCTCTTCTCTTTCTTCTCTAAACAATGGATAAACCTTCTCTTTTCTTAGTGCAAAGATATGAATCCACTTGTAGAATCTTTGAGAAAATAATTTCTTGGCCTTTTCTTCAGACTTTGCTATCTCTTTCTTCTCATCCCAAATCTTCCACTTTTCTGCTACCTTTTTCACTTCTATTGTCCTTACCTTTTTTGGTTTTTTCTTCTTTTTCTTTTTCTTTTCATTTTTATCCTTCTCCTTCTGCTCTTTCTCTTCTCATTTCTTTCTCTCTTCTTTTCTTTTCTCTTTCTTCTTTTGTTTTTACCACACTAACTTTCTCTGCTTTAGTATTGTAGCAACCACAAGTCATAATAGACTTAAGGCAATACTAAGTAAATCTCTTAAGGTAGATATCTCATAGAGATCATAAGAGAACTCAATAAGAAACCCTCAATGTATTGCTACCCTATTTATACAATAGATATATGGTCTGTGCTAGCAATAAATAACCCTACCCTAAAGTCTATATATTATCTATGTATACTCCATGAGGTTGACATGCTATAGCCATATATACTTTGATGTCACTTCTTCTAGATTCTTCTTTAATGTTCTAGGCCTATGATATAATTGTCATGTGCCTTCTTTGTCATCAAATAAAATAAAGAGTAAAATAATTAGAAATAAAAATGAAATAAAAAATGAAAAAGAAAAGAAATTCAAGTTGGAAAAAATAAATAAAGTCACTGAAAAATCCCTTCAAGTCCATTACTCAATTCTCTCTCTTAGTTCAACTTTTAAATATTTTCCACACTCTTCTGGACATCTTGTTATCTTCATCTTTTCTGTCTTTCAGTCAATTTTAGGATTGTAGTATACAAGCTACAGCATTCCCAAAGTTATACTCTACTTCTGTTCTCCAATTATATTGATCTCTGTTCTCTTCCTATGTCACTAGTAATATATTCACCTTTACTGTATGTTCATTAGAGTCTTTCTTGTTGAAAGAACTATCCACATTTCTCACATATATTAGTCTTTCTATTTTTTCAACTTAAATCTCTACTTCTTTGTAAACTTCAAACTCATAACTAGCTCTATTTCCCCATTATCCAAAATGCCTCTACTGTCACTCCTTTCTATATATTAATTCTTTCCAACCCAATTTTCACTGTGACTTCTCTTAATATATCCATATTTTCTAAGCTATAGTAGAATGTATTTTCTATTACTTTAGAGAACATTGCAAACCTATTTATACTAGAACCTAATCAAGGACTATTAGATTCTCTTCTCCATTTAAATTACAATCATTCCTGTTGTTCTCATAATCAACTCTTCTTTCTCTTCCCACAATTCCCCTGTTCTTACAATTTCTTACCAAATGTCCAAAATCTTTATAGTTATAACAGGTCCTGCTATAGTCTATTTTCATTACATATGGATCATGTCTGGACATGAACACTGCCTACTATTGTTGTAAATTTATGATAACTATATTTATTCTCTCTACTTTCTCTATAGAAGCAGGTTCTGTTGGTACTCACTATTGAGGAATCTCTTGCTTCCTTGGCTAAACTTAAGGCTATAGCAGCTATTGTTATTGTGTCTCTGCTATATTCTACCTTGGTACTTAAGTTTCTATTTCTTTCCTACCTCTCAATCTCTCTTTTTCTCTCTTTCTTTCTCTCTAATGCCTACTCAAGTTTACTGCTCTTTTATACTATTTTTCAATGCTTCTAAAAGAATGTTTTGCTTTCATGAGTTTTTACCTGATCATTCCATTTATTTCTCTTTGAAACTCTTTAATTAATAGTCTTTCTTCATACCTACTTTTTTAAATTATCTTTCTGATCTCCTGAACAAACTTGTCAGAGTTGAAGATAATAGATTTTATTTTATTTCTATTTCACTTTATTTTTGATTTTAATTTTCTTTTATTTTTTATTTTGGGACTTGGGGTTAAGGTTTAAGATAATATTATATGTTACTATCACAGAATGTCAGATTGTGTAACTTAGTGTCACACATCAGTTACAGTCACAAAACACTATCATGGTCATAATGTCACAATGAAATGTAGTAAAAGATTCTGGAAAGAATAACATTATATAGCATGTTTAATACATATTGACCTTGAGGCAAATATATGGTTGTTTAGAGTAGGCTAACACAGTAAAGTATGGACCATTAGTTTTAGGTATATAAGATAGATGATTTTGTATAGAGTTCTCTATCAAGTTCTCTTATATTAACCCTAATACAAGGTTCTTTTACTTGACCCACTCTAAGATCTTGTAATTGTAATAAAACTCTTCTATTGTCTTGCTTTCTTGCTCTATCTTCTTTAATTCTACCATCTTTTATTATCTTGTCATCTCTTCTACTGAATTCTTCTTTTAGATCTGATAAAAATTCTCCCACTGTTGCATAATTCAAATTTCTACTTTCTAAATCCTCTATAATGTTTTTCTTCTATATATTTGCCAATTCTCTCTATACATAAGACAAACCCCACTATACCTGCTCTTTTACTACTACATTCCTTATTCTTATCATAATATAAAGCCTACATGCTGTTAAGAAATCTGAGATCTTTTCTGTCTCCTTACTGAACATTTATGTTACAACTTAAGACTTATAGAGCAAAGTCAGAAAAAGAACCTTGTATTGGGTTAATACAAGAGAACTCAATAAAAAACTCTGTACAGAATTGTTTACCTTATATACCTAAGACTATTGGTCCATGCTCTACTACTTTAGCCTATCCTAAATGACTAATATTTACCTTAAGATTAATATATGTTAAATATGCTATATGATATTATCTTTCTAAAACCTTCTGTAATGTTTCTTGTAGTACATGATTGTGTGACTGTGACTATGACATGTAACATTAATGCTAACCCTAACCCTAGATCTTAAATAGGAAAATAAAAGGAAATAAAAATAAAATAGAGTCTATTATCTTTAACTCTGACAATTTGTAGCTTAGCCACTTCTATCTTTGGCTCTGGGTTAGGCTGGAGAACTGCTACTACCTCTTCTTCTCCTAGTTCTACTTAAAAAATTAGTATCTGTAAGACAGCTATCTGTTTCTATTACTGTTAGACTATCTACTCCAGACTAATTGTACTATAATAACTTATGTTGTAATAATAAGATAGTAAATCAATAATGATTGTGATAATAGGGTGGGAGATAAGGATGTATATTGAAATAAGTTAGAGCCAGTGCTGGTTTCCTCCTCTAAATCATATTCTGAACTTGAATCAATCTCTGTAAATATTAGTAGGCCCTTTTGTTTTATCTCATACCATCTACTAACTATCTTGACTACTGACTACTGTCTTAATTTAAATATATATTATAATTCAAATCTCAAAGTATTTAAGATAAGAAAAAAATATTGTATAAAGATTATATAAGAGAACTCAATGAAGTTTCAAGTACAAAAGTGTTTATCTTATATATACTAAACTGTTGGTCTGTACTATACTAAGCTTAGCCTACTTTAAAGGCTATGTGTTTTCCTTAAGATTAACATATATAATACATGCTATATAATATCATGATTTTAGAACCTTCTATGATGTTCTTTGTAACATATGATCATATGACCATGACTTGAGACAGTCACACTAACCCCTAACCTTAAGTCTAAAAGATTAAATTAAATTAAAATTAAAATGAAATGAAAAATGAAAAATGAAAAAAATAAAATTTACTATCTTTGATTGTGATAGTATATAAGTTATCAGTAGACACTACAGTATAGAGCTACTACTTGAAATCTTACAGGTATACTACAATAATACTACCCACTTCAATAATAAGTATATTTAGATAGTAGTCTGAGTCTAGTCACTATTATTCATAGCAATCTTCTGATAGCTACTACTAATTTCTTATATCTAGAGTCTAGTCTTATCTTCTTAACTTTGAATAGTATTGTTCTTAGTTGAGAATGAATAGAGAGTAAGTAGGAGAAAGTTTAGTATTGGACAGTCTCTGTTATAACTCAAAACCATTAGAGTTGGATTAAAAAGTAACCTTGTATTGGATAATACAAGAGAACTCGATAGAGATTCCTTTACAAACTAGTCTACCTTATATACTACTACTGATGGTCCATGCTAACTACTGTGCACTCTACCCTAAACAACCATGTGTAGTACATGAGGTCAACATGTGGTATCCATATTGTATGACATCACTTGTTCTAGAACCTTCTATAACTTTTCCTCAAGTCCTATGATCAATGTTGTGACCATACCATCAAATGTGACTGATATGATTGATCACTTCTAACCCTAACCCCAGAGTTCTAAAAATAGAAAAGATAAAAAATAAATAAAAAGGAAAATAAAAATGAGAAAGAAAATAATTAAAACTAAGTCTACTTTCTGTCATCTTGACAGTCTCAGGAAAAGAAATCAAGTTCTAATATTACAACTCAAGCTTCAGTATAAGAGTAAAAGATGAATCTTGTATTGTATTAATACAAGAGAACTCAATAGAGTTCCAAGTACAAAATTGTTTATCTTATATATGCCAGACTAATAGTCTATATTATACTAAACCTAGTCTATCTTAAAGACCATATATATTATATACTATTAATCAAGTAAAATAGACATCATGCTAGAGTACAACAAGAACTATATAACACTAGTTCTTAACTGCATGCTAAAGAATTCAAAGGAGACATTATCAATATTAGAAATCAATAAAAGATATAGAAACAAGAATATAACAGTAGAAAAGAATATATGAAAACACTATAAGGGCTTATAAATATAAAAGAATGAAATTAGAAAGAATATTAAAAGGACTATACAAGTATCATCCACTCATGAATACTTTTCCTGGCTAACACACTCCTAAGCAGTGAGCCTTACACTGTGTAACAAGTTCCTTTGGAAAATTTAGTGAATATATTTTAATAAAATAGAAGTTAAACTGCTCTTAAGTGGGGATATTTGAATAGGGATCTTTTCTCTTACTTTCCTTCACTCATGGCTTATATATTAGTTTAAAAATACAAGAAATAAAACTAGATAATAAAGTCTAAAACTATGATTCCATTCATGCAGCCAGAAAAATCTTTGACTTATCTTCACACCCCTTTCAAGTTCATTTAGTAGCCATACTTGCTGAATTTCAATGGTTCTTCCTTCAACATCAAAACAACTTCATTAAATTCTGGAAATGTCCCAGTTATCTCAACTGGTCTCTCCACAAAGCAGTCAACAAAGAAACTAAGGCCTTTAATCCCACTCCACTCTTTCCCAACAAAACTTCATGGGACTTCAGCAAGAAAAGTGAAAGTGATAACATTCTAAACATTTGGAAGATGACATTCCAAGCTTTAGATCTCAAAGGGAAGCAATTTCTTGACTTACTCAATGATGACAACAACATTATTGAACCTTTTTATGCTAAAGAAGGGTCTTGGCTTAAAGTCTTTAGCCACTCAAACTCTTTGTGTGCATGTGCTTTACATGCAATAACCAATCATGCTCCAATTGGCAAGTATAGACTTAGATTCTTCCTTAGGGAGAAATTTAAGTATCTATGCAGATCATATCCTATCAAATCAAGATGTTACATACTTCATGAGTGTGGTATGTTTAATGGATACTAGAATCTGAAAAGAGACTTCTTAGGCTATTTTGTTATGTTTTTGGTAGCTAATCCAAGTGCATTTGCTTTTAATGACAATATCTCTTTATCAGCCATGAGTAGATCTCATAAGTAGTTATTTATATTTTTCCTAGTCTAGTCTTGATTCATTCTCTTTTCTTTTTTCTTTTTCTCTCTCCTTTTACATTACTATGTTAGTCTGCTTCTCTTATATGTAGTTACAACATAGCTACCACAGTCTGCTCTTGTACTCTATGTAATAAATTGTTGAAATAAAAAAAAATAAAAAGCCTAAAACTATAATAAAGCCTGCTAGGACCTCATGAGTACATTGTTAGAGTTGCAAATATTGGACTATATTTAATTTTCCTTTTTCTATTTTCATTCCATTTTTATTTTTAATTTATTTAGGGTTAGGATAGAGCATAAAGTTTCATGTCACAGTCACATGATCATGATGGAACATGATAGAACATTCTGGAATAATGACATTACACAATGTACTTAATATATGTTAATCTTATGGTTTACACATAGTCTTTAGGGTAGACTAGATGCAATAGTAGCACAAACTATTTAGTAGAGTATATAAGGTAGACAACTTTGTACTAGAAACTCTATCAAATTCTCTTGTAATTTACCCAATCCAAGGTTTTACTTTTGACTATAATACTTGTGTCTTAAGTCATAACATACATAGTTGTCTCTTCATCTGTAACCCAATATCCATCCAATGATCAATCTTTGCTCACAAGAGCCCATTCTATGCTTCCTGTTTCTATTCCTATAGCCATTCCTTCCCATTCCTCCATTCTAGACTTTATTAGCTTCTGATCTAACAAGTATTTGCCTTATTTGACTGTTTGAATATATGTAACTTAGTACAACTCTCTTGTGAATGCTTGTAATTCATAGTGTTACAAATCAAAGACCTTAGAGTTGGTCAATGAAAAGAACCTTGTATTGGGTTAACACAAGGGAACTCAATAGAAAACTCTGTATAGGATTGTCTACCTTATATACAAATACCTAATGGTCCATGCGAGCTATTTCTAGCCTACCCTAAACAACCATGTGTACGCCTCAAGATCAACATGTGTTTCACATGTTGTATGATGTCATCCTTCTAGAACCTTCTACATTCTTCTATGTGTCATGTGACTTTGTGACCGTGTTATCCGATGTGACCTGCTGTGTGACAGCGTAATCTTGTCACTCTAACCCTAACCCTAGTTCTAAAAATAGAATAAAGGAAAATAAATCAAAAAGAAAATAAAAATGCAAGAAGAAAATAAAAAAATGTTAAGTCTACTTCCTTCGTTCTTGACACATAGCTAGTTGCTCACAAGTAGTGTTTCTTGTCCTTAGAGATCACTCTTGCTTGAGATCTGGTTTGGTTAACAGCTACCACACTGTCCCTTGACTGCTATTTGCTTAAGAGGATCTGAGGCATCATCTAGAAGTGTAAGATCTTCTTGCTAATGCCTTCAAAGAGATTTTATATGCTCAAAACCTTAGGAGATTACATGTTTTTACAAAAAAGAGTTTCCTAGTGTAACACTGGTATATGTATACTAAGTAAGTTATCTAGGATAGTTATTTAAAATAGAGACTACTAGCCATTACTAGTAATCTTTAGATATTAGAGAATGGAGATCCATAAAGTTAGCAAAAGTCCAGTGAGAATATCTAAGATGGGATAGAGATAAATAATCCACACCAGAAGAGATTGGGGGATATAGATGAGAAAGAGGTATTATTTATAGATTAGGATAGATGTGGCTGAAACAGAATATGATATCTGTCCCAAACTCTGCCAGTACTTGGTCTTCTATAGCAGAGTTTCTCTATCTGGCTTCTATTAGTATTTTACTACTAAAATCTTTGTATGGGACTATACACTAAAACTCTTAAGTTCTCTTTTTATATTACTTATATATAAGAACTAGTAGATATACTGTATTTTACTAGTCTGATAATTGGCTATATTAGTTGAACTCTATTCTTAGTATTCTTTGGTGATAAACTACTTATTAGAACTTTTCTTGAACTCTACTTCTGAGGTTGCAACTCCATAATAGACAGATAGTACAGTACATAAGCTGAAACCAAGGCTGTTCTAGAAGTCTGTATCACTGTACACTTTGTATGGATTTCCATACTCAATATACCTCTAAGCTAAGCTTGTGAACTTTCATTCTCCAGTATAAATTATACCTGATAAATATTCCACTTAATTAAAATAGACTTCTTGATATTTAGAGTAGCTATCATCTTCTTTATTCTATTCTCTTAGGATTTTCCTAGAGATGAGTCATATATTTAGTAGTCATAGATAAATAACTTAGAATTTCCTTAGAGAACGCAAGCTTCATTAAACTCTGTGGACTTTGCCTAGTTGCTCTAATGTATATAGTCTTTAGAGTAGGTTAGTAGTAGTCTTGCACAGACTATTAGCTAGTATATATAAGATAGACACTCTATACTAGAAGCTCTATTAATGCTATAACTTAAGCCTCAAGTTAAGATAAAAGATATACTCTTATATCAAGTAATACAAGAGAACTTGATGAAGTTCCCAGTACAAGCTAGTCTACTTTATACACTATAGAATATAGTCTATACATATACTACAACTGACCTATCCTAAAGTCTATATGCTTTCTATAAGACTAATATATTGTTACTATACTATATAATCTTCTCTATGGTATGTAATTGTATGATATGTATAACTATCATATATAATATTACATTATACTTCTTCACCTAAGTCCAAAATAATGAAAATAAAATCCAAAAATAAAATAAAAATATGAAAATAAAAAATAAAGTCAAGTCCAATGTATTACAAACTTAGAACCTTAGAGCTGGTTAAGTAGATAAACCCTGTATTGGGTTAATATAAGAGAACTTGATAGAGTTCCTAGTATAGAGTATCAACCTTATATACCATACTAGATGACCCATGCTACTACTGTGTCTAGCCTACCCTAAAGACCATATGTAAGCTATAAGGCCAATATATTAGACATGTTGTATGATGTCATCATTCTAGAGTATTCCACCATGTTTCCTTGCATTCTTGTGACTCTGTGATTGTTAATGTAGTAGTGACATGTGACATGTGACAGCTGTGACCATGTCTTTGTTAATCCCTAATCTCCAATAAAAGAGTAATGAAAATAAAAACAGAAAATAAAATAGAGTCTATTGTTCACAACTCTGACATAATGTTTACAAATATGACAATTAAGTTCTCTTATGTTAAACCCTAATACAATGTTTTTGGCTTATATTCTAACTTTTTGGACTAATTCATAACAAATTCCTAATGAAAACATCTAAAATGTTAGCCTGGAGAGATTGTCATTAGTAACAGATGGAAGAGGGTTTGGATGATAGACAAGATCACAATTAGTAGAAATCAGTAGTAGAGAGTGATAGAGTTGACTGTATAAACTTTATAGAATAGGCAGTGATGTTTGGCATCCTGGATAGGAAGAGAGTTCCACAGACTTTGGGAGTGGTGTTAGGGTCAAAAGAACAGGTTCTCTTGCAATAGCCATAGCATGTTGGCCTTATGTATACTGTATGGTCTTTAGGATAGGTTAGATATAGATATATACAAGTCATAGTCTCAAGGTATACTACTCTGTACTAGGAGTTTTCTTATGTTAATCCTAATATAAGGTTCCTCTTTTATCTTAATATTTTGAGACTCAAGTCATAACAGTAAGCACTACCTGTAACTTAGCTAGAAATAATAGACTTGGATATCTTCTGAAGTACAAACTCTGATAAACTCTATAGACTTTACTCAGTCACCCTAACAGCTATCTGATCTCTATCATTTTTTGGTTACCTCAGCACTGTTCCACTAGATTAGAATGGACTGTAGGTACTTATGATAGTTACCACCTTCAGTAGACATCATTATATCCTCTTAGGTTTCTCCTGAAGGTTTTGAAGTACAAACTCTGTACCTCTACCACAGTCACCCTAATAGAAACCAAATATTTAATTTTTACTCCCTGGTAAAACATCTTGGTGATTCAGCAAAAAATATGAATGTGACACATTTATTAAGCATTGTAAAATGCTTTTACAAGCTTCCAATCTTAAAGAAAGAAAAAAATTTCCTTAAACTAACAGATATGAATGGCAAAGGAAGGATCATGGTCAGATATTACAATTTACATGTTACTTATAATTGCTGTATAAGAAATGACATGTATAAGACATATGTTGTCTATATGCTAATACAATTATAAAAATAGATGACACTTCAGTGACTCACTGCGAGTGCTGTTCATCATCACTTTAGTCATACTGTGCTGATCGCACCATGAGTATGAATAAGCGGAATGTTTATTCAACAGTATTATGTGAACGTCGACCTACTGGCGGCTAAATAGCCCTATTCAATATTCAAACATGAAGGGAGTGCTCAATCACTGAACTCAGTCATCAATCAATATTTGAAAGAGAACATGTATATTTCCAACATGAGATACAGTAGCAGTTTGGTGAATAGACAGTAGGCCAAATCGTGGATTTGTGATACACATATCAACGTGATTTGGCAGGTGACATCTACATCTACATCGGATGATCCTGATCTGCTGTAAAGCCTTGCGCGACACAAACGGTTGCCCCAAAGTTAACGAGATCCATGTACAGAGATCTCGGTTGCCCACCCATCTCTGTTGGGTTGGTTTGAATTCATAAAGGCATCCGATCGGCAGCATTGTCTGCTCGCCCTACTCTGTCCTTCCCCGAGGAAGAAATGTTTGGCATCGTCGACGAGGAGAGCTCATATCACGGTTCCAGTTCCAATGGACTCTACTTGGATAGGAGTCGCAGAGATGCCTTGGCAGAGGTTGATAATGCCAAGTTTTCGTTCGTGGCCCTTAGAATATGATTTCTGATCACAATAATTGAATCCTTATGGTTTATCAGCTGGTTCCATGCCAGAGTCTGTATTGTTGCTGGCGTAGGCTTCTTCGCTGACGCGTAAGCATGATTATTCATATTGGCTTGAGTTCATCTCACAGCTATCTATCTACCTTAGCTATGATATCTTCGCCATCAACATTGCCTCCATAATGTTAGGTTATGTCTATGGAAAAGATGGCCGTGCTCTCAGTCAAAACCAAGAGCTCGGAGTCAAAGTTGCCACTCCTGTAGGCAATTTTTTTGGCCACTTGCTTTTTGGCTGGTTGGCAGACAAAGTTGGTCGTAGAAGGATGTGTGAGTATT
>Ga0157357_1000908_pt1 | contig 12517 bp, 12 predicted proteins | sample AttcapACBM1_FD_111485 | JGI IMG/M metagenome (GOLD analysis project Ga0157357, IMG submission 111485) | Fungus gardens microbial communities from leaf cutter ant in Botucatu, State of Sao Paulo, Brazil - Atta capiguara ACBM1 | ecosystem: Host-associated > Fungi > Mycelium > Unclassified ... | reverse complement strand
TCTGTGGGCTTTTCTATAGGCTTTCTTGTATTCTTTCAAAAGACTTTCTGGATTACTAATTTACCATCCTTTGTTACTCTAAATACATCCTGCCTTTTTAGGTAATGTTCTAGATATTTTGACTCAATATTTAGGATATTAGCCACCTTTGGGAAACCTTATTTTATTCTCTTAGGTTTTTCCAAAGATTACAAACTTTGTATAACCTCATAGACTTTGTTTAGTTGCCCCAACAGTATCTGAGTTATGGATCAAGCTAGAATGCTTATCTGTGGACTTCTGACTAAACTGCAGATGACAACCTCAGTCTCAACTTATGTGTTGTGCCAACTACTTGTCATGTGATCATAATTTCAAATGAAAAGAGAAGCTAGGAAAGGAAGTGGGGTTTGATTACCAGACTGGAGAACTACAGAGTATCTACTTGGTCTTAAATACTAAGTTCTGTAGTTGGAACTGTGGCTAAGGAAATAGTAGTGTAGGGAATAGCTAAGGAAACATTATAAAGACCATCTCTAAGAGATAGAACAACCTGAAGTCTAGGTGACAAGTTACTAGGCAATGAAACACAGTGATATGATCTATGCACAAGCAGGTGTGGATGTGGAAGTACTGATTAGAGTCTTATCCAAAGTCGGGAAGTGGATGTCTTGGGTGTCTCAGAAGTCGGTCTATGACAACCAGTCACATTTCTTAGTTGAGAATCAGATAATTGATAGATCAGGTGGTTCTTGATCAAGATGGTGGCAGCAGCAGCAGCAGCAGTGTCATAAAATCATATGCTGATTCATTTGCCATGAAGTGGTAGTTGGAAGGTTAGCTTAACAGTTCATTCGAAGAACACTAGTTTTTTCCCACGGGAATCGCGTTCTTCACGCGGCTGTGTTTAAACACCTGGTTCAGAATTCGTCTGAATGGTGATTATCCTCTTATTCGACCCATGTATCAAAAACAAAACTGATGAATATGCGTGTCAGTCTGCTCTCTTTCACTTTCAGGCTCTACTTCTTGTCATCCTACTTTTCATCTGCACATGCACATACGTTCGCGCAGTAGCACCACGTCTCGTCGATAGAAACAAACAAGGGTTTGTTCTTTTTCACTCTCTGTCGCTATTCGTGTAAACGAACTCGACTAATATGTTTATCATAGATTTTCGAGCCTTCTATTCAAGTCTGCTAGGATTGGTACTTCTCATTCCCTGATCTATTTGACTTCATTCATTCTCACTTCATTCTAGGTGAACGTTTATCCCCGTATGTTGCACTAGCTTGTATCGCAATGGCAGCAGCTATACTGCTAGCATAATAATACACATTACAATTGAACGGAAACTATCTTATAACAAGGGGGGACATAATAGACAGCGCAATTCTTGATAAAGAAGTCCACAAAAAACTTTAAAGTCTGATATCTCGTGTCATCTCTGGCAACTTTCAGTTCTAGTTGTACAATGTCGACGAAGACCGATGTGCTGTTCGCTCAACGACCGAAGTGCCATCCCTGAACCTGACTTTGAACAGTACATTGGCATTTGTGAACAGTCCTTCTTTCAACGATACGACAATAAATTGGGAACCTTTGAACCTTGTTCGGAGGAGGTGGCCAATATTCTGCGTGTGTGAAAGATCAAGAGCAGCGTCGACTTCATCAAGAATATACATTGGCGCAGGCTTAAATTGTAGGAGGGCCATGATAAGCGAGAGGGCAACAAGTGACCTAAACGAAGTGTGCTTTCAGCGTTGCTCCAGCACTACGTTACAGGAACATACCGTTGACCGCCACTCAGCTCAGTTAAACTCTGTTTCCAGACTGATCCAAGTCGGACTTTCACTTCTAACCCTTGGGTCAGATCTTGTCCTTCGAGGTCCGAAGGTTGGAGCTTGGCAAAATTGCCAGGCAAGAGTTCGTTGAAGATCGAACCAAAATCACTACACAAGGATGTGATCAACGCTCTTATCAGGGAGGGAATCAAAGTTGTACCCGTTGACTTTTTCCCACGTCTTCTGCAATGCGTCTCGTTTATGTTGGTCGAGATTCTCGATTGTTGTCTCAATCTTGGCTTTGTCCTTTGTAACTATCACAAGGTTTTTTTGCAGAACTCCCTCGCGTTTCTCAAGGCTATTTAATGCAATCGAACGTCAGTTCAAATTCGAGAAACAGGAACACATAAGTGTACCTCTCAATCATATCCATCACCTTCAAATTCACCTTCTTTTTATTCGCCTCCTGCACTTTCTGGAGGGCGGCTGCATGTGCCTGAAGCGCGTGAATATCTCCCTTACCAAAATCATACTGTGCGTCTGGTTTGCCGAACAGACTGTACAGCAACAAGGAAAATGAAGAGTAAAAATCAAAATGACCAAAACTGGCAAGTCAGGGTTTACGTACTGTTTGTCATGCTTGATCCATTCGTATTGTTTCTCGTATGACTCAATCCTATTCTGGGCTGTAACCGTCTCCTTCTGTAGAACCTGGACGCTATGATCGAGTTTCTCAACCTCAATTTCGCAGTTTGATACAGCGGCTTTGCGAGCCTTGATGACTTCTTCAAGGGACTTCAGTTCAGCGTCAAAGCGGCTGAGAGTGGCTTGTTCTTCCCGAAGTCTTTGTTCAGCTTCTTGGTAACCGGTCTTTGGCAGAGACAGTTCAATGCAGCTGAATTAATGGAGTAGGAGACAAGGACATACCTGCATAGCTGTGACTTCCTCACTCATGCGAACAAGCTCCTTCTTGAGGTTAGACACATGTTTTCGTGCATCCTCGAGCTTGAATCTCTCATATTCAATATCCTTCTGCTGTTCCTCTTCAAAGAAAACGCGGCCAGATCAGTCGCGTCTCAAGCACTCTTGAGTTTGAATGACATTACCTAACTCAAGAATAGCAGTCTGATGCTCCTTCTGCTGTGTCTTGACAACGACAGAATGTTTCTGAAGTGCAGCTTTCTTGTTCGAAATCTCCTTCTATAAAGAGTAGGCCAAAGGACAACAAGATAAAAGAAAGGTATGACTGACCCTGAGTTCTTCAATCTTGCCCTCCTTATTGTCTTTGAACTCATTCATGTCCTTTTCAAGTCTTACGCACTCAGCTTTTGCAGCTCGTTGCTTATCCGTCGCAGCCTTTTCCGCATCTTTGAGCCTCTGTATATTCGCTTGAGCCTCTTCAACATCCGCTGCGACCTGGGAACATAGACAAAATAAACCTTCATATCTCTCAAAGTGTTCCCGAGTAGAACCTACTCTCGAAGCGTTACTTCCCCCAATTTGCTCCTCGAACAATTTCAATTCGTGCTCTTTGATCTCTAATTCTCTCCCTGACCGTCTCCATTCCTCCCTAACGCCTTTAATCCTCTCCTCCTCTGCCTGCGCTTCGTTCAACTCCCTCTTCTTTTGATTTAGCTCACCCTCGACCTCCAGCAGTCTTTGTACATCAATCAATATTTTCCCCCCCATAGGCGAGGAGCCACCAGAAAGAGATCCTTGGGGGTCGTAAATGTCGCCTTCTAACGTGACGGATTTGGTTAGAATAGACGGGTTGAAGGTGACAGCTTTAGCCGTAGCCGCGTCGGAACAGATGAATGTACAGCCGAAGACGAAGAGCATGGCACGTGCGAGCTCTTCAGGGTAGCCCAAAAGAGAGATGGCTGGGAAGACTTTTCCAGGTGCGAGGCGCTGTGCCGTGTTGATTTTCTGATAATGGTAGAATTTGAATATTAGTTGCAAAAGAAATACCAAAAGGCCATACACACCCTTTGATCAATAGGATAACTCTTGATCTTGTTCAGTGGAATCATCGTTACGCGCTTTTTCAGTTTTCCATTCTTCAGCAAGTGATTGCCAACTTGTTCATCCTCGACGATCACATTAAAAAGTTTTCCTCCTGCAGCAATTTCTAGTGCTGTTGCTTTATCGTAGTTCACTTTATCTAAGTATGTAACCTGGGCGACATAACCTTTGATTTTGGAGCGGTCGAAACCATGATAAGGGTCCGTATATTCCAGGTTGAGGCGGCTGAGACCGTGCCCGACATGCTCGCGTCTCTGAATGGCCAGACCAACATCATGAGTATCCGCGCCATGACAGATGAAAGAGAAAGCCAAATACCTCTGCGAGCTCCCTAACACTTTGCTTCAAACTCTTCAGCCTCGCTTCAAACTCTTCCTCCTTGTCCTTATCCCATTTGTGCTTCACGAATTGCTGTCTCTGCCTCTCCACCATGTTTCTCATCTCATCCAATTTCTTTCTACTTTCCCTCGCTTCCCTCTCTGAATCTTTCATCCTCTTCCTCAGATATTCCAACTCCTTCTGTTTCATTTCAAGTTTCACCCGAGTCTGTTCTTCTTCAGCTTGACCTTGAGCCAAGAGTGCCTTCGCTTCTGCAAGATGACCCATATATCCTCCACCGGAATTATTGAGATTTTTGGATGACGAAGTGGTTGTAAGGCCTGTTAGGAGCGTCTGCAAGAGCTCTTCGGATTTGAGAACGTCAGATTCAAGAGAGAGATGCTTTTCTTTGATCGAATTGGTGGTAGCAGTGACGGTGGTGAGTTTGGCCGTCTCTTGAATAATAGTTGCTTCGAGCTGTACACACAAGCGAAATTCTGTCAGAAAACAGGAAAGCAGGGAGAGGAAGCAAAGAGCAGACGTACACCCTCAATTGCAGTTTGAATTTCGATCAACTTCTGTTCTTCCTCTTCCATTGTCGCTTGCTTGATTTCTGCCTGCGTCCTCACTTTCACCACTTCCTTTCCGAGTGTGTCAGCCTCCTCTTTCAATTTTGTCAACTTCCCGCCTTTCTTCATCTCGGCGTCTCGTTTTTTAACAACCTCTGTCAAATCCCTCTCTGCTTGTTGGCCTTCCTTCTGCGCCTTCTTCATCTCTGCTTCCACACCCTTTTTCTCATGAATAACCGTTTTTGCCTCTTCTTCCTTGTCGATCACCTTCTTCAAAAAATCGGTGTATTCCCAAGCTCTCAAGACTCTTCCAACTTTCTCTAATTCAGTGGCGCGCTTTTGAAAATCTACATAGTTCTTCTTTTCAGCTCGCAACTTGTCGAGTTTCGGCTCGATCTCGGTGTGGAGCATTTCAATTATCTCGTCGACGCGGGCCTGCTTTTTAGCCATCGTTTTCCTTGCCTTATCTTTTTTTTCTTCGAACATCCGTGTTCCTGCTGCCTCTTCAATCATACCCAAGACTTCTATTGAGCGCATATTGAGAACTTTAGTTATTCGACCTTGCATGATGAGGAAGTTGGGGTTGTTGATGTTCAATGAAACAGCCTGAAAAAAGGAGAGGATCTGCTGTTGTGTAGATTTATGGCCGTTTAGAAGCCATTTAGTCGTGTTTGGGAGGGAGAACTAAAAATCCAACGGCTGAACGTGAATTCATTGCTTTTGGCATAAGAGTGAATGAGGCGCACCTGACGAGTGATGGTGATCTGAGGAGTGGTGTAGCCCGGGGCAGCTTTGTCAGAGTTATCAAAAACAATGGTTACGCTGGCTTTTGTAATACCCGCCTGACCACGCTTGTAAATGAGGTCAGCCTGCGTCCCTGCTCGCATCTACCGAAACGAAGACCATGTAGTCAGTGTTATGTTCACGGACTAGTTGCCGTGTAAACGCACTGTCTGCATATTTGTCATGCCGAGGACGAAACAAATCGCATCAAGAACATTGGATTTCCCGGATCCATTGAGACCAGTGATAGCATTGAAAGATGGGTCCCAACCAGTAATTTGTGTCCTTTGAGGGTAGGACTTAAATCCTATGATTTCCGTCAGTGTATTTCATGTTATTTCTTTCAAGAAACACGACCTTCGATGATAAGCTCTTCTATCCGCATCTTGGAAAAAGTGTGAAGACCGTCGATGAGGTGTTAAATCATGTGACTTGCGCGTCGCGATGCAACGACTCGCGTTCTAGCAGAGGGGCCCGTGACACGGGTCACGTGGGTCTAGTTGTTGTTATTTATTCTCAATTTCTATACCGCTACAAGCAAACACAAAGTGCTAAGTCAACAGTTTATTATATTTTTTATTCAACAATTTATTACGCGGAGCACGTGGGCAGACCGCGGCAGCTACTTCATAACTACATATGTGCAGACTCAAACAACATGGGGAAAGAAATAGATAATAAACAAAAAAGAAAAAGAAAAAGGGAAAATTAAATAAAAGTACTAAAGAAAAGCAAGTGCAAATCAACTAAGTGATACTTTCTCCAAAAGTGAAAGTACCATTGTTAAACTCCAAAAAGAGTACGAAGTGAGCAATTGTATCCCTTCTCAAATTCCAATAGTTGTTGAACCTTCTACATTCATGGAGGATATGATGTCTGGTTTTGATCAGATGCTGTTCACAAGGACATAGAAATTCTTCTTGCAGGAAGAATTTAAGTCAATACTCCCCTATAGGAGCATGATTGGTGATAGCTCTTGTAGCTCTAATGCATAATGAATTGGAATAACCAAAGAATTTCAGCCACAATCCTCCTTTAGAATAAGTTGGTTCAATAGAATTAAGGTCATTGTCAAGGAGATCTAAAAAGAATCTTCCTTTGTCATCTGAGACTTGAAAAGTCATTTTCCAATTATTGAGGATTTCATTGCATTTATTTTTCCTGTTGAGCTCCTATAATGATTTGCATGGAAGGATGGGGACAAGATCAAATTTCTTTGTTTCTTTATTGACTATATCATGGAGCATCTATTTGTCATGACTTGGACATTCCCAAAATTCAATAGAATTTCACTAATCTCTAATAAGAAATTCCCTGAGTTCTCTAGAAATTATAGCTGAATGAATTTGATATGGATGAACTGATGAATCAAATATTCACTTAGCAGCATGTAGTAAGTCTATGATGACAACAATGCAATTGATGTTAGCTAATTGAGTGGCTTGATTGATGCCATACCTAATAGCAAAAAGTTCAGCCTCAGTGAATGTGACATTGACTGCATGATGAAGAGATTTGATAACTGGATTATCATGGACATAGATATGGGCAATTGTAGTAGCAGCTTGATTTTTGATACCTACATCAGATATGACAATTGTCATTTGAATCATCTGATGCTTGGAGAGTAAGATTGTTGAGCTTTTGAATATGTGTTTTTCTGCCTTCCTTGTGTTTGTCCATAGAATGAAAAGAAAAACAACTAGGATAAATATCAATTAGTCTGTTCCCAAGCAAAAATTCACTACTAAAAGGGATAAAAGAGGGAAAAACTCCATCAAGTCTGTTGTTAGCATCAACAATAGACTCTTTGACATTCAATTGCTGTTTGGGAGTTAGCTTTTTGAGCAATAAACAATAAATGTTATTGTTATCCAAATATCATGATTCTAACATAGACTTGAAAATATGATTTATTGGTAGAGATTGCATTCTTAGCTGGAATCTACTGCTGAGCTTTTGCAAATGCAAATGGATTGATATGAGACCTGCAATGGCTTCAATACCAACTGTAGAAGAGGTACAGAAAGCTTTTAGTATCCAAATGGTAGCTCTTTGTTGCATTTTCCTGAGTTTCTTAAGAGAATATACTAATGGTGCTTTGTTGTAAAAATATGGTTGAAAGTGTGATTGGAAGTGCAGAGCTTCTATATAAAAGATGCTTCTGGATAAAAATGAGACTTTTTGATAAATTTCTGAGCAATTTCATACACTTGACAGTCAATAAAGCCTTGTTCACATAAAAGTTGATGCATTGTCAGAATGTTAGCTTTCTATCAAAAATAAATCCTAAATATCATCACATTTCTTTGGGATGAAGAATAAGACAACCTAGAGTAAGGTTCAGTAGAGGAGAATTGAACAATCTGTGTGATCTAGAAAAATGGAAAACTTCCATTTTCCCATGTTTAATGACAAGTGAGGACATGACATAGTAGCTATAAAATAAATGAGAGTTTAAAACTGTCAAAAATTTATCCTGCATAATGAAAAGATAATTATCTACAAAAGAAAGAATAAAAATTGGGATTTTTAGATTTTTAATCCTTTTTTCAAAAATATAGAAAATTAGAAAAAGATATGGAGTAGATAAAATGGGAGAAAGGGCAGAACCCCATCTAACACCAATGCTGATGTTAATAGAAGGAGAAGAGAAACTGTTCCAAAGATATTTCATTTTTCTACCTACTAGATAATCTTGGAAGAATATTGAGATTTTGGAATCAAAACCTGCTTTCTCTAAGATTAATGGAAGTAATCAATGGTTTAACAAAGGGAAAAATTGAGCAATGTCAAATGCTAAGATGCTTGTTGAGAGATTTTTGACCTATCCTACATGAATAAAATATGTAAGAATGACTTCCACATCCATAGTAGAATGTTGTTTCAATCCACCTAGTTGACAAGGGTAGATGAAATTCTTTGAGATCAATTGGAATTGAAGTCTTTCACCAATAACTTTCTCAATAAGCTTACCAAGCATGTTTGATAGAGTGATTGGTCTAAATATCTTAGAAGAGCTATATAAAGCCTTGTTAGGCTTGGAAATGATGATGGAATTAGATTTTTTGAAATGTAATAGCCAATATCCTAAATTGATGCACACATTAGCAATATTAATGAAATTTTTAAGATATAAGTGACTTTGAGGTATCTTCATGACAGTTTATCAGGCCCTAGAGTCAATGAATTATTGCACTTGAAGATTACACTTTTGAATTCTTCTTCAAAGAATGGCATCTATGTCATAATAGCCTTGTTTGGAATTTCTTCTAACAACTCCAAATTGATCTGATGACTTTGAGCTGAATTGAATGATGAATAAAGTGCTTGCCAAAGATTTTTAAGCTCTAGACAAGATCAACCATTGTGTTGGATGGCTTCAATGGCTAGTAATTTGTGCTTTTTGATTTAATTCATGAGCTCCCAGAGGCCTCCTCTTTTTGCCACAATTTCTTGGATTTTGACATTGAAAAACACATGTTTGGTCTTCTTGGTGATATTCCTGAAATTCCTCCAATTCTCAATATTTCTTGAAACCCTGTAATTTTCAAGTTTCTTTCAATACTTCTTATTCTACCATGATTCTGGGTGTTTTGTGATATTGATGTTTCTTGAGTGTTTGAACCAAGTTTTTTCTGTATTGTTAGTGAATTGTTGAACTGTTCATTCAAAGATCTTCTTGCTCAAAATTTTCTCTGTATTTAGGTGTTTGATGATTTCAATAAGTTCAGTGATGAAGTTTCTTTCTTCTTTACTATTCTTGATGATTGTACATTTCTTAGTTTATATATGTTCCTCAATAATCATAATGTTGACAGTGAGTAGAGCATGATCTGATGACAATCTCTATTCTGGGTAGATCATATAGTTGTTGAGTTCTGATGAATTTGGACAAAAAAACATTAGGTCTATCACTGAGTTTGAGCTGCTTTGGTTGTCCAAATACCTAGTAGGAATACAGTTAGTAGCTTTGAACATGCATAAATCCATAGAGTTTGCAACATTGTTAAGAAGATCATAATAAATAGAGTAATGTGGAAAAGAGAGGTTCTAACTACTATCTCTAATATTAAAATCTCTAGCTATAATCAAAATGTTACTGATGTTAACTTCAGTATCCTTTAGATACTTTAAAGCTGTTTGAGACAAGTCTGAGTAAATGTTAATTAAAAAGTAAATAGATCCATTGTTGAAAAAGGAAACACATGAAATATCCCTATGGTTGAAAATGTATTTTTATAAAGAAAAACAGAAATGTAAAAGTCTGACATTTATATATAATACAACTCTAGAAGAATCATGATCATTTGATGCATTCCTAGAAAAGATAAGCTAGTTAGAGTGGTTTGGTACTCCTATCAAATGTTCTCCTTCTTTGCTTGATGAACTTGGAATAGAACAAATAATCGACTGCGGTAGTTCTTAGATGAAAATTATATCAAAATCTTTCTGTTTTTCTAGAATAGTATTAGTAAGCAAGTTGTTCTTGTGAATATTTTGCAAAAAGATTTTGATGTTAATACAAATCATACTTGACTGCTACTCATGTTTGAGTAAATTGATTGTCTTCTAATGTCTCAAAGTTCTTAATATTTCTTAGAGTATTACTCCCTATTGAAACAATGTTTCCAGAAAGAACATATATTTGAATTAGCTTGATGTTTGTCTTTGCAATTTAGACATTTGAATATGTGAGGGCATGGCTCACTGTCAGGTACAGTTCATACTAGAGGTGAAAGTCTACAAGATGGACTTAGAGATATGTAGACTTGAAGAAGTCTGAGATGGAAGTGAGTATTAATTGGTATGTCACCATTGAATACCAGAGATTAAGTTCAATAAGAATTATCTTCATTGATTATCAGATTAGCAAATTATAGTATAACTACTAGTCTTATATACTATAGGGGATGCTTGGGGTTTCAGTAGTGGAATACTGACAGGAGTATGACTTTGCCATGGAAGACTGAGTCAGATAGAAGTATCCCTGTCATAGAAGACAAAATATCTAGATTGTTGTATTACTACTGTGAGGGCATGTTGTAAGGTGTTGTGGCAACCACTAGTCACAAAGACCAATAATCACACAAGGTAGTAAATCTCTCAGTAGAATATCAAGTGGAGATCACAAGAGAACTCAACAAAGAGTCTCTGCTGAATTGCTACCCTATTTATACTATTACATAATGGTCCATGCTACTAATAATTAAAGCTGCCCTTATATCCATGCTTCATCCTCATTTTTGCCTCATGTCCTACTCAAGGCTACCATGTTGCATCCATATGCTCTGATGTCATCTTTTAGATCCTTCTACTATGTTCTAGGCCTATGACATCACATCATGTGTCATGTCATGTGACTGCAGTGTCACATGCCTCTTCATTGTCCAAAATCAAAAACAAAACAAAACAAAATTAATATAAAATCAGAAATATTAGATAAAAGAAAGAAAAATTGTTAGTGTCCAAAGCATTCCATAACATAAGGAAGGTGGCCACCATGGAAGACATGCTTGTAAATTAGATGTTGAGAGGCAGTATCACTGCAGAGATGTATTTTCCAGATAGGTAGACTTGGCATATGACACTCACCCTATTTTATTTCAAGTCTCAGTGAATTAGTTTTGAAGTTGGTCTTGTAACACTGAGGAAATTGTTGATAGTGCTTGGTTTTGTAAAGACCATTGCACTGGATGCACTTTGATCCTTGTACTCAGCATGAGAATGTTGTATGTCCCCATTTCCAGCAATTTTTATATTGTGGGATGCCAGATTTATATTTGTACCTCAAATGGTGGTGATGTAGTTTTCTATGTTGAAATATCTGTTGATTAGTCCCTTTGCCTTACTTCTACTCTAGACATTCCAAATATCCAACCAGATGATCACTATATCCGATTTCAGGAATACTTTGATATTTCTTAGTCTTGAAGCAACTATGATATTGTTGAAAATGTGATTGTTTCTTATGATTGTTTCAACAACATCTGTCATCATAGGTGTGTTAGTATTCTTTAAAAGATATGGAATATCTATAATCTTCAAGTATGATTTTGATTGTGGTAATTGAGGAGTTTTAACATTGTTTGAGTCAATTTGGTTAGTGTTCTTTATATATCTCTTGATTATTTGTAAATTAAGAGGTGTGGCAACTTTATTAGTAATGATAGTGATGCCAGCCTGATCCATATATACAAAATCAGCTATAATATTCAATTTGATGTTTTTCAATGCTCTGTTAAGGTTAGCAATGTGTTTGCTTGAGGATTCCATGAACCTAATCTTGTTTTCATTGCTTATTGGAATGATCACCTGTTTTCTAGATGGTCTCTTTGTCATCATATTCACTTTGGGCTTTGGTTTCCCAACACTATTGATGATCTTGTGAATATTGTCAATTTTGCTCACTTGTAATTTAGAGAACATCTTCTTGATTTTCAGAATTTCACTAGTCATTGGCACTGAGACTTGAGCATATGGTTTACTGCTGTTTTTCTTTTCCATCAGTTTGGTACTTTTCTTAAAGAATTTGGAAAATTTTTAACTTCCTTAGGAGATTTCACAGGGGTTAACAGTGGAAGTTTTGCAAAACTTGCTGGTTTGTCAGTTATTTTATCATTTTTGAAGGGCTTTTTGGTTTCCTGAATTTTCAGCATGAATTTGGATGCTACTTGTTGTCTGAATGTCCTGTTGTCTTTGTTAGTGATGAGAGTATCCCTATCACAAAATAAACTACTTACTTATTTGTGATATCTGAACCTTTAGTACACTTTCAGAGGTTTAGGAGTGATTCAGAAGTTCAATAATGATGACAATGATGATTAAGATCAATACAGATAATAAAGAATAAAGAATGATGTTATTAAGTCTGAGGTCTAATCCTCAGACATAGAAGTATATATACAAAAGAGTAATGGTCTGTGTGCAAGCTGTTGTCATCACATGATCAAAACTTATACCTGATGGGAGCTGTCATCTGTCATAGCAGCTGTCAGGCTAATTTTAGAAGGTAACTAATTATGTCACTACATTGATATGCTTGTATCTCTACCAATACTT
>Ga0157357_1000906_pt1 | contig 12527 bp, 11 predicted proteins | sample AttcapACBM1_FD_111485 | JGI IMG/M metagenome (GOLD analysis project Ga0157357, IMG submission 111485) | Fungus gardens microbial communities from leaf cutter ant in Botucatu, State of Sao Paulo, Brazil - Atta capiguara ACBM1 | ecosystem: Host-associated > Fungi > Mycelium > Unclassified ... | reverse complement strand
TATCCAGGCGCGGCGCTCCGGGTCGGTAATGTGCATAAATTCCGCCCCGACCGTTGAGCAATAAACAGACTGCAAACTGGCCAGTAATTGCCGGATAGTGGCGGTTTGCAGCCCCAAAGCGCCGTCAACAAAAATCGGCCGGTCATAATCGGCCACGGTAAAGCCGTAATGTTCCGGCGCCAGCAGGTGATAATCTTCCGGCTCTGCGGCAAAATGCAGCGGGTCAAGCTGCGCCCGCAAATGGCCATAGCTTTTATAGGCCTGAACAAGCGCCAAAGCGCCAGCGCAATCGCGCGCCGCCTGCTGCGCATCAGCGGCGGGTGCCGCTGCGGCAGCCCCCTTACCGGCGCTCCCGGCTGTTGCTTCCGTCTTGCCTTTTGCCCCGGCTGCCGGCGGCACGGCAGCCCAGTTTCCGTCCAAAGCAGCCACCAGCTCGCCGCCGGCTTTCAGCGGCCAGTTTTGCCGCTGCCAGGACGCCCCTTCGGCATTTTTCAGCACATCGTCTTTATTATCATGCAAATCGGCGAAAAAAGCCCGCCATTCCGGCGCCACTGCTTCAGGATCTCGCTCATAAGCGGCATAAAGCTCCTCAATATAATCGGCATTGCCGCCATAAAGAAAAGAAGTGCCGGCGAAAAGATTATTGTCTTCCTGTTTAGCCATAGCGCACACGGAATCTGTTCCGTCTCCCTGAAATGCAGATTATTCCCTTTGAATAGCGGCCGCCTGTCAGCGCCCGTTAACTCACCTTTTGAGCCGCCCCCCGGCCCTGTCCGGCGCTGCCGCGCCGGGCAGGGTTTTGCAAAAAAGCCGCCCGGCTCAGGCGGGCGGCTTTGCTCTTATTCAGCGCGCAAAACTTCAACCAGAGTTGCGCCGATTTTAGCCGGAGAAGGCGAAACGCGAATGCCGGCGGCCTCCAAAGCGGCGATTTTATCTTCCGCTCCGCCGCGCCCGCCGGAAATAACGGCACCGGCATGGCCCATTGTTCGCCCGGGAGGCGCCGTGCGCCCGGCAATAAAGCCGACTACCGGCTTTTTGCGCCCTTTTTTGGCTTCATCAACCAGGAACTGCGCCGCATCTTCTTCCGCCGAACCGCCGATTTCGCCAATCATCACGATCGATCTGGTTTCTTCATCAGCCAGGAACATTTCCAATATATCAATAAATTCCGTGCCTTTGACCGGATCGCCGCCAATGCCGACAGCCGTTGTCTGCCCCAGGCCTTCATTGCTGGTCTGGAAAACGGCTTCATAAGTCAAAGTGCCGGAGCGCGAGACAATGCCGACTGAGCCTTTTTTGAAAATGGAACCGGGCATAATGCCGATCTTGCATTCTTCCGGCGTTAAAATGCCGGGGCAGTTAGGGCCGATAAGGCGCGATTTTGATTGCGCCAGCCGGGCTTTCACCTTCACCATATCAAGGACGGGGATCCCTTCGGTAATGCAGATAATCAGGCCGATTTCTGCCTCAATCGCCTCCAGAATTGCCTCAGCCGCGCCGGCCGGCGGCACATAAATCACACTGGCATCGGCGCCGGTTTTTTCCCGCCCTTCCGCCACTGTCGCGAAAATCGGCAGGGAGCGGCCGCTTTCCGCCTGCCAGTTCTCCCCGCCCTTTTTCGGGTGAACGCCGCCAGCCATCTGCGTGCCGAAATAGGCAAGCGCCTGCTCGGTGTGAAAGGTGCCGGTTTTGCCGGTCAGCCCCTGCACCAGAATTTTTGTCTCTTTATTCACGAGAATAGCCATTAGTTCAGGCTCCCTTTGACTGCGGCGGCAATTTTTTGCGCGGCTTGATCCAGATCATCAGCGGGAATAATATTCAAACCGCTTTCGGCAAGAATATCCTTGCCTTTATCAACATTTGTGCCTTCAAGGCGGACAACCAGCGGCACTTTCAGCCCCACTTCCTTCACCGCATTGACAACCCCGGCAGCAATCACATCGCAGCGCATAATGCCGCCGAAAATATTCACCAGAATGCCCTCAACATGCGGATCGGCCATAATAATTTTGAAAGCGGCGGTCACCTTCTCTTCGGTCGCGCCGCCGCCGACATCGAGGAAATTGGCTGGCCGGCCGCCGTAAAGCTTGATAATATCCATGGTTGCCATAGCCAGACCGGCGCCATTGACCATACAGCCGATATTGCCTTCCAGCGCAATATAGGACAGGCCGTATTTGGACGCCTCAATCTCCTTCGGATCTTCTTCGCTCAGGTCGCGCAGCTCCATAATATCCGGGTGGCGAAACAGGGCATTATTGTCAAAAGAGGCTTTGCAATCCAGCACCCGCAGGCGGCCGTTTTTCATTACAATCAGCGGGTTGATTTCGAGGAGGCTCATATCTTTATCGATAAAGGCCTTATAGAGAAGCGGAAACAGTTTTTTGCCGTCTTCCCGCGCTTTATCTTCCAGCTTGAGCGCATTATTCAGTTTTTCAATATCGGCGGCGGTAACGCCCGCATCATAAGCAATCGGCAAAGTGAGAATTTTCTCCGGCGTCTCGGCCGCTACGGTTTCAATATCCATGCCGCCTTCGGTGGAGACAACAAAAGCAATGTCGCTTGTGCTGCGATCCACCAGCAGCGACAGATATAATTCGCGCTCAATATCGGCGCCTTCCTTAATATAAAGGCGGTTCACTTTTTTGCCGTGCGGCCCGGTTTGCTTGGTTACCAGGGTTTTGCCCAGCATTTCGCCGACATTGGCCGCCACTTCCTCTACCGAATGGGCAAGGCGCACGCCGCCTTTGGCCTCAGCCCCCAATTCCTTGAATTTACCCTTGCCGCGGCCGCCGGCGTGAATCTGGCTTTTTACCACATAAAGCGGGCCGGAAAGCTTTTTTGCCCATTCTTCCGCCTGTTCAACCGAATAAACAGCCACCCCATTGGCAATAGGAGCGCCATATTCATGCAGGAGCCGCTTGGCCTGGTATTCATGGATATTCATAATTTTACCCTTTACTGTTTCACTTTCCGGCTGGCCGAAACGGCCAAGCCCCCGACCCTGCTGCTATAACCCCCTGTTATGCCGCCGGGCAAAGCCTCACCCGGCCCGGCGCCTGTTTTACCGCTGCCGGCACTGCCGGCGCCAACGCACCGGCACGGTGCCTTACCTACTAATGCGCCGGTTCCGGCACCTTGAATACTAATGCGTCCGTTCCGGCACCTTAAATACTAATGCGCCAGTTCCGGCGCAATGGCAATACAAGCTTCACATAGTCTTTTAACAGCGGCGACAGATTTGTCAAACGCTTCCTGCTCGGCTTTATTCAGCTCAATTTCCAGCACCCGCTCCACCCCCTTTGCCCCCAGCACCACCGGCACGCCGACATAAGCATCTTTAACGCCGAACTGGCCGCTCAAACAGGCGGCCATCGGCATTACGCGCTTTTTGTCTTTCAGGTAAGATTCCGCCATGGCCACGGCAGCAGCGGCCGGAGCATAAAAAGCTGAGCCGGTTTTTAACAGGCCGACAATCTCAGCCCCGCCGTCCCGCGTGCGCTGGATAATATCGGCCAGCTTGCTTTTGCTTGTCCAGCCCATCGCCACCAGATCCGGCAGCGGCACTCCGGCGACCGTAGAATAACGCGCCAGCGGCACCATGGAATCACCATGGCCGCCCAGCACAAAAGCCGTCACATCATCGACCGAAACCTGAAATTCTTCCGCCAGAAAATAGCGGAAACGGGCCGAATCGAGCACCCCGGCCATGCCGACAATCTTTTCCGGCGGCAGGCCGGAGAATTTTTGCAACGCCCAGACCATGGCATCAAGCGGGTTAGTGATACAAATAACAAAGGCTTTCGGCGCATATTTGGCGATACCGGCGCCCACCTGCTTCATCACCCGCAAATTGATCTCCAGCAGATCATCGCGGCTCATGCCCGGCTTGCGCGGCACACCGGCGGTTACAATAACAATATCCACATCGGCAATAGCAGCATAATCATTGCTGCCGCGCAAAGCAATATCCACACCGCTGACAGGGGTAGATTCGGCAATATCCAGCGCCTTGCCTTGCGGAACACCTTCGGCAATATCAAACAGCACCACATCGCCCAGCTCTTTCAAGCCGATTAAATGCGCCAAAGTGCCGCCAATCATGCCGGAACCGATCAGAGCTATTTTCCTGCGCGCCATATCTGCCTCCTGAATATTTGTATTATGCGCTTCAAGCTTTGCCGCTCCGGCGGCAGCCATAAAGCTCAGCCGCGCGACCAAGAATAAAAATTGCCCCGACTTGGGGCAAAATTATGGCATAAAGCAGCAATAAAGCACTATTAAAGCGGCTCCGGCCGCTATCAGGCGCTTTGGCGGCAGGCCTGGCTCTGCATTTCCGCCAGACGGGAAGCCGTGCGCGCAAATTCAAATTTTTCTGTCACATGAGCCGCGCCGGTATAAAGCGCATCGGCCGGCGCCGCGGCGGAAAGATAAAGCAGCCGGCGGCGATCGTAAAGCGTATCGATAAACAGGATAAAGCGCTTGGCCGCATTGCGGTTTTCCTCATCAAACAGCGGCACATTATCCACACAAAACACGGCATAATGCTCGGCCAGCGCCGCATAATCCGCCGCGGCCAGATTGCGGCCGCCAATATCGGCAAAGTCAAACCGCGCCGCCAGCCCGCTTTTGCCGCCGGCCAAAGCGCTATTGGCAATAGCCGCAACACAGGGAATAATAATTTTATGGCCGCGCAAAACAATTTCCTGCCGCTCGCCGCCGGTTTTGCCGGTCAGGCGGCGCCAGAAAGCATTGAGCTGCGCCCGGGCTTTGGCATCAGCCGGCGTAATAAAAGCAGGGCAATGTGCCGCCGCCGGCTTTGTGCGCCGATAATCGACCGGCGCGGCCAGACAGCAGATTTCCGCCTGCTGCTGCAAGACAGCGATAAAAGGCAAAAACAAAGCCCGGTTAAGGCCGTTCTGGTAGAGATCGGCCGGCGCGACATTGGAAGTCGTCACCAGCACCGCGCCCCGGGCAAATAAAGCGGTGAACAGCCGCGCCAAAATCATCGCATCGGCAATATCGGTTACCGCAAATTCATCAAAACATAAAATATGCGCTTCCCGCGCCAGATCTTCCGCCACTTGTATGATCGCGCCGCCCGGCGGCAATTTTATTGCCCCCGCCTGTTCCGCGGCGCGACAGGCGGCAAGGCGGTTTTGCACATCAACCATAAAATCATTAAAATGCACCCGCCTTTTATCACCCGGCGGCAAAGCGGCAAAAAACAAATCCATCATCATGGTTTTGCCGCGCCCTACCGGGCCGTAAAGGTAAAAGCTTTTTATGCCGCTATAGCCGGGCGCCGGCGCGGCCAGCAGGCGCCGCAGCCAGCCGGCGCCGGCGGCCTGCCCGCGCCTTTGCCGCAGCGCGGCGGCCAATGTGTCCAGCCGGGTGACAATTTCGGCCTGAGCCGGATCGGCAGCCAGCTTACCCCCTGCCACCAAAGCCTCATAATCAAGACGCATATCCGCCGGCACGCCCGCACTCCGTTACAAACAGCTCAGCGGCTGAGCGAAACCGGCAGGCCGGAACTGGTGCGGCCGGCAAAACTATTGGCATTGGTGGAATAAAGCACCGCCAGATCTCTGCCGCTTTTATCATAAAATAATAATTGCTTGCCGCTAATATTCCACGAGCCGATTTGCGCCAGAGCCGCCGGGCAATGCAGGGAACCGGCGCGATAGCCCTTGCCGGCCTTGGTTTGCGGCGTGGCAAGCTGGCAGCTCATGCCGCCCAGATCCGCTTTCCATACGCCGGCAATGCTGGCCGGCGTCAGATCCGCCGCATCAAGCGGCGCAGCGCCCGCCTCAGCCATGGCAATGCCGTCCGGCGGCGGCAAATCCCTTTGCGATACCTGCGCCGGCACAGTCGCCGATTGCGCCGCCGCCGGCTGCGGCATATCGTGAAAACGGGCAGAAGCGCAGCCGGATAAAACGGTAGCGGCAAAACCGGCTGCCAGTATAAGCGGCCTGTTAAAAGCTTTTATTGTCAGCACCATCTGTTTTCTCAATCTTCGCAAGGGCAAAATACTGGCCGGCTTTACCGCCTGTATCCGTATGTTACGGCATAGCGGCCCGGCCTGCTTTGTGTATGCCTGAGTTTTGCACAAAAATCCAGCCTGTCTGCCGGCAATTACACGCCTTTTGCCGGCATAAAACGTTTTTTTAGCAATTTTATTGTTATTTCTGCTGAAATTGCGCTAAAAGCAGAACAGCCTTCAAGCGCAAAAACAGGTGAAGATTATGTCTATTCATGTTCCGGCAGCAAAAATGAACGGTCTGGGCAATGCAATCCTGATTATGGACAGGCGCGGGCAAGCCGCCAGACCGGAACATAAAGAGAATATAATCACGGCGGAGCTTGTCCGCCGGCTGGCGCGGCAGCCGCAAACGGCCTTTGATCAGCTTATGGTGCTTTACGACCGGGAAGGCCCGGCGCCGGACGCCGCTTATAAAGTGGTTATCTGGAATTGTGACGGCACACAGGCCAAAGCCTGCGGCAATGGCAGCCGCTGTCTGGCAGAATATTTATGGCGGCAGGAAGGCGGCGCTGTCTTTGCTTTTGCCACCGCCGGCGGGCTTGTCACGGCTGTGCGGCGAGCCGATGGCGCTATTACCGTTACCATGGGCAAAGCGCGTTTTGACCCGGCGGCGGTGCCGCTGGCGCTGTCGCCCGCCCCGGCCGATATGGTTTATGTGCCGCTGGCAGCGCTTTTGCCGCCGGGCAAGGCCGCGCCCGATTATGTCTCTCTCTTTCCGGCAAGCGCTGCTGTCCTTTCTGTCGGCAATCCGCATGCCGTGTTTTTCCTGCCGCAGGCGGCGGCGCGCCCGCTTGAATCCCTGCCGCTGGCAGAATTTGGCGCTTTGCTGGAACATAGCCCGGTTTTCCCGCAGGGGGTTAATGTTTCGCTGGCGCAGATCACCGCGCCCGATACCATCACCCTGCGCGTATGGGAAAGAGGCGCCGGCCTGACCAAAGCCTGCGGCACGGCCGCCTGCGCCGCCGCTGTTGCGGCGCGTGCGCGCGGGCTGGCCGGGGGGGAGCGCGCCGGGCAAAAGCCGGGCGCGGCGGCGATTGCCGTCACCTTGCCGGGCGGCAAACTGATTATCGACCTTGCCGCTGACGGCCAATGCCGCCTGACCGGGCCGGCAGAATGGGAATATGCCGGTTTTATCGCTCTGCCGGGTGCGGAATTTCACCGCCATCAGACAAATTAAAGCCGGATCAACAGGGTAGAGCTTTATGGCGCTTAAAATCACCACTTTCGGCTGCCGCCTCAATGCGCATGAGGCAGAAATTATCCGTCAGGAAAGCCACAAGGCCGGGCTGGCGGATCTGGCCGGCGACAGTATTATTTTCAACACCTGCGCAGTAACAGCCGAGGCGGTGCGCCAGGCCAGGCAGGCTATTCGCAAAGCGCGGCGCGACAGGCCGGAAGCGCGCATTATTGTAACCGGCTGCGCCGCCCAAACCGAGCCGGAAATTTTTACCGCTATGGCGGAAGTTGATCTGGTTTTGGGCAATGAAGACAAATTGCACGCCCAGTCTTACCGGCAATTTGCCGATTTCGGCATTAACCGGCAGGAAAAGCTGCGCGTCAACGACATTATGGCCGTGCGCGCAAACGCGCCCCATATGATTGCCCTGCCGGCCGGCAAAACCCGCGCTTTTATCCAGGTGCAAAACGGCTGCGATCATCGCTGCACTTTTTGCATTATCCCTTATGGCCGCGGCCCTTCCCGCTCGGTTCCCCCCGGCGCGGTAGTGGAGCAGATCAAACAATTATGCGCCAAAGGCGGGCGGGAAATTGTGCTGACCGGGGTGGATCTCACCAGTTACGGCCCGGATCTGCCGGGCAGCATGCGGCTGGGGCGCCTGGTCGGCGCCATATTGCGCCATGTGCCGGAGCTGGCGCGGCTGCGCCTTTCTTCCCTTGATTCTATTGAAGTCGATGAAGAATTGCAGGAGCTGCTGCTGCATGAGCCGCGCCTGATGCCGCATTTGCATTTATCTTTGCAATCCGGCGATAATATGATTTTAAAGCGCATGAAAAGGCGGCATTCGCGCGAGCAGGCGCTGCAATTTTGCCGTGAGCTGCACGCCCGGCGGCCGGAAATGACCTTCGGCGCCGATCTGATCGCCGGCTTCCCCACCGAAACGGAGGAAATGTTTGCCAATACCCGCCGCCTGATTGCCGATTGCCGGCTGACCTGTTTGCACATTTTCCCCTTTAGCCCGCGCGCCGGCACGCCGGCGGCGCGTATGCCGCAACTGCCGCGCGCTGTTGTGAAAAACCGGGCGGCCCTATTGCGCCGGGACGCCGCCGCCGCCTATCAGCGCCATTTGCAGGCGATGATCGGCAGTGAGCAGACCCTGCTCATGGAGCATAACGGCCAGGGCCGCTGTGAAAATTATATGCCGGCGCGGCTGCAGCCGCCCGAAGCCGCAAGACCGGGGCAGGAAAAGCCGGCGCAAAAGCAGGATAATAAAGCCGGCGAGCTTGTCCGCTGCCGCATTATCGCTCATAATGGCTGGCACCTGCTGGCCGAACCGGGGCACAGCGCCGGCCAGCCGGCATAAGGCGCAACCGCGAATATAAGGGCTATTATGGCAGATGGTTTGATAAAAAAGATATTTTCCTTTGCCCGTAAAAGCGGCGCCGCCGAAGCGGCTGCGGTGTCGTCTGCCGCGCCTGAGCCGGAGGCCGAACCGGCAGGCGCGGCTGATGTAACGCCGTTTGAAGCCTGGCGCGCCGAACAGCAGGCCAAAGCCGGGCAACAGGAGCAGGCCGCGCTCAGGCCGGCCGCAGCGCGGCGGCCGGCGGCACAGCGCGCTGTTGATGAAAGCGGGCTGATTATCCGCCCCGAGGGTGAGGCACAGGCCGGCAGCGCCGATCCTGCGGCCGCGCCGGAAAGCGCAGCCAAAGCGCCGCAACCCTGGCTGGCGCGGCTGACTCAGGGCATGGCGCAGTCTTCCCGCCGCCTGAACCGCTCCTTAAGCGCTGTTTTTACCGGCCGCAAGCTTGATGAAGCAGCGCTGGAAGAGCTGGAAGATATATTGCTGCAAGCGGATCTGGGGCTGGAAACAGCAACAAAAATCACCGATCGCCTGCGCGCCGGCCGCTTTAACAAGGATATTTCAGCGGCCGAAATCCGCGCCGCCGTTGCCGATGAAATCCGCCGGATTTTACAGCCCTGCGCTCAGCCGCTGGAGCTGGATTTAAGCCATAAGCCGCATATTATCCTGGTTGTCGGGGTGAACGGCAGCGGCAAAACCACGACTATCGGCAAGCTGGCCGCCAAATTGCGCGCCGGCGGCCTTTCTGTCATGCTGGCAGCCGGCGACACTTTTCGCGCCGCCGCTATAGAGCAGCTCCATATTTGGGGGCAGCGCACCGGCGCGCCGGTAATTTCTTCCAGCCTGGGGGCTGATGCCGCTTCACTGGTTTTTGACGCCTATCAACAGGCGGCGGCGGCCGGCAGCGATGTGTTGCTGATCGATACAGCCGGGCGGCTGCATAATAAAACCGAGCTTATGGCCGAACTGGCCAAGCTGGTGCGCGTTTTGCAAAAACAGGATCCGACAGCCCCGCATACGGTTTTGCAAAATCTTGATGCCACTACCGGGCAAAATGCTCTGACCCAGGTGGAAATTTTTAAAAAAACTGCTAATGTTACCGGGCTGGTTATGACCAAGCTGGACGGCACAGCGCGCGGCGGTATTCTGGCCGCTATTGCCGCCAAATATAAATTGCCGATATATTTTATCGGTGTGGGGGAAGATATTGCCGATTTGGAGCCTTTTTCCGCTGAGGAATTTGCTGAAGCCATTATCGGCGAGCAATGAAGCGCCGGCGGAGACACAGCGCCGGCCGGAGCGCGGCTTTTAACCTGTATCGGCGCCGGGCGGAAACCCGGCCCGGCGCCGGACAAGCTGCCGATAATATTTTGCCCCGGCCTGCGGCCCAATTATAAGGAATGTTTTTATGAGCACCTCACTTTTTGAGCCGGAACCTCAGAATATCCGCCAGATCAAGCAGATGCACATGGCGCCGGGGCTAAAAATTGCTCTGGAAATGGGGCCGCTGCTGGTTTTTTTCTTTGCCAATTATTATGGCCGCTGGCTGATTGATCATGTACCGCTCTTTGCCTCCTTTGACCAGCCGATTTATCCGGCTACCGCGCTGTTTATGCCGGCGATTTTGCTGTCACTGGCGCTTTCCTGGCTGATTGCCCGCAAATTGCCGATAATACCGCTGGTTTCCGGCCTGTTTGTGCTGGTTTTCGGCTTTTTGACCTTATGGCTGCATGATGATGTTTTTATCAAAATGAAGCCGACCATTATTAACACGCTTTTCGGCCTGATCCTGTTCGGCGGTTTGGCGCTAAACAAGCCTTTATTAGGCTATGTATTTGATTCTGCTCTGCAATTAGATGCCAAAGGCTGGCAGATATTAACCTGGCGCTGGGCCTGGTTCTTTTTATTTCTGGCCGCGCTCAATGAAATTGTCTGGCGTAATTTTGATACGGATATATGGACAAATTTCAAAGTGTTCGGCACTTTGCCGCTGACGCTTTTGTTTATTCTGTTTCAAACCCCTTTGCTTATGCGCCATAGCCTTGACGACAAACCCATGCGCAAAAAACGGCGAAAATAGCCTAAGCCGGTGCTGACAGCGCCGGATTTTCAGCCTGAAGCAGGAGCAGCGCCATGCCGGTAGAGCAGTTTTTATGCCGCAGTGACAATATCGCCCTGCTGTTGCATGATAAAGCAGGCAAGGACAGCATAGCTATAGACGCGCCGGACGGCCCGGCTATACTGGCGGCGCTGCAAAAGACCAGGCGCCGGCTGGCCGCCGTGCTGGTTACCCATCATCACCGTGATCACACCGAAGGGCTGGCGCTGTTGAAGCGTGAAACCGGGGCAAAAATCTTTGGCCCGGCGCTTGAGGCGGCGCAAATCGGCGCTCTGGATAGCAAACTGCATGATGAGCAAATTTTTACCTGCGGCTCTTTCATTATTACGGCCATGGCTACGCCCGGCCATACGCTGGGAGAAATCTGCTATTATCTGCCGCAGCAAAAACTGGTTTTTACCGGTGATTGTCTGTTTTCTCTCGGCTGCGGGCGGATTTTTGAAGGCGATGCGGCTATGATGTATCATTCTTTGCAGAAACTGGCGGCGCTGCCGCCGGCAACGCAGATCTATTGCGGCCATGAATATAGCGCCGATAATGCCCGTTTTGCTCTCACGGTTGAGCCTGATAATCCGGCTTTGCAGCAGCGCGCGGCCGAAATTCGCGCTTTGCGCGCCGCCAATAGGCTGACCTTGCCGGTAAGCATAGCGCAGGAGCGGGCAACCAACCCGTTTTTGCGCTGCGATGCGGCGGCAATCCGCGATCATCTCGGCTGCGCTGAAACAGCGACAGAGGCAGAAGTTTTTGCCCGCTTGCGGCAGTTAAAGGACGCCTTTTAATGATACCGCCTGTTATTATCAGCCGCCGCCGGCGGCAAAGCGCCGCTATAGCCGCTGTGCCGGCGGCTCTGCTTCTGGCAGCAAGCCCCTTATCGGCGCAGCCCCCCTCGCCGGCAGCGCCGCCTTATAGCGCCGGGCAGGAATTTCAGGCGCAAAACAGCCGCCCAGACGGCCGGCCTTTGGGTGATATAGAAGAGCAATCGCCTTTATTACCGCCGCCGCAGCGGCAGGAGCAAAAGGGAGCTGCTCCCTTTACGCCGATGATACCGCCGCTGCAGCTTATGCCGGCGCGGCCGCAGCCTGCCCCGGCTGTTACTCTCGGCGATTATCCCTTAAATACGGCTTTATTAACCCGGTTGGAAAAAATTCATGCCGAAATTTTAAAACTGCCGGAACTTGATGACGATAATAATGATGATGATATTAGCGGCGGGGTTGATGTGCTGGTGACCGCTATGGAAAGACGGCCGGATATTATGGGCGTCTTGGGGCGCAATTTGATCAGCGCGCGCGATTATATTTTTGCCATGCAGGCTTTATCTTATGCGCTGGCTGCGGCTTCCGGCGCGGAAGAAGCGCAGGTTTTTGGTGAGAACAGCAAAATTTCAGCCGATAATCTGGCTTTTGGCAAAAAATATGCCGATCGTATCCGCCATTTGCTGGAAGAATAAAAGAGCGACAGCCAGATGTCACGGCTGTTTCGTAACAAAATCCGGCTCGGGTAAGGCGGCAATAATCTTTTGTGTCGCCAGACTCAGGCGGATAATATTCAGCAGTAATTTTAGCGGATAGGCCGGGTCGCCCAATTCCCGGGCGTAGTCATTGGGGTCATTGACTATGCCGCTGGGCTTATCCTGTTTTATTTGCTGCCGGTCAACCACCCAGTCAATAGCTGAGCGGCCATTTATGCTATAATCATAAGCGGCCGGCGGAATATTTTTGATAGTAATATGCTGATTATAGCGGATTTCTGTTTTGTCCTTTGCTCCCGGGCGGCCGCCAAAGCGCATTTTTTCTACCCGGTAATCGGTGCCGGAAAGAGCGCCCTT
>Ga0157357_1000905_pt1 | contig 12538 bp, 9 predicted proteins | sample AttcapACBM1_FD_111485 | JGI IMG/M metagenome (GOLD analysis project Ga0157357, IMG submission 111485) | Fungus gardens microbial communities from leaf cutter ant in Botucatu, State of Sao Paulo, Brazil - Atta capiguara ACBM1 | ecosystem: Host-associated > Fungi > Mycelium > Unclassified ... | reverse complement strand
CCGATTTGGCCGCCGCCTGACCTTTATGTGTGCGCTGCTCTGGTATGGGCTCTTTTCCCTGCTGATGGCCTTTCAGCAGAGCGCGGAGATGATCATTCTGTTCCGCTTTCTGGTGGGGATCGGGCTGGGCGTCGAGCTGGTGACCATTGATACCTATCTGTCGGAATGGGTGCCGAGCCACCTGCGCAGCCGCGCCTTTGCTTATGCCTTTTTCGTGCAGTTTTTATCGGTGCCTGCCGTCGCGCTGATGTCGTGGTGGCTGGTGCCGCAGACCGTGTTCGGTCTGGAAGGCTGGCGCTGGGTCGTGATCGCAGGCGCACTCTGTTCACTGGTGATCTGGCTGGTGCGCAGAAATCTGCCGGAATCGGCACGCTGGCTGGCGCAGCAGGGGCGCTATCAGGCGGCGCATGAGGTGTTATCGGCGATGGAGCAGCGCTGCGGCATTCCGGCCGGGCCCGCTATCCTGCCCGATGACGCGGCTGCACAGCTGCCCAAACGCGGGCGCTTTCGTGAGATCTGGGCTCCCGCTTATCGCCAGCGCACCCTGATGCTGGTGGTGATGAACTTTTTCCAGGCGATCGGCTTTTTTGGCTTTGGTAACTGGCTGCCTGCGCTGCTGTCAGGCCGCGGTGCCACGGTGACACACAGCCTGCTCTATGCCTTCTTTATCACGCTGGCCTATCCGCTGGGATCGCTGATCTGCAGCCGCTATGCCGACAAGCTGGAGAATAAGTGGCAGATTGTTCTGTCATCGCTGATGACGGTGGTATTCGGCACGCTGTTCGCCTTCCAGACGCAGCCGGTGCTGCTGATCCTCTGCGGCTTCCTGATTACCTGGTCCAACGCCTGGCTGACTTTCAGCTTCCACGCCTATCAGACCGAGATTTTCCCGACCCACATCCGGGCGCGGGCAGTCGGCTTCTGCTACTCCTTCAGCCGCCTCTCTACGGTATTCAGCAGTATTTTAATCGGGGTGATCCTGCAATACGCCGGCACGCCGGGTGTAATTACGTTCATCGTGCTGAGCATGCTGATGGTGATGCTGTCGGTAGGGATTTACGGGCCGAAAACCCGCGGGATCGATCTGGAGAATATTTAAAAGAAAAGGCCGTCATCCTGATGATGACGGCCTTTTTACGGGTTATTTGCCTTCCAGCACCCGGATGTCTGCACTGCCCAGACGATCCTTCTCATCTTTACGCAGCGACGCGACCTGTTTCGCGGTCACCGGTTCTGACGCCTTATTGCCCCAGCTGTTACGCACGAAGTTCACCACATCGGCAACCTGCTGGTCGTTCAGCCGCCAGCCAAATGCCGGCATGGTAATGGTCGATGGCGCACCGTTCACGCCAGGCAGTTGCCCGCCCACCAGCACGATGTGAATCAGCGAGGTAGGATCGTCCGCCAGTACCACCGGGTTGCCGCGCAGCGCCGGATAAAAACGCTTATAGCCGCTGCCATCGGTTTTATGGCATGCCGCACAGCTGTCGACATAGGCCGCCGCGCCGGTCTGGCTGTCATCGCCGCGCCAGAGCGCTTTGGCGGTGGCATCATCCACGCTGAAGGCCGCCTGATGCGGGTCTTTCGCGCCCAGTGACTTCAGATAGCGCGCAATCGCGGTGATATCGGCTTCGCTCAGGTGCTGCAGGCTGTGTTCCACCACGTCGGTCATCCCACCGAACGCGGCAGTCTGATCGTTACGGCCATAACGCAGGAACTGACGCAGGTCATCTTCGCTCCAGCGCCCCAGCCCATCGCGGTTATCGCCACGCAGGTTGCTGGCCGTCCAGCCGTCAATCGGCGCGCTGCTGCCCGCCAGATAGTCGTTGCCTTCGGCGTTGGTCAGCACCTTCTCCTGCATGGTGAAACTGCGCGGCGTGTGACAGGCACCGCAGTGGCCCAGCCCCTCAACCAGATAGCGACCGCGCGCCAGCACCGGATCTTCCTGAGCGGCAGGCTGGAACGCTTTCACATCGGGCGCAAAAATTCCGCGCCAGATCGCCAGCGGCCAGCGCATCGACAGCGGCCACGGAATGTCGCTGTCGCGATTTGGCTGCTTCACCGCCGTCACGCCATGCATGAAGTAGGCGTAAAGCGCCTTCATATCCTCATCGCTGACGACCGCGTAAGAGGGATAAGGCATGGCGGGATAGAGGGTATCGCCATTTTTCGCCACGCCATGACGCACCGCTTTCTGGAAGTCGTCGTAGCTGTACTCACCAATACCGGTCGTGCGATCGGGGGTAATGTTGGTGGAGTAGATGGTGCCAATCGGGGTGGCCATCGGCAGACCACCGGCAAAGGTCGCGCCGCCTTTGCTGGTGTGACAGGCCACACAGTCACCGGCGCGCGCCAGATACTCTCCCCGCTTAACCAGATTGTCCTGGCTCTCATCCGCCAGCGCGGCAAAGGTCAGGGTGCCCAGAATCAGGGCCAGAATGCCATTTTTCATCGCCATGTTCCTTATGCCTGCACCAGTGGACCGGGGTTCTTCAGGTAGTTTTCGCGAATCGCTTTAGCTGACCAGTAGGTCAGCGCCGCCACCATGCCGGTCGGGTTGTAGCCCAGTCCCTGCGGGAAGGCAGAGGCGCCTGGCACAAACACATTCGGCACGTCCCAGCTTTGCAGATAGCGGTTAACCGCACTGGTTTTCGGATCGTCGCCCATGATCGCACCGCCACTGATGTGGGTGGTCTGATACACCGTGGAGTCAAAATGGGTGCCAGGCTTTTTCGCGCCACCCAGAATCATCTTCGGATTCATCGCTTCAGCGATATTGCGCATTTTTCCGACCATAAACTGCGCCATTTTGATGTCGTTCTCCTGCCAGTCAAAGGTCATGCGCAGCAGTGGCTGCCCATAAGCATCTTTGTAGTTGGGATCGAGATCGAGATAGTTAGCGCGGTAGGACTGATGCGCGCCGTGCGCATCCATCGACAGGTGATGGGTGTAAGTATCCGCCACCGCCGCTTTCCATTTACTGCCCCAGTTTGGTGTACCGGCAGGCACTGGCATGCCGGAGATCGGCTTGGTCCCCGCCTGGTTGACCCAGAATGGCGACCCGCCCACAAAGCCCAGCGGTCCGTGGTCGAAGTTATCGGCGTTGAAATCATCAACCGCAACGCCCGCGCCACCTGCGCCGATAAACGGGTTAGTGGTGGTGTTTTTATCAAACAGCGCCTTCAGGGTAGAGAGGTTCTGATAGGCGAAGTTGCGGCCGACGGTGCCTTCGTTGGTAATCGGGTTGTAAGGCTTGCCGATGCCTGACAGCAGCATCAGATGCACATTGTGGAACTGGAAGGCGGAGAGGATCACCAGGTCAGCGGGCTGCACCTGCTCGCGCCCCTGCCCGTCCACATAGGTCACGCCGGTTGCGCGCGTTTTGTCATCGCTGAGATTGACCCGCAGGACATACGAGTTGTTACGCAGTTCAAACTTTGGCTCCTGGCGCAGTGCAGGCAGGATGTTCACGTTAGGTGACGCTTTGGAATACATGTAGCAGGCGTAGCCGCTGCAGTATCCGCAGAAGTTACACGGCCCCATCTGCGCGCCATAGGTGTTGGTATAGGGCCCGGAGGTGTTGGCAGAAGGCAGATCGTAAGGATGATAGCCGACCGACTCCGCCGCCTGCGCAAACAGCTGCGCCGAGTAGGTACGCTTCTGTGCGGGCAGCGGGAAGTTATCTGAGCGATCGGGCGCAAACGGGTTACCGCCTTTATCTTTGCCGACCACCTTGCCCTTGATACTCCAGGCGCTGCCTGAGGTGCCAAAGACTTTTTCTGCCTTGTCGAAGAACGGCTCCAGCTCATCGTAACTGACGCCAAAATCCTGAATCGTCATGCCTTCCGGGATGAAATTCTTGCCGTAACGCTCTTCGTAATGGCTGCGCATCCGCAGTTCAATCGGATCCACGCGGAAGTGGACGCCTGACCAGTGCAGGCCCGCGCCGCCGGTGCCGGTGCCGGGCAGGAATGCCGCCAGCTGACGATAAGGCACCGCCGTCTGCGAAGCATCATGACGGATGGTCACGGTGCTTTTAGAGAGATCCTGGAACAGCTTTTTGCGGATGTTATAGGTCAGCTCATCAATGGACTGCGGATAAGAGCCGTCGGGATAGGTGTCGCGATGCGGCCCACGCTCCAGCGCCAGCACATTCAGGCCCGCTTCGGTCAGCTCTTTCGCCATGATGGCACCGGCCCAGCCGAAGCCAACAATCACCGCATCCACTTTTTTCATTTCGTTTGCCATGCTTAACTTCTCTCCCCGCGAATCGATACTGACGGGAACGGATAACGTTCACCGCGCTCTACCCAGTCCATAAAGTCGGCGCGTGCGCCAGGGAAGTTGATCAGCTTCCAGCCGACCATTCCCTGATTTCCGCCGTGGACAGGATCGCTGAAGAAGCCTTCGCGGGTGTTCTGCAGCAGAAAGGCAAAGAAGGTTTTAGCGGGCAGCTGGCTGAATTCGGCGCTGCCACTCTCCATCGCCTGCAATAGCGCATCCTGCTGCTCCGCGCTGAGCTGAGCGAACACCTTACCGTGCTGCTGTTTGCTGTAGTGGTCGGCATCGGCCAGACCGAGACGGTAGATCTGCTGCGGCACCAGCGGCAGCTGATAGCCCAGCTCTTTCGGCAGATCGGGATTAAACGGCCCCTGCATATACCAGTTCGATCCGGTGGCATAGGGTGTATTCATCTGGCGGTCGATGAACTCCGGCACGCCCGCTTCCACTGCGCCAGGCCCGCGTTCATCGCTGGGGATCAGGCGCGCCACGGCGGCGGTGATAAAGGCATACTCTTCGGCGGTAAACCAGGAGGGCTGATAATCACGCGCCTTCTGCGGTGCAGCCGGCGTTTCAGCCGCCTGTGCGGTCAGCGGCAGGGAGAGAGCACCCATCGCTGTGGACCCTACCGCCATTGCAGGCGCCAGGGTGATTGTCTTCAGCAAAAAATCCCTGCGTGAATGACCCTTTTTTTGTTCTGACATGACATTGCCTCATTCCCGCGCTGGATGGCGGTATGAAAAAATAGGTGGTTGCGTTGTAGTGGTTTTTATCAGCAGATACCGGCCCTGATGCCGGCTTGTTACCGGTAACAAGCCGGCATATTGTAACACTGCTATTCACAAAGATTTAGTTCCGCGAAACAAAACCGCACAATTTCATTAACATTCATCCCTGCCCTGTCATGAGCAGAAACAACAGACTACAGACAGCAAGCAACCAAAACGTTATAAAAGACCACACACAACAGCGGAGTGCCTATGTTTAAGTCTTTTTTTCCGCGACCAGCGCTGTTTTTCAGCTCAGCGGCCGTCTGGAGTTTAGTCGCTATTTTTGCCTGGTTTGGTTTTGCTGAGCAGTTACCCGGCATGTGGCCCATGTTCGAAACCGCCATCAAAGCGCCCCTGCCGACGACCGCAGCGCGTTTTATCGCGGCGAGTCAGATCTGGTTCTATCTCTATTACTGGATAATGGTCGCCATTTTTGCCGTGGCGTGGCGGGTGATCGACTCTCATCCGTGGCAACGCTGGTCAGTCTGGGGATCGGCACTGATCATCTTTGTCACCTGGTTTGGTGTCCAGGTCGGGGTCGCCATCAACGCCTGGTATGGCCCGTTTTACGATCTGATCCAGAAAGCGCTGACAAAAGCGGGATCGGTGCAGATTGCTGAGTTTTACCACCAGGTTGTGGCTTTTCTCGGCATCGCATTAATCGCGGTGGTGATTGGCGTACTCAATTCGTTCTTTATCAGCCACTGGGTTTTCCGCTGGCGTACCGCCATGAATAACTATTACATGCACAACTGGCAGCGGCTGCGCCATGTTGAAGGTGCCGCACAGCGTGTTCAGGAAGACACCATGCGCTTTGCGACCACGCTGGAAAACTGGGGCGTCAGTTTTATTCAGGCGATCATGACGCTGGTGGCATTTTTGCCGGTATTGGTGGCGCTCTCCCATCACGTTAAAGATATTCCGTTCCTCGGTAATATCCCTTACGCGCTGGTGATTGCCGCGGTGCTCTGGTCGGTGTTTGGTACAGGTTTACTGGCGCTGGTCGGGATTAAACTGCCTGGGCTGGAGTTCCGCAACCAGCGGGTCGAAGCCGCCTACCGTAAAGAGCTGGTCTACGGCGAAGACAATGCCGATCGCGCCGGGCCACAGACGGTGCAGGAGCTGTTCAGTCGGGTGCGGGTTAACTACTTCCGTCTCTACTTTCACTATCTCTACTTCAACATCACCCGCATTCTCTATCTGCAGGTCGATAACGTGTTTGGTCTGTTCCTGCTGTTTCCTTCGATTGTGGCGGGCACCATCACGCTGGGCTTACTCAATCAGATCACCAACGTGTTTGATCAGGTGCGCGGCTCGTTCCAGTATCTGATCGCCTCCTGGTCGACGCTGATTGAACTGATGTCCATCTACAAACGTCTGCGCAGCTTCGAGCAGATTCTGGATGATGTGCCCCACGACGAGATGATGCGCGAAGCGTCAGAGGATGTGTAGCGCACAGGCGCTTTATTGACGTGAAAAAGCCACTCTGACAAGTGGCTTTTTTTATTCAAAGATCAAAAGCAATTCTTTTTCCTGTCGGCAGTCTGACATCAATACTTATCTCGCCTCCCAGAGCTGTAACGTAACGCTTCAGCGTAGAAAGGCGTGGATCGTTGTCAGCCTGCTCCATTCTGGCAATGGTTGGCTGCTTCACCCCCATGGCTCGCGCCATCTCTGTCTGGGATAGGTTAAGTTCTTCCCGCAACATGTTCAGGGCAATAACCTGCCGCATTTCGTCCACTTTTTCGGCAATACGCTCACGACTTTCCGGGCTTTGCTTTGCCATCAGCTCTTTTAAATTAGCCATTTTCCCCTCTTTTCAGGTGTTTGCGGAATTCAGCATCTGCCAGTTTGATCATCTCTTTATAGAATCTTTTTTCTTTAACCCCGGTTTTATCGCCAGCACATAACACAATGCCACGGCGAGCAGGATCAAACGCGAAGAAGGCCCGAATCGGATTGCCCTGATGCTGCACTCTTAATTCTTTCATATTTGGAAAGTCAGAGTCGTCTACCGTATCAGCATACGGCCTTCCTAACTGAGGACCATACTCGGAAAGGATAATCATCGCGGCGAGCATATCCTCCTTCAGCGCCTCAGTCTGGGTCTCAAACCACTCGTCAAAGAGATGGGTTGTATCGATATCCCACATCGCAACATCCTTATAGCGAATAAGCTATAAATCATACTATAGCTTATTCGCTATAAGGGCAAGTGTTGTCCCATAACCGTGACATGTCCTGGCCAAAAGCGTGCTTTTCAATACAAAAAGCCACCCGTGAGGGTGGCTTTTCCAGTGACACAGCGCGGCGGTAAAACTGTTTACCTCCCCCGCGCAGAGCGCGTTCCTTACAGAGTAATGCGCATCACGCTATCAGGATTCGCTGGCGGCGCCTTGCGCGAGCCTGGCTGCTTCACGCTGACATAAAGCACGTTGCCATCCGCTGAGAGCGCCAGACTGTTCGGCAGGGCCGGCGTTTTTACGGTACGTTTGACCTGATAGGTGCGGGCGTCGATGATGCTGACCTCGCCCGCTTTGCGATGGGTGACATAGAGCTCATCGCGATCCGGATTGAACAGCACCGCCAGCGATTCCGGAACGGCAATCCGCTGTATGACCTGCTGACTACGCAGATCAACTACCAGCACCTGAGCCTGCTTTGAATCACTCAGGAAGGCACGCTGACCGCGCGTATCCAGCGCAATATTCAGGAAGAAGTGCGCTTTATCGCCATCAATCTTCTGTTTTTTCTCAACGGCATTGGTGCGTGCGTTAATGGTCACCAGCTCGCCATCCGCATTGGTGACGTACACCTTCTGCGCGGCTGAATCCACTGCCAGGCCTGTGCCCATTTTGCCGGTGTTCGGGATCGTGCTGATCAGTTTCAGCGAACTGCCATCCACGACCCAGACCACGCTCTGCGGCCCCAGCCCGGTGATATAGACGCGGTCAGTTTTCACATCCAAGGCCACCTGACGCGGCTGCAACGGACGCACGGTTTCGCTGCGCTTGCGGCCATCCAGCACGCGCGTGTTGAGGACGTTGCCACTGCTGGCATCAATCGCGGTCACTGAACCGTCAAGCGTATTTCCGATATAAAGCACGTTGGTTTGCGGGTTGAGCGCCGCGCCAAACGATTTCAGCGGCGTGGCGATCGACTTCTGCACCGCCAGCGTCGCGGGATCGAGACGAAACACGGTGCCGCCCTCGCCGCTGCTGTTTTGTGCTGTCGCCACGAACAGCGCCTTCTCCTTCGGGCTGACGGCCAGTTCATAGACGCCTTTGCCCACCGCCTGATTCAGATCTTCTGCCTGCACGGCCAGCCATCCTGACGCAGAAAACAGGGCCGTAGCCAGTAACAGCGGACGCAGCGTCCGGCGCGTATTGGTATTCGCTTTCATAACTTCTCCAGAGTGAATTCACCGCAGACGCAGTGAAATGAAAGCCCGACATTGCAACCAGAAACAGCTGACCAGCAGCCTGAGAGAATCTTGTTTTTGAGAATAATAATTATTTCGGAATGAAAGGGACAGGATTATTCGCGCAGAAACGCCGCCAGGACGCCCGGAGGCGTCCTGTCAGCATGGGAGGGCAGAGAGATTATTTCAGCAGTTCAGCGGTCATGTGCACGCCGTTGTTGGTGTAAGCTTCAGTGATTTTATATGAAGCACCAGCTTCCTGAGCCTGCGCAGCAATTTTCGCTTCAGCACCGTCCAGTGTAGAGTCGATGGCGGTCACAGATTGCGCGAAGCTGGCGAATGGCAGAACAGAAAGCGCGATAACAGCTGCAAAAGTTTTGATAGATTTCATGGTCAATTCCTCGGTTGATTTTTATCAGGTAAGGCGTGCTGCCTTGTTGATAGAAATAATAGTCCGGAAGTTGATCAGGAAAAAGCGGAGGGTTTTGCTTATCTTTTTCAGAAAAACTGAACATAAAAAGCACGCATCGTACAGTTATCGCTCAAAAGGTTAATAACCCGATCATGAAAGAAAAGGCAGCATAATCAGCTGCCTGAAAAAGATTAACCGTGGTGCCGGACCCGGCTGAAGATGGTCAGTGCAGCCAGCAGCATCAGTACCCCGCTGGCAACAAATACGCCGCCAGCGCCGCGCAGATCGAACATCCAGCCGCCCGCCGCCGCGCCGACAGTTATCGCCAGCTGAATCGTGGCGACCAGCAGACCACCGCCCGATTCTGCATCATCCGGCACCGCGCGCGAAATCCAGGTTGACCAGCCGGTTGGCATCGAACCAAACGCCATGCCCCAGATCGCCACGCCCGCTCCCACTATCCAGCTGACCCCGCCAAAAGTCACCAGCAGCAGCGCGGTCAGGCTCATCAGCAGCGCCATCCCGCTCAGCGTCAGCGACACGCTGCGGGTCACCAGAAAACCGGCCAGCGTGGTGCCAAAGAAGTTCGCCACACCAAAGGCCAGCAGCGCCAGCGACAGCTGATTAAGGTTGAACTGCGCTACACCTTCCAGGAAAGGGCGAAGATAGGTGAAGAAGGCGAAGTGGCCGGTGAACATCATGATCACGGCCAGCATGCCCCAGCGCATCACGCCGATCCGCAGCAGGGTCAGTACGCCGCCGCTGCGGGCTTTGTTCTCTGCCGGCATGGCGGGCAGGGTAAAGAACTGCCACAGCAGCGCCACCGCGCCCAGCCCGGCGGTCAGCATAAAGATGTTGCGCCAGCCCACCAGGCCACCGAGGTAGCTGCCAAGCGGCGTGGCGATAATCGTCGCCAGCGAGATCCCGCTGAAGACGATGGAGAGCGCCCGCGGCACCTGATCGACGGGCACCAGACGCATGGTGATGGCGGTTGAGAGCGTCCAGAAGCCACCTATCGCCATCCCCAGCAACACGCGCGCCAGCAATATCACCGTCAGATCGCCGGCAAACGCCACCATCAGCGCCGAGGCGATCAACAGCAGTGAGAACACCAGCATCACGATGCGGCGGTCGATACGCCGCGTGACGCTGCCGGTCACCAGGCTGGTAAACAGCGCCACCAGGGCGGTAATGGTGACGGTCTGTCCCGCCTGCCCTTCTGAAACGCCGAGGCTGTGCGCCATGGGCGTCAGCAGACTCACGGGTAAAAATTCGGCGGTAATCAGGCTGAACACCCCAAACGCCATAGCAAAAACCGCGCCCCACGCGGGGTGGGTCGGCGAGGAAACCTCATCAGCCACTTCGGTTGTCAGACTCATGCTGCTTCTCCGGAAGATAAAAAAGTGTGAGAGAGCATAGAGTGAGGCGTCAGGACGATCTATGATGCTTACACCTTCATTTTTGATAATTCGTCTGGAATCGCATGAGCCACTATGGAGACCTGACCAGCGAGCTGTTGATGGGGATGCGCCTTTATGGCGTCAACTATCAGCGTATCGCCGTAAGCGCACCGTTCGGGCTGCGCTTCGATCACGCACCGGGCCGGGCGCAGTTTCACTTTGTCGGCCGCGGCTCACTGCTGGTGCGCAGCGCCTCCGGTGAGGTGTTTCCGCTTCACAGCGGCGATGCGCTGCTGGTGCCGCACGGTATACCGCACAGCCTGATCTCCGGCGAGGAGGTGGCCTGTCTGTGTGTGAAAAATATGACGAGCAAGCCGATCTGCGACAGCGTCTGCGCCATCGCCGCTCCGGAGGATGCCGGTGAGGATGAGCACAGCGTGCTGCTGTTCAGCGCCTGTATGGCATTTGAACTGGGCGGCATGCAGCCGCTGATCAATACCATGCCGGATGTGATGCTGGTGAGTACCCTGCTGTCGCAGTATCCGGAGATTCAGCCGATCCTGGCGGCGATGGAACGGGAGTCGCGCACCCGGCAGGCGGGATTTGCCGGTATTCTGTCGCGTCTGGCCGACGTGGTTGCCGCGCTGATTGTGCGCGGCTGGGTGGAGAACGGCTGCGGTCAGCAGAGCGGGCTGGTGCAGGCGATGCGCGATCCGCGGCTGAGTCAGGCGATTGCCGCCATGCACCGGGAGCCGGGCGAAAACTGGACGGTCGCGCGGCTGGCCAGCGTGGCGGGCTGTTCGCGTTCGGTGTTTGCCGGCCGTTTTCTCAACGCCACCGGCATGACGCCGTTACGTTATCTGACCGAGCTGCGGATGCGGCTGGCAGTGCAGCGGATTGTGAACAATGGCGAAGCGGTGGAAGCCGTGGCTTACCATCTCGGCTACGGCTCGATTGCAGCGTTCAGCCGCGCCTTTAAACGCATTGTCGGTCAGTCGCCAGGCGCGCTGCGAGCCGGACGCGAAGGCACGCAGGCGCTGACCGCCTCATCTGCCGCTTAGCGGAATACGCTGATCGCCTCCACCAGACGGTTTGCCTGATGGGTCATGCGGCCCGACGCCTCGGCGCTTTCCGATACGCGCGCGGCGTTCTGATGGGTAATGTCATCAAGATCTTCCACCGCTGAACTCACCTCACTGAGTGCGGTGGCCTGCTCGGCGGTGGCGGCACTGATCTGGGCAATCAGTGCCGTGACATTCTGCACCTGCGACACGATATCCTGCATGGTCCGGCCTGCCGCGCTGGCGTGTTCATTGCCTGACTTGACCCGGCCAGCGCTGGTCTCGACCAGCATTTTTATCTCACTGGCCGCTTTGGCGCTGCGCTGCGCCAGACTGCGCACCTCGCCCGCTACCACCGCAAAGCCTTTGCCCTGTTCACCGGCCCGAGCCGCTTCCACGGCCGCGTTCAGCGCCAGAATATTGGTCTGGAAGGCAATACCGTCGATCACGCTGGTAATATTGGCGATTCGCTTCGAGCTGTCGGCGATTTCGCCCATCATCTCCATCATCTCGCTCATCACCTCGCCGCCTTTGCTCGCCGCACTGCTGGTGTCGGCAGAGAGGGTATTCACCTCATGCGCGGTTTCCGTATTGCTCTTCACCGTCGCGGTCATTTCGTTCATGGTGGCCGCCGTCTGCTGCACGTTGGCGGCCGCCTGCTCGGTGCGACGACTCAGTTCGTTATTGCTGCGGGCGATAGCGTCACTGGCGCTTAAAACGTTGATCGCCTGGCCGCTGACATCATCCACCAGCCAGCGGAACATCAGGCCGAGCTGGCCGATGGCACGCAGCGTCACGCCCACCTCATCCACGCGATCCATCTGCTCAACCTGATGGCTGGCTCCGGTCGCCACGCGCAGGGCCTGCTGACACATCCGCTCGATCGGGCGGGAGATCTGCTGCTCCAGCCACAGGCTGCTGAGTGTCAGCAGAGCGGCCATACCGGCAGCAAAACCGGCCAGGGCCGCCGGTGTCATACCCAGCGCCCAGGTACCCGCCACCGACAGGGGCAGCAGTGCCAGCAGGGTGCTGCGGATCCGCCAGCGCAGGGGCAGCGTCTTCAGCAATGAGGCGGGTCGCCCCCAGCCGCTGCGCACCAGCAGGCCTTTGTGAAAACGTCGCCCTCTGGCGCGGCCTTCACGAAAATCCTGATAGAGCGCTTCGCTCTGACGCACCTCTTCCGGGGTGGGTTT
>Ga0157357_1000900_pt1 | contig 12569 bp, 4 predicted proteins | sample AttcapACBM1_FD_111485 | JGI IMG/M metagenome (GOLD analysis project Ga0157357, IMG submission 111485) | Fungus gardens microbial communities from leaf cutter ant in Botucatu, State of Sao Paulo, Brazil - Atta capiguara ACBM1 | ecosystem: Host-associated > Fungi > Mycelium > Unclassified ... | reverse complement strand
GGTGGAGTCACCTCCAAAACATACAAGCCCACCTTTCTCACAACATGTCTCATGGCAGTACTGCAACTATCTGGGTATTCCATCTTCCACAGCGAAGATACTTCCATTCAACTTGGTCTTCCATGATGGAGTTACTCCTGTCAGTATCTCAACACTGAAATCTCCACTTAGAGTAATAGAGGTTTTACTACTAAAACCCTGAGCATCTCCTATACTTTCTGTTTGTATATAAGACTAGTAGTTATACTGTAAGTCGCTAGTCTGATAATTGACAAAGATAAACTCTTATTGAACTCAATCTTTGGTAATCAACAGCAACACACCAATCAGCACTCACTTCCATCTTGGACTTTCTTTCCTTCATCTGAAGTTGTAACTATGTGGCAGACAGACAGCACAGCACATAAGCTGAAGCCAAGGTCGTTCCACAAGTCCGCTCATCTCCAAGTCCATTCTGTGGACTTCCACCCCAGTGTGAACCATGCCTGACAATCCTGAAAGATAGTTCTTTTCAAAGTCAGATATATTAAGTACAATTTATGCTAAGAGTTTTTTTTTAAAATCAACAATTTATTATGTGGAATGTGATGATAGTCCATAGTAGCTACTTAGTAACTATATACATGCAACTCAAACAACATGAAGAAAATAAAACAAAAAGAATAAGAAACAAATAAAACTACTAAGAATACAAGCACAATTCGACTAAGTAATACTCCCTCCAAAGGAAAAAGCAGTACTATTAAACTCCAGAAAGGGCAAAAAATGAGATAATATGTCTCAGATTCTAATAGTTATTAAAACATCTATATTCATGAAGAATGTGTCTTTTAGTTTTGATTGGATATTATCCACATGGGCATTTAAATTCTTCTTGTAGGAAGAATCTAAGACAGTATTCTCTAATAGAAGTATGATTGACTATAGCTCTAGAGGCTCTGGCACATAATAAGTTGAAGTGTCTAAAAACTTTTAGCCATGATCCTCCCTTGGAATAAGTTAGTTTAATAGATTGTAAATTATTAACAATTGGAAAATGATGTTCTAAGCCTCTGATGCTAAAGGAAAACATTTTCTTAATCTTCTTGATAATAATTTCATTACATTCTTTCTTTTTGTTCAACTCTCAAGAGGACTTGCAAGGAAAGATGGGGATGAGGTCAAATTTCTTTATCTCTTTATCAACAATATCATAAAGAGTCCATTTGTCATAACTTGGGTAATCCCAAAATTCAATAGAATTTCATTTATTTCTTTTGAAGAAATTCCTGAGTTCTCTAAATATATTAGATAACTGAATTTGATATGAATGGACCAACATATCAAAGATTTGCTTTGCTGCATGAATTGAATCTGTAATGATGATAATGTGATTTATGTTGGTTAATTATGTGGTTTGGTTAATACCATACCTAATAACAAAAAGTTCAGTCTCTGTGGACATTACTTGATTTTTGATGCTTGCATCTGTTATGACAACAGCTGTGGTTGAATTCAATACTGCCTGGAGTGAGATTTCATTAAGTTTGTAAATATGCACTTCATTGCTTTTTCTATTTGTAAAATAAAAAGAAAAACACTGTTAAGTCTATTGTTGGCATCAATAATAGATTCTTTGACTTTTAATCACTGTTTGGTAGTTAGCTTTTCAAGTAATATATAATGAGAGCTGTTGTTATCTGAGTGTCTTGATTCCAACATAGACTTGATAATATAATTTGATGATAATGATTGTGTTCTTAGTTGGAATCTTCTACTAAGTTTTTGTAGATATAATTGAATCAGAATGAAACCTGCAATAGTTTCAATACCAAATGTCAAAGAGATATGAAAAGCTCCAACTCCAAGTATCCATATAATAGCTCTTTATTATATTTTTCTTAGTTTTTTAAAAGGGTATGCCAATAGAGCTTTGTTGTAAAACTATATTTGAAATGCATAGAGCATGATTAGAAGAACACATATTCTATATAGAAGGGATTTTTGAGAAGGGATGAGTCCTCTTAATGAGTTTCCTAGCATTTTTATGTATTTGATGGTCAATAAGGCTTTGTTAGCATAAAAAGATACATGTTGTCAAAAAGACAGATTTCTATTGAAAATAAACTCAAGATAATGCTATGTTCTGTTGGAATAAAGAACAGGTTCTCCTAGAGTAGTAAAATTGAGTGAAGGAGGGTTGAAGACTCCATGTGACCTAGAAAAATAAAAGTTTTTATTTTTCTATGTTTAATAATGAGACTGAATTGTTCAAAAAGAGAAGAAATAATATGATAGCTACAAAAAAGATGAAATTTTGAAATAGTCGAACATTTGTTCTGAGAAATAAACAGTCCATTGTTTACAAAAGAGATAATAGAAATCAGAATTTTTAGGTTTTTTACTCTTTTTTCAAAAATATAAAAAATAGAAGAAAGATATAAGGCCAACAAAATGGGAGATAAAGCTGAACCCTGTCCAATGTCAATGTTAGCACAGAAAAAAGGAGAAGAAAAGTTGTTCCAAAGATATTTTGTCTTTCTATCTACTAAATAATCTTTGAAAAATAAAGAGATTTTGGAATCAAAATCAGCTTTGTCCAAAATCAAAGAAAGTAGATGATAATTTAGCAAAGGAAAAACTGAGCAATGTCAAATGCTAATGTGCTAGTTGAGAGGTTCTTGATCTAACTTGCATGAATAAGATGAGTTAAAACCACACCCATATCCACTGTAAATCATTGCTTTAAGCTACCCAATTGACACAGGTGTATAAAATTCTTTGAAATTGACTTGAACTGAAGCCTTTTGCTAATTTTATGAGTTTGCCAAGCATATTTAGTAACACAATAGGTCTAAATACCTTAGGAGAATCATAAGATGCCTTGTTAGACTTAGAAATAATAATAGATATCAACTCTTTAAAGTATGTCAGCCAATAACCTAAATTGATGTATGCATTAGCAATTATTGATTAAGTTCTTGAGACATGAGTTGTCATTGATGATAATCTTGAGATGTTTCCATAATAATTTATCAGGTCCAGGAGACAAAGAATTATTACACTTAGTGATAGAACTTCTAAACTCATCTTCCAAGAAAGACAACCACTGCATAATAGGTTTGTTTGGAATTTCTTCTAACAAATCCAAATTGATATGACAGTTTTGCACCAAATTGAAGGATGAATAAAGAGCTTGCTATAAATCTTCAAGTTCCAAGCACAGACAACCATTATATTAAATAGCTTCAATGGCTAGAAGTTTATGCTTCTTAACCCAATTCATGAGCTCCCAAGGACCATGATTTTTGCCCACAATTTTCTGAATTTTGGTGTCAAAAAATTTGTACTTAGACTTTTTGATGACATTTCTATAGTTTTTCCAGTCTTCAACTTGTCTTGAAACTTGATATCTCTCAAGTTCCCTTTTACACTCCTCATTCCACCAGAATTTCAAGTGTTTCACAATATTAATGATTTTTGAATTCTTGAACCAAATTTTGTTTATATCATCAATGATTTTGTCTATGATTTGCTCCAGGGCTTCCTTGCTTGTGATATGAGTTGTATTTAGCCCTTTGATAGCTATAATTAGTTCAGCAATGAAATTCTTCTCTTCTTCACTATTCTTGACAATTATACATTTTTTGTTTTAAACAAATTTTTCAAATATCATAATATCAACTACTAAAGGGGCATGGTCAGACAATAGTCTCCATTCTGGATGGATTGTATGATTATTGAGTTCTGAAGAGTTTGGTTGAAGGAACATTAGATCAATATTCGAGTTTGAGTCTTCTTGATTATCTATATACCTAGTAGAGACTGGATTAGTAGCTTTGGAAATACATAAATTCAAAGAATCTGTAATGTCAAAGAGAAGATTTCTATGAATAGAATGGTGCAGAAATAAAGGATCTCAGATGTTGTCTCTAATGTTAAAATCTCCTGTTATAATTAAAACATTGTTGATATTAGTGTTAGGCACAGTTCACACTTGAAGGTGAAAGTCCACAGAGTTGGCTCAGATATGTACAGAGTATAGAAACTTCATGTAATGAGCTTGGTGATGTGGACTTTTGGAACAACCTTGGCCTCAACTTATGTATTGTACCTCTGTCATAAACTTCATTCAGCTTGTATCTCCACAACCAGTGGACCAATTTTCACAAACTAAGCTGTTCTGGAAAGCCCCAAATGAGGGCTATCTGCACATATGTGGGATGTACAAAAGCAACAACAAATAACTGAGATATCAGGCCATCAGTAGCTGTAAAAGCTTTGTCTGCTAATATCTCATGAATGGCTGAACAGATTCGCATGATTGAACTTGCATTGGAAAGTGCTCATCAATCCATTTCCAACAATATATGATGTGTCTCAAAGCAATAAGTATTGATAGAGATACAAGCATATCAATGTAGTAACATAATTAGTTACCTTCTAAAATTAGCCTGACAGCTGTTATGACAGATGACAGCTCCCATCAGGTATGAGTTTTGATCATGTAATGGCAACAGCTTGCACATGGACCATCACTCTTTTGTATATATACCTCTGTGTCTGAGGGCTAGACCTCAGACTTAATAACATCAATTATTCTTGTTGATACTTTCCATCATCTATCATCATCACATCCTTACACTGAATCTCTGGAACACTATTCAGTTCAAATATCACAACTAGTGAGTATCTTATTTGTGATAGCCTCCTACAAGCCACATGGTCACAATTTTAGAGAATAGTCTTGTAAGAAGTTGTAAGGAGAAGAGTAAAGCGCATCACCATTGACACTAGAGATATAGCATCAACTGTAGTCGATTATCAGGCTAGATATTACAAAGGGGTCACTAGCCTTAAATACATAAAATAACAAAAGGAGTAACTAGAACAGATCTCTGAACGAGTGTTTCATTAGTAAAACACTACATAGGAGTTCAGATTTGGAGAGGGGAAAACTCTGTGTAAAGTCTGAGTAAATTTGCGAAGTTTGAAGGAGATAATTAGGCAATGGATATAAATGAATATAACTGCAGATTTTGATTTAAATAAAGTGAATTTTTGGTGGAATTAAGTCTATTATAAAGTACCAAACTACCAATGGAGTTTTGGACACAAATAAGACCAAATACCCACAGGGATTTGATGTTGTATTAAAGTCAAACATGTCTTAGACATGTTTCAGAGTTTGGAATATGACAATTAGCTTCAGTATTCTTTAGATACTTTAAAGCATTTTGTGACAAATCAGAGTAAACTTTAACCAAAAAATAAATGGAACTGCTGTTAAATTTTGATAATCATGTCTGTTTACCACTTATACCTGAGTGAATTGATTGTCTTCTGATATCCCTTAGTTCTTGATACTTCCTAGAGTGCTATTTCCTATTGAATCAGTGTTTCCAGAAAGGATATGTATTAGAGTCAGCTTAATAGTCACTCTTGTAATTCAGACATTTGAACAAATAGGGTAAAGTTCACCTTGTTTTGTTTCAAGTCTAGAGGGATTAGTCTTGAAATTAACCTTGCAACACTAGGCAAATTGACAATAATATTCTATCTGGTGTGGACCATTACATTTAACACATTTTGAACCTTGAGCTCTGCATGAGAAGATGGCATGATCCCATTTCCAACAGTTCTTACATTGAGATATGCCCAGGTTCATGTTTGTACCTCAAATAATAGTGATATAATTTTCTATATTTAAACAACAGTTAATGAGACCTTTCACCTTACTTCTACTTTGGACATCTTATATGTCCAACCAGATGATGGCCATATCAGATTTGAGCAATACTTTGATGATTCTTGATCTTAAGACAATCATAATGTTGTTAAAAATATGATTGTTTTTGATGATAGTTTCAACTATATCAACTGAAATCAGAGTATTAGTGTTTTTTATAGGTAAAGGATACCTATGATTTTCAAATATGATTTTAATTAAGATAATCAAGGAACATTAACTTGAGCTATATAAATAAAGTTTATATTTTTGACATATTTCTCAATTGTTTGAAGATCAAGAGGAGAAGTGACTTTGTTAGTGATAATAGTAATACCTACCTGCTCTATATGTACAAAGTCTGCTATGACTCCAGATTTAATGTTTTTAGAGCCCTATTGAGATTAGTAATATGAGTACTAGATTCTTCCATGAATTGTCTTATTTTCATTGCTCATGGAAACAATGATCTGTTTCCTAGACAGACTCTTTATCATCATGTTAAATTTCAGCTTAGGCTTATCTTTGTCATTAATGATTTTTTGAATTTTTTTATTTTTTTTTGTCTGTAAATTAGAGAATGTTTCTTTAATTTTGAGAACTTCTCTCATTGTGGTAGCTGAAGAAGTCTGTACATAATATTTTCTTGTGTTCTTCTCTTCCATTGGTTAACTATTTTTTTTGAAGAATTTAGAAATCTCCTTGACTTCTTTGGGAGATTTAGCTAGAATTGGTGGAGGTAACTTGACAAAGCTAGTAGGTTTATCTATATTCTTACTACTCTTGGTTTTGATTTCATAAATCTTTGAAGTAAATTGAGCTGAAATCTTTTGTCTGAAAGAACATTTATCTTTATCAGCAATAAGTAAATCCTATTCTGAATTGTAAATGGTGGAAATAAAATTCCAGGTGGCTTTACCTATACCTTCAAGATCTAAAACATTATTCACTTTGTTCCCATTGATTTTCTTGTTTTCAATGTATTTAGATATGTAATACAGAAATTCTTTGATATTCTTAAAGTCTAATAAAAAATACTCAAGTGTACTATAAAGCAAAATAGAATGGAAGTTTCCATTCCATAAATCCTGTTCAGTCATCTAATTTACATCATAGTGCAACTGTATTTCAATATAATTTATACTAAGAGTATAAGTCTATAAAAAAGATATAGAAATAAATAGATTAATATTATAAACTATTTTAATATTTTATTTTCATTTATTTTAATGAATTAATTAATTAGTGAATTATTTATTTAATCAAGTACTTATAAGAAGCTGTATAACTATATTTATATAGTATAACATTGTTACATACCATTCAACATCCATACTCTTCCCACTCTCTTTTAGTATGGATTACACTCCATTTCAATCACCTATTAATCCAAGAACCAAATCCTATATTTCTTATCAATCTCATAGAGTTTCAAATGACAACCTAGAGCATATACAACAATAGAATATTATTAGATTAATACTTTTATATTTAAGAATATTGATTACCATGTATAGTTCTTTTGTGAGATAATGAATATGTCTGAAAGAAGAAAACATCTACAGGAAAATTTGCAGAAGATACTAGAAAAATATGGAAACATTATATAATATATGTAGATATAATTCTAAAGTGATCTTGGCTTTAGCAAATAAGCTATGTTTTTGTATATCACAATAGTTATATTTCAGAAGAAAGTTGTAATAGAAAGAGAATTATTTTGGAAGTCAAACTTCCAAGTATGAACACTTAAAACAGTGTATTATACTAGGTAATTTCTAAGCTAAGGAATTACAGAGTATTATGTGTCTTAAATACTAGTACTAAGTCTATTCAAGAATTGGAGGAGATAGGTAACTACTCTGGTATACTAAAGTTTAAAGTTCTATAAAGATTATAAAAAGTTATATAATCAATGATAAAGTAATCCAATATGAAATGGAACTAAATTAATCTATACCAGAAGGAGAATATTTACTTCTATAGATATTTTGGATAGAGTGGGGCTTAGGTAATCATTATCCATGATGGAGTTAGATGTGTCAGATATACTTAAATAGTATGTAATATTGTCATATCCTGTATTCTGACTTCATCTGTTTCCACTTATAGATAATTACTAGTCTTCATTCATACTCCTAAACTTTTTCTGGTATAGATCAAAACTAGCCATGTTATCTTGGATATCCTTGCTAGTACAAGACAACTTTATAAATATTCCTTCTTTAACATCTGAGAATTACTAGATATCAGAGTAACTTACTTAGCAGTTACATTCTAAATAACTACTCTAGATAATACTGACTAGTATACAAATCTGGTAGTTTATACTATAGTACTTATCCTGAAAATTGACTAAAATTAGCACCTTTCTTTTAATATTAACAATAACACACTTTGCCACTTTCCAGTAGTTTTCCATCTCTTAAGTCTCTAGTTCTTAATCTGAAATATACAACCAATATAACTTGTAGAGGTGTTATTACAAACTCAAGCCCTTAGAGTTAGACAAGAGAAAGAACCTTGTATTAGGGTTAACACAAGAGAACTCAATAGAAAACTCTGTACAAGACTATTTACCTTATATACAAATACCTAATGGTCTATACAAGCTATTTTAGCCTACCCTAAATAACCATGTATATGCCTTAAGGTCAACATGTGTCTCACATGTTGTATGACATCATCTTTTCCAGGATATTCTTTATTCTTCTATGTGTCATGTAACTGGTAACTATCACTGTCACTATATCATCTGATGTGACTGATGTGTGACTGAGTGATGTCATCACTAACCCTAACTCTAAGTTCTAAAAATAGAAAAATAAAAAATAAGAAAGGAAATAAAAAGAAACTAAGTCCACTTTTTGCAATCTTGACAGGTATAGCATATAAGCTAAAGCTAAAGATCATTCTGCTCTGACTTCTACATTCTTAGATAATGCAAATTGCTTAGTTCTGGATATCTGAAATACTCTTTCCAGATCTCAGGTAACAAGATGTGAACTACATCTAACAGATATCTTTAGTCTAATAATCAACTTAGATTATGCTATATATGCAACAAGTTAAGCTTGGCATAATAATCTTCTATTAAAGCCAAAGTTGTCTTATCTATATAATATCATTTCCAACCTATCTTAACAGTTTAATCAGACTACATAACTATTATTATAACCTAACTTCTCTAGACAATCTAACTCTTGCTTTGACAAAATGATATTTTCTTATTATAACTCAACTTTTCTCCCTAGACTTCTATCTGCTCAACAACTAAGCAAGTAATTTGTCTATATGGCCATTCTACTCTAATACTCCAGATGTCTAATGGAGTCAACCCCAACCTATTTATCCTCTAAAAGAATACCCAAAAGTATGTCAAAATCTTCTGAAATTGTTCTGGCCAATGACAATCCTAACTAGATTAACATACCAGAAGCAGAAAAACCTTACCATTTCTAAAAACTATCATGTTCCAATAACCAACAGATCTCTTGGCTAAAGCTCTTAGAAAACTTACAGCTAACTTGATCTTTGCAACAAACTCTGTTCTTTTTGTAGTAAGAACTTGGATATCCAATATCTTTAGCAGCACAGATCCTAAGAAACTCAACAGTTTTCTGTTCCAATGCCAACTCCATTTTATACAAATCTTACACAATTTACCATAAATATTGTAAAAGTAAACTTTATAATAACTTATTTAACAGAAGTCACTCAGAGCTGTTTTGAAATCAGATTAGATCAAGATAGATTTCTTAATCTACCAGGATTAGCTTTAGAATTAGACATAGTTTACATAAAAAAAACTACACTAATACTTTGGATTATCCAATCCTATTAAAGATATAGCTATCACACTTGATAACCTGCAGATAAAGACTGGTGACAAGATTACCACATATAATATTGATTTCATGAAGCATTCATTTTAGCTAGAATGGGAAGATAATATACTGTGTCACTAATACTACTAAGAGCTTCCAAACCAAATTCAGAACTCTATCTATATATATAAACAAGAGAAACCTATCTCTTTCCAATCAATATACTGTTATGACTTAAGACACAAGTGTTATGGTCAAAAGTAAAACCTTGGATTAGGTTAATCACAAGAGAACTCAATAGAGAACTTTGTACAAAATTGTCTACCTTATATACTACTAGCTCATGGTCTGTGTTCTCCTACTCTAGCCTACCCTAAATGACTATGTGTTAAACATGCTGGATAACATCATTGTACTAAAATCCTCTATGTCCTTCCATTGTGACCATGATATCACACTAAACCCTAACCCAAAATAAAATGAAAAGAAAAAGAAAAAGAGACAAGGAAAAAATAGAGTCCACTGCTCACAATTTTGACATATACTTCTTAGCTATAACCATTAACAACTGTCATTAGAAAAGAAAAATAGAATGCAACTATACCTATAGCTTTACATCCACTCTCCTAACCTGAATACTTATATCTCTAGCAAGAACAAACTTAGGTAGAAGAATCACAAATCCCTCCTAAAGTAATATTTCTGAAAAGTTGGGTAGTGATAGAAACCTGACACTCAAGAAGTGAAAGAGGTACTTCAACAACAACCTGTGCATGTACTGTAAAGAGAAGAGTCACTAGATTAAAGTATGCTCATATTACCTTTTAAAAAACACAAGGTTCTAGGCCAAATATGTAGAAGCTACCTTCTCTATACTAAAAGCTACTCTGACTATACAGATAAGAAACTAAAATACAGCTCTACAAACTCTGTACAAATTGTGGGCCATATTGATCTTATCTGTATAACAAGTCTGATCTACTTCAACACTGCTATTCTCTCTGATCTAAATTCACTTATCTTGACACTCACATTATCCTTGGTTTGTAAGTTAGATCATATTCAAAACTTGACCTTTCATATTCTATGTTATGAACTTAAGTTCAAAGAGTTAGATAAAAGAAAAAACCTTATATAAGGGTTTACATAAGAGAACTTGATAGAGTTCTAAATACAAAGTGTCTACCTTATATATACTAGACTACTGGTTTATGCTATACTAACCTTAGCCTATCCTAAAGACCATGTATATTACATGCCATTAATATATGGAATAATATTATTGTTCTGAAACCTTCTATACTCTTCTGTGACATGTGACTGATATGTGACACTGTTTCATGTTGTATGACATCATGCTAACTCCTAATCCTAAGTCTGAAATAAAAATAAATAGAAAAGAAAATAGAAATAAGAAAATAAAAATAGAGTCTACTATCTTTGATTCTGATATCCTAGTTAAATCTAGCTTCACCTATTATTTTGTCAACACTGCATTCATATAAAAATACAATATTTCTACTACCTTAACATTATTTGTAGAACTAAAACTGTTTGATAGATTATTCAACAATATTATTTCCAAACAGCCTTTCTGTCTACCATTTTTCTATCTGGTTACTGGGTAACCTTAAATATATATGTCACTCCCCTTAACTTCTCTTATTTGTTGGTACTTGGATATAACTGGCTCATATAACACAATCTATTAATTGACTAGTCTGCTAAGTCTATTACTTTCTAACCAAGCTCAAGAAAGAAAAGCTGCTCTTCAGAAAAAACCCTAACACTTGCACTCTCTGAAAAAACCTTGTTTATACCTAACTTCTTCAACTCTGAACCTGAATCTTCTCTTTTCTAACCTCATATTACCATCATTAGTGCTCAATCATATATTTATGCAGTATGAATAATAAGCTTAACAACTTTCCACCTTGTACTCCACTCCACTAATCTTGCTAAAAGAGCAGTAACAATTACTAGTAACTCAGTTAATCTATCTGCTATTCCATCCAAGTACCACAAGTTTATGGACATTTTTAGCAAGGCCAAAGCCTCTGCTTTGGCTTCCCACTACTCATACAACTTATAAATCAAACTGAAAAATAGGAAAAAACTATCTATTAAAACCATTTACTTACCTTCAACAGTGAAACAAGAAGCATTCAAAGAGTTCATTCATGAAAACCTAAATACTGGATTCATATGACTCATGCCTTCCTCTCACAGAGCACTCATATTATTTGTCAAGAAGAAAGATAGCTTTCTCTGCCTATATGTCAACTTCTAGAGACTCAATCACATCACACAAAAGAATAAGTATCTACTTCCCCTGATATCCAATCTCTTTGATTTCTTCCAAAAGGCATACATCTATACAAAGATCAACCTTCATTATATATCACTCAGTACAGATTGTAGAAGATAATGAATGGAAAATGACCTTCCAAACTTGCTATAGATTCTTTAAATGGGCAGTAATAGTTTTTAGCCTAACCAATACCTCTTATAATCCTGAGAATTACCACTAACATATCTAGCTTTAGTTCTCTCTTCTTTTAGACAATATTTTTTTTCCTTTTTTATCAGATAATATTACTGAATAGATATTACATAATTACCTAAATAATTGTATTTTCTTCTATAATGCCTTTACTTTTACATTAAGCATTATAGCCTTGAGTACTTATTACTTGGTATCTAAGTCAAGTGAAGTCTACTTAAACTTATACTTTTTTTTTAAGTTTCTCAACTACTGTGTAATATAGAGCAATCCCAGGAATCACTGCAGATTCTCTACTCACTTACCACTTGTGGCTAGGTGTAAGCCAGGGCAACAACTCTCTTCAAGACCCTCACTACTTCTTTACTCACTGTCAAAGTTACAAACATTAGACTTTATTTTTTCTTTTCTATTTCATTTTTACTTTCTTTTATCATTATTAGAGTTAGGGTTTAAGTGTGACAATGATGTCACACTGTCACATGATCATGTGATCACAATGGAACATAGTAGAATATTCTGGAATAATGAT
>Ga0157357_1000898_pt1 | contig 12576 bp, 5 predicted proteins | sample AttcapACBM1_FD_111485 | JGI IMG/M metagenome (GOLD analysis project Ga0157357, IMG submission 111485) | Fungus gardens microbial communities from leaf cutter ant in Botucatu, State of Sao Paulo, Brazil - Atta capiguara ACBM1 | ecosystem: Host-associated > Fungi > Mycelium > Unclassified ... | reverse complement strand
TGATATATAAAGGCTTTGTCTTGAAAATTATATATGGAGTAGAGGCTTCCAATATCTTGACTGTACCAAATCCTAGTGACTGGTGAGAACTAAACATATAACAATTGGAGAAATTGCCTATCAGAAGAGAGTCAGGTAGCATCAGTATCTATCATCTCAAAAAATATGCTAGACTTTGGTATACTACCCATAGTATCTCAAAACTTGACCAGAATCTGAGTTGAATATATTGAATTGAAGATCCATCATTATATTAATATTTTGGAATCATTGATAGAGATAATTAGGAATAATATGAATGCAAAAGTCTTTTCATCTGATAAGAAGATAAGATGCTACATACAATATATATAGTACTCTGCAGTGAAAATAGTGAATAGCCATTGAGAAGATCTACCCAGAGTAACTATTAGAAACCTTGAACAGAACTTTTTGATAGGAAGCAAGTGCTGAGATATCAAGCCAGAGTAGACAGATATAGGAAACACTTTCAGATATAGAAATGACAGATACAAAAATAGATCTGAGGGAATCATGAATAAACAAGATTAGCTTGTTATTGGAGCAGCTTGTTATTAGGGTTTAGCATTTGGCCAAGCCAACATGAGATATGTACCATGACAAACAAGTAGTATATCTTCAATATAAGTCGTGCTAATTATCTTTTCAAGTTCACTTTGTCTTCATAAATTCTTCTTAATAGGCTCATTATCTCTATTCAGAACAGTCACTTCTCATAAATCACAAACCTCACTACTTATATCAATGCTTTCTCATATGTAGTGTAGAAAAGTTGGTCTTCCTATAATAGAGATAAATATGAAAGGATCAGAGAAATAGTAGACTTGTTATTATCTAGGATATTGATACTCCTAGCATTTGAATTTACATATATGCCAATGTTATGGTATTCAGACATAGTATAGAAAGCTAATACTTGTGATAGACTTAATTATAGATACCAGAAAGCCTGGGAAATTCTTTTTTAAAGAAGAGAGAAAAAATAAAGTCTTTGAATGAATAATAATGGAAATGAAGAATAGAACTGAAGTCAATGGCAGATACAGGCCCATTTCAGATCAATGCTAACATGTTCAACTCTAAGTCTGGAATATTTACTTCTAGAAGCATAATAAGCATATTATCATTAAGTAGTTGCATTTCAATAGCAGTGGAGTACATGTTTCTTAACCTCTTTACATCACTCTTTGATTCAAATATAAAAAAGTGTTATGATCTCAAGATCTTAGAGTGGATCAAGAAAAGGAACCTTGTATAAGGTTTACACAAGAGAACTCAATAGAGAACTCTGTACAAGATTGCCTATCTTATATACTAAACTACCATAGTCCATACTACTTCTTCTTTAGCCTATCCTAAACAACTATATGTTGCACATGTTGTATGATATCATTCTTCTAGAAACTTCTTCATCTTTCTTAGTGATCTCATGACTTGTGACCATTACTGTGACTATGTTATCTAATATGACTGATATGTAACAGTGTGATTATGATGTCACTCTAATCCTAACCCTAAGTTTTAGAAAAGAAAAATAAATCAAAATGAGAAGAAATGAAAATAAAATATTAAATGAAAAAACTAGTATCTAGGCTTTGCATATCTGGCAAAAAGTATGCTTGAGGGTTGATATGAGGAACCTCAGCAATGGTAGTTACTCACATAAAAAAACCAAGAAATTATATAGTCAAGAACCTTTAAAATCTATATAGATTCTATCTCTTTGTTGTCAAGTTGTGAACTTGAGAAGTATGTGGATGTTATCAGAGATACTGTCTTCTGGCTTGATATCACTGCCAGAGAAAATATTGACATATATATAGATAGAGTTAGGAATATTTAGTAATAGCATTCTCTAATCCATTTATAGTAATCAACTTGAAATTTTTTGAGTAGTCAACTCATTTGCAAAGAACAATTATAAGGTTCTCTTTCATATACTACTCAAGCATTAGATTCAGATTGTATTTGAAGCTACTGTACTTGTCAAATATATTTATCTTAGTCACCAGAGAAAGTTTTTTATATAGAATATCACATAGGCTAAATAATAGTATTTGAATAAAGTTAGATAAACTGTACTCTTTATTGTGTTTGACTAAGTGTAGATAAGCAAGATCACAGGTAACAGCATATCAAAAAGCATCTGTAGTAACAGTGGTAGATTGTATGTAGTTAAACCTAAATGATATTTTATCCAAATCATATTACAACTATTAATATTCTTGATCTCAGTTTGATATTATTCTAGATGCCTTCTAAATATAGCTTGTACAGGTCAAGCTTTCCCTTCTGAAGACATTCATCAAATCATACAACTTCTTCTACTTAATTATGGTGCCACTTATCATTATCACAAGTAAAAAATACTACGATGCTAAGAAGTTAGCCAATAGTGAAGTAAATTGACTGAGCATTAACAGAGAACTGAAGACATCCAACTGGAATGGAATAGACATATAAGTATTTAAATTAACTATTCATTCTAAAGATGAAACAAGACTAGGTAGATATAGAGAACTCAGTCAATAATACATATATTAGATTGCTAAAAATAAATTGATAAACAAATGTAGGTTGTAGAGTTCATAATAAAAACTAAAACACAAGAGCAGCAATATATTGAGACAAAGACAAAGAGACAGACCACATTTTATAAGTATAAGTTGATGAACAGTAAAATAGATCAATATTGCTAGTAAAGTAAAAAGAAGTATGTGAATGTAGGTAATAAAACTATATATAGCAGGTTGTAACATATGCCTAGAAGCTTTGGAGCAATATTGATAGGTCTGTCTTTAGATCATTACTGAGCCATATGATTTAATCAGCAGTGTGTAAAAATATGATGTAATATTGAACTCGGAATTGATTTTCTTTTAATGTGGTGGTTTTTCACAAACATAAACCTTGATAAATGATTATTTCCAGACTGTGTAGAACAAGTTCACAATGCAATATAAATCAGTATCAATAACAATTGAATGCTATAACTGTTGTACAATTTTACTTTTTTATTTGAGTGATATTGTGATTGTGTCAGAAAAGCAGCAATTTATATATTTTCCTTTTCTCTTATTATTCACTAATATACATCTTTTAGTAATTTTGCAAAGTCTAAAATTCTAGACAAATCAACATTCATACTATACCTCCCTGACTAAATATATATTTACTGCTGGCTAAACCACTTCAAAGACAAATTTGAACAATACCAAGACATTCCCCTATATATGACCTCTTACCATATATTCAAACTAAAAATATACCTCTGTCTTTACATTAAAGCTACATTAGCATTAATAACTAAGATATAGCTTTTCATTTGTGAAATTGGATAATGTGTTGAAAGGAGAGGAGAATTTTATTTTTATTTTCTCTTTTTCTTTTCATTTTATTTTATCTTATAACATAGAATTAGGGCTTAGTGTGATGGTCATATGTCACTGTTACTGTTACTATCATGGTCACACAATCATGTATCATGATGGAAAGTAATAGAAGATTCTAGAAATAAATAATATCATTATAGCATGTTTTATGTATGTTAACCTTATAGATAATATATAGCCTGTATGGTATGTTAATGGTATGGTAGCATGAACCAGTAGCTTTAGTTTATAATAATATGAAATAAGAGAAAGAAATATACTAGGAAGAAGTTATTGAAGAGCCTATACCTGATATGCAGCAAGTTATATTCTTTTGTCAGTACTAACTTTCATTACCAGCAACAGTATTATAAGAACTATCATCACTATCATTATTATTTGAGCCTTACTTTGACAGGTTTATAGAGTATATTTAGAGAATATTACAAAATCTACTCAATTAACATCTGTATTTAGAGCTTATACAGTATCACACAAATTGTGAATTAATATTTTTCTTTTAGATAAGATTTTCCATGATAAAGTATCTGAGATTGGTGAGTACTATTATAGACCTACTACAGAAACAAGTCAAGTCTGTGTATAGAGGAACATTGGGTTCTCCACTAAGTGAGTATTGTTTATATATATAAAGCTTGATGAGATTTTGCTATTAGATAGCTTCTAGATTAAAATACAATGTTATATCAAGTATGCTGGAAGGTATTTATAACAACAAGAGATTATATTCTTCAATCTTGCTCTTGCTATCTTTATTACCTCTATAGGAAAATAAAGAAGATAAATGTTTTAACAGAAGAAGAATCTGTTGGAATAACCAAGTTATCAGAATTAAAGATAGTAGACTCTATTTTTATTTTATTTTATTCTTTAGACTTAGAGTTAGGAGTTAATATAACATCATATGTAACAGTTTATAATAGTCACTTATTAGTCATATAATCATATGTCATACAGAAGATTCTAGAATAATGATATTATTCCATATGTTAACAGTATGTAATATACATGGTCTTTAGGGTAGGCTAAGGTTAGTATAGTATGAACCAGTAGTCTAGTGTGTATAAGATAGATACTTTTGTACTTGGAACTCTATTGAGTTCTCTTGTGTAAATCCTATACAAGGTTTTTCTTTTGACTTATTACTAAGTCTTGCTTATAACTATTGGCTAACTGTATAGAAGTATTTAGTCATAATCATCATCTATGTTTATAAAAATTCTGTTAATTAATTACTTGATGGGTTTTGCTTTCTTAACCTTGAACTATGACTTGAGTATTCATCTACTATGTTAACAAATATTTGTAGTATAGTAAGTAAATAATACTATTTTCAACTGAGGCCACACACTTTTGTGAAGTTAGAACTCTCTAATATAAATGTTTATTTCAACATTGCTGTCTTATATTACAACCACATGTACTACAACCATTTTCAATCTCTAAGTTAAGCTTTTGGTTTTTTAGTTGCCATATATTAATGTTAGTAGACAGAACTCTATGCCAAGAACATTGATTCTTCATTGGTTATGCCAGCTTATCAGATATAGCTTGAAGTTATTGTATATTCACATGAATTATATAAAATATTTCAGTTAATTGGTTGCTTATGTCTATTACTTTTGCTATCTTCCTAATATGATCATATTTAAGCTATTAGTGTAAGTCCCATCACAGTAATAATATATATAAAACCAAATATTGGTATTGTTTGAATTGAATATGGGTGCTAAAGATTATGGTTAGAATAGAAGAAACAATAAAGTAAGTGAAGTGAGGTTTGTTGTAACAAATCACACTTCACTTACTAAGCTGTTCTTCTGTTCTAATACTGTTATGCTAGAAAATAGTTTTCTATTTAAAAAAATACTCTTATAAGATTTTTAAGCATATAAGACCTCTCTGAAAGCATTAGCAAAAATATCTTACACTCTCAAATGACACATCAAGTAGACACTAGCTTAAGGGGTAGTATGATAGACATTAATCAAATCAGATCTCAGAAAAAAGGGATCTTTAGGCATAAGAAATATCACTTTTAAGTAACTAGCTATAAAGTATGTATACTCACAAGAGTAGCTCATAGGGTTACAAATGTTTAGAAGGTTGAATAAGGTAGGAACAGGTTAGATCAGATACTAATAGAGTCTAGAATGGTAAAGTAAATAGGGATGAACATGAAAATAGTGAAGGAAAAATAAAATAGACACTTACAAGTAGGAATTGATCATTGGATTGATGTCAGGTTGCAAATGAAGAGATAGCTATATACTTGTGAGACTTCAGAGATTTTTATTATGATCTTGGTTTCCATTCTCTAGTTTTATTTTTTGTATTTTTAGACTAATAAATAAGCTACAAGTAGAAAGGAGTAAGAGAGAGGACCTCTATCCAAATACTCCTACTAAAGAGAAGTTTTAACCTCTATTCTATCACGTGAGTGTTATTAGTACCTATTATTACTCTTAGATAAGTTTTAGAGAGTTCTAGTAGCCTGGAAAATGCTGGCAAGGTGAGTATTAGTTAGTGTCTTTAGTTATAAGATTTGACTTAAGGAGTGCCTTTGGGATGTATCACCTGGAATGAATAGTGTTGTTGAAAACTTTTAAAGAGCTTTGCAATCTATTAACTAGATTTTCCAAAGAAACTTGTTACACAGTATATGTTATAACTCAACAACCCTAGAGTAGATCAAAGAGAAAGAACCTTGTATTAGGTAACATAAGAGAACTCAATAAAGAACTCTGTACAAAATTGTCTATCTTATATACTAATAGTCCATAGTCTGTGGTCTACTACTTTAGCCTACCCTAAATAACCATATGTAAGCCTTAAGACTAATATATGTTAAACATATTATATGATATCATTATTTCAGAATTTTCTACTTCCTTCTATCATATTATGTGAGCATGTGATGATATAAATATGACAGAGTCACAATGTGACAGTTTGTGATAGTAACTTGTGATATCATGCTAAACTCTAACCCTAGTTCAAAATAAAAAACAAATTAATAAGAAAATAAAAATGAGAAAATGAAATTAAGTCCATTCTTTGTGATTTTGACAGTGTAAGGTTCACTATTTAAGAGCATGTTAGCCAGGGAAAGTATTTACAAGCAAATGATATTTATATATTTCTTTTAATATCCTTTCTAACTTTTGTATTTATGAGAACCCTTTTAAGAGTCTTATATAATTCTATATTATTGTTTCTACACCATCTCTTAATTTCTGAAGCTGATATTGTTCTCTTTGAATTCTTTAGTATGTAGTTAAAGGCTAATATTGCATAGTTTCTGTTGTACTCTAGTATAACCTCTTTTTTACTTACTCTCTGTCAATGCAACAGCACTGCCACTACTTATGATACTAAAAATGGAGATCATTCACAGTGCAACAGATTACTTATGAATGGAGCTGCTATGGTCAGGTTAGTTATTAAACTTATATAATTATCTTATAGTATTTTTCAGTTATAATTAATGAAGGGTAGCAGGACAATAACAGATGATACATAGAGCAGGTTCTAGAATTCACGATAAAAGATGTATAATATAATAAATAATAATGCATAAGTCTAATCACATAGAAGTTAAGATACCAAAACTATACATCTTAACAATAATATACTGAGAAGCAGTACTTACATAAGCAAGTTATCTATATGTAGACCTAAACAGTTATATGATTTTTCTTCTTCCTATTATTATGAGCTTGCTCAATATTTATATGGTTTTGGTTAGGGTTAGAAGAGTATATATAGTTAGTATATCACATACATATAGTAAGATAAGGACTTACCATAAAAAGTAACTAGTTTGATATCTGTAATTAGTTTTAGACTTTGCAAACAGACAAACTTGTTCAAGTTGCTAATAAGACAATAAAAATTAGTCATTATTAAAAAAACTTTGGAACTGAGAGTATATATAAGCTTTCTAGCTAGTATATTGGGTAACTAAGAATTTAGATAACTAGTTAAAAGCTACTATGTCCATAGCATATTATTTGATTTCTCTTATTATTTTTACTCAATATATCCTAGAATTATTACTAGCTTCTTAGAATTCTCATAAATGATTTAGGGTTAGGGTTAGGATGCAACAAAATTAAAGAAAAGTAAAAATTAAAACAAAAAATAAAACAAAAAAACAGAAAAGAAAAAAAACTTCTTATAATTAGAACCTAGTTGAGAACTACTAGATTCTCCTCTTCTTTTTGAATTATTTATGTTGTAATTGTTCCCATATTCTATTCTTCTCTCTTATACTACAAACTTCCAATTTCTACAGTATCTTGTGATATATCCAAATCTCCTACAATTGTAACAGTTCCTTTCCCTATTTATCTCTATAGCATATGGATTGTATCTTGGCATGAATTCTGTCTGTTACTATTGTGAGTTTATCATTGTAGTGTTTGTTCTCTCTATTGGAGCAAAATCTGTCAGTGTCTGTTGAAACTTCTACCTCCTTGGCCAAACTTGGGACTATGACAATTGTTGCCATTATACTATTCTAGTATTTGCTAGTATATTCAATTATGGTGCTAAAGCTTCCCTTTAGTCTCTCAGCCTCTTTTATTCCTATTTACTCTCCTTCCAGTAACTATCCAAATTGATTACTCATTTGAACCATTCCTCAATATCTCTAGAAGGCCATTCTGCCTCTATTAGTTTGTATCTAATACTGCTGTACATTCCTTTCTTAAATTCTTCCACTAATGCTCATTTCTTATATCTACTACTACTTACTACTCATCTAGATATCTGGACAAATTTGTCCATAGTCTAAGAACCTTGTTCTACTTGCTTGAGTTCAGCTATCTTTGTTAACCTGTCATCTTCTTCTTCAAACCCATTCTTCAATACTGTTGATAAGTCTCCTACTGATAAAAACTTCCAATCTCCCAATTCCAGATCTGCTTCTATATTTTTCTTCTATATATCTGCCAACACTCCTTGTACATATGTTAAAATCCATTATACCTGCTCTTCTACTATTTTTTTTCTTATTCTCATCCTAATATAAAGCTTGTATGCCATCACAAATTCTGCCATCTTTCCTAGATCTTTATCAAATAATGGTAGCTTGGCCACTTCTGGTTGGAGCTCATGTTTGGGTCTTAAAGCCACTTTCTCTCCTCTTTCCATTTCTCCTAGCCTAGCTACTAGCTGTACTTGTAATTACACTAGTTACTCTGCTTATTGTTTAATTAGAAGCTGCAACTGCTTCATTTCATTATATTGACTTATATGGTAAGATTGTGGTAAATAAGTGGAGGTTGGTATAGGTAGTGAGAGTATAGGAAGAGGTAAGTTGTATAAGAATAAAAGAGGGAAGCCAGTGCTGGCTTTACTCTCTGACTTATAATTTAAACTCACCAAGATCTGTATAAATGCTAATGAACTCTCAACTAGTCCTACCTCATACTATCTACTGTTTACTTATCTACTATCCTACTGACTACTGCCCTAATTGAATTTGTATCCTAATATTCCTAAGGAGGGAATCTCTAAGCTAAACATCTCTCTACCAGAGAACATTGTTACTCTGTATGGACAAGTCACAATGGACACAAGTATGTCACAATAACACTATCCTATTCAAAAATAAGCACATTTAGACAGCAGTCTGAGTCTAGTCACTGTCATCTATAGTGTTATGCTAGAAAATGCTTTTTCACAAGAAAACATACTCTTATTGAGTTTTTAAAAACTTAAGACCTATTTGAAAGACTTTAGCAAGAAGACTTGATGTTCCTAGATGATACTTCAGGCTCTCTCAAGCAGAAACCCACTCAAGAGATGGTGTAGTAGCCATTAATCAAATTAGATCTCAGAAAGACAATACTACACCAGAAAATGCTTTTTCACCAAAGAATATACTCTTATAAGATTTTTAAGCATTTAAGACCTCTTTGACAGCATTAGCAAGAAGACTTTATGCTCCCCAATGACACCCTAGGCTTTCTCATGTGTTAGGTGTGGTTTATACTAGAAGATGAAATCTTGTGAAGTCAGCTTAGAGATATGTAGAGTATGGAAACTCTATGTAATAAACTTGGTGATACAGATTCCAAGAACAACCTTAGCTTTAGCATATGTGCTGTGCTGTCTGTCTGCCACATGGTTGCAATTTCAGATAAATAGATGAAGTCAAAAGAGATTGAGTACTGATAGTGGTGTATTACTATTGAATACCAAGAATCAAGTTCAATAGAAGTTATTTTTATCTTTGTCAATTATTAGAGATATATAAGAGATGCTTGAGGATTTTAGTGTATAGCCTCAAGTAGAGGTTTCAGTATTGAAATACTAAAAGAGGCCAGATAGGAAAACTCTACCATAAAAGACTGAATACTTGATGGATTAGGAGATAATTGCATCACTGCTACAGGAATTTGTTACAGAAGAGATAACTATCATAGAAGATAGGCTTTACTGGGATTATTGGAAAGATATCACCTATCAAAATCAAAGATAGTAGACTTTATTTATTTCCATTTTCTTTTCTTATTTTATTTTATTTTATTTTTTGAACTTAGGGTTAGAAGTTAGCATAACATCACACATGACTATTACAAATTGTCACATCATATAACAAGATATCACATATTTGGTCACATGTCATAAAGAACATTGTAAAAAATTCTAGAATAATAATATTAGCTTATATATCAATAGTATGTAATATATATGGTCTTTAGGGTAGACTAAGGTTAGTATAGCATGGACCAGTAGTCTAGCATATATAAGGTAAACACTTTGTACTTAGAACTCCATTAATTTTTCTTATGTTAATCCTAATACAAAATTCCTTTTATTCCTTAACACTTTGAGGTTTAAATCATAACATTACTACTATAAGAAACAATCTTTTGAATAGGTAGACTTTGCATATAATATCAAGTTTGTATTCACTTGAGAGACAGTATGATAGCTATTAAACAAACTAGACTTTGGACTTGGAGTCTATTAGGATAAACTTAGCAGAGTATTATGAAATGTCTAGCTATCTAATACTCTAGCTTGTATATGCACAGAGGCCATTTAGTGATAACAGAAATATGCTATAATATAATCTTCTAGAGAAATATAAAAAGTAGGATATTACCTACTCATAAAATAAATAGAAATATTTGGATAATGGGATAAGACAGGAATACAACTGATTGGAAGCTGGAGGAATATTAGGTGCAGTTCACACTAGGAGGTAAAAGTCTGTAGGATTGGCTCAGAAATATACAGAGTATGTAAACTCTGTGAAGAGAATTCAGTGATGCAAACTTGTAGAATGATTTTGGCTTCAACTTATATGCTATACTGTCTGTCTGCTACATAGTTATAACTTCAGAGAAATGGATGAAGTATAAGATAAAAATGAGTACTGATTATGTATGTTGCTGTTGAATACTAGTGATTGAGTTTAATAAGAGCTATCTTCATTGATTATTAGACTAGCAAATTACAATGTAATCACTAGTCTTATATACAAGTCGGATATATAGAAGATGCTCAATGTTTTAGTATCTCACTTCAAGTAGAGGTTTTAGTAATAAGATACTGATAGAAGTAAGATAGAAGAACTTTGCTATAGAAGACCAAGTTTAATAGAAGTATTCCCATTATGAAAGACTAGATATCTAAATTGTTGTATTACCACTATGGAGATGTGTTGCAAGAAGAGTGACCATCATAGAAGATAGGCTTGTTTTATAGATATTGAAATGACAGTATCACTATGAGGATATATCTTCTGGATGGGTGAACTTGACATGTAACAATAAGTCAGAAATATGCTTGTGAGTAGGGATAGTCATCAGTACTTATGAGCAGGAAAATACTATTGGCTAGTATTGGGTAAAGAATGGAGAGTAGACTATGTACTCTTAAAACCTCAGAAGTCTTTCTTATAGTTTTAGTTTCTATTCTCTATTTCTATTCTCTATATTTTTAGACTAATATATAAACCACAAGTGAAGAGAAGCAAGAAAGAGAACCCCCATTCGAATTTCTCTACTTATGAGCAGTTTACTCACTATTTTCTTAATTAAGCATCATTAGTATCTTCTATTATTTTCAGACAAGTTTCAGAGTGTTCTAGTAGCCTGGAAAAGGCTGGCAAGGTGAGTATCAGTTGGTATCATCATTCATAAGATTTGACTTGAAAGGTGCCTTCAGAGTATACCACCTAGGAAGAATAGTGTTATTGGAAGCTTTTAAAAAGCTTTATAACTTATTTACTAGATTTTATAATGAAACTTGTTACACAGTGTAAGGTTCACTATTTAGTTAGCAAAGGAACATATTTGTGAACAGATATTATTTACCCATTTTTTTTAATATTCATTCTAATTATACTATTTTACATTCATAAGTGTTATTTCAGGAGTTTAATATGTTCTATTCTTCAATTATATTCTCGTTTCCATCTCTTTTATGAGTTTCTGATATTAATATTATCTTCTTTGAATTCTTTAGCATGCAATCAAGAGCTAGTATTGCATAGTTCTTGTTGCACTCTAGTTTCACTTTTTTTCTGCTTAACTCCTGTCAATGGTAGAGAACTCAAGAGATAAGAGATTTACAAGGTTAACAATGGATTTTAGCAGTATAGCAGACTCAAATTTTGGTAGAATAGTAGGTCTCTTTATAAGATGGTTGGAACAATAGTCAAGATCAAACTTCAAAGTTAGCAGCAGAGAATAGTAGAGCTAAGGAGACTAATACTGTAAGCTTTGGAAGTGGTGTTTGATCTGCTAAAAAATCTGAAGCTTTGTGGGTTTTGGTAGTAGTGCTAGAATCAAAGGAGCAAATCTCTTACACTTACTAGTGGGAAGACTAGAAGATACAGATTTTCCTACATGGTTTGATACTGTGTAACATATAGATCAAGTTAGATAATTCAATGAAGTCTTCTAGTTTACTCAATAAACTACCTCTGTTTCTCTATTCAATCTCTAAGCTCCATACATTTTGTTAGTCATTCCTATCTCTTGACAGCTGTCTTCTATCACATTAGTACTACCATGCCCACTAATAATTATATTTTCACCAAGCATTCCTATGAATATAGATACTATCTGAAAACTCTGTCATATGCTAACTAGAAAGTACTACCAATGTAAAAATGTAAACTATATAATTTGTGAATGCC
>Ga0157357_1000897_pt1 | contig 12593 bp, 13 predicted proteins | sample AttcapACBM1_FD_111485 | JGI IMG/M metagenome (GOLD analysis project Ga0157357, IMG submission 111485) | Fungus gardens microbial communities from leaf cutter ant in Botucatu, State of Sao Paulo, Brazil - Atta capiguara ACBM1 | ecosystem: Host-associated > Fungi > Mycelium > Unclassified ... | reverse complement strand
TCTGCGCGTTGTCTTATTTGATTTGTGTCGAGTCGAGTTAACGGATGAAGGGTTGTCAACGCTGCTTCCGAGCAGTGAGGATTTGGGAGCTGACACCTGGAATGCTCTTGCTCCGTTGGAAAATATGTTTTGTGGGTCTTGAGTGTAGTTACCGTTACAACTCGACCGAAGATATAGAAGGTATCTTCCCAGCAATTTTCCATCTATATGTGGCAAGCTTTGCAAGCCTTTTTAGTGGAGAGCAGTAGGTTTTTTCCAACATAAGCTGAGGTTCCATATGCAAGCCTTTAGACATTTACTTCTCTTTTATACTTGAAGTGAAAGCGCTTGGGCATTACACAGGGTCTGCACAGGGAAACTTCCTGTGGTCAAGTGATCTGGTTTTCGATCTGGTTTTCGCCTTTGGATTTAGATTTTCTATTTCGTAACATGCGATCTAGTGCTAAGACGCAGAGGACCTAGTCTGCAAGGTCCGATGTCAGAAATGTAACAACAAATGGAAAGTAGCCAAAGGGAGGAAATGTAGGCGAAGTTTACTTGGTAAAGCAGAGGTGTGCTACTATAGCGGCAATAGGAAGAAAGAATAAATGAACATGGTACCGTACACTCACTGCGACTGAATGGGTGATGCGGTAGATGACTCTTTTTCGGGTCCTCCCCCGAGTGTAAAACTTTACAGAGATATGGTTGGTTCATGTTGGGTGGCCCATATCAGACCTGGTGCAAGCATCCGATCGTGATTTTTGAAACTTAGCATTTATTAGCCCTCTTCAAATCGATATATTTGGGTATTGTTTCCTGTAAACATCCATCCTGAATCCAGGCCAGGCCCTTGATAATATCAGTTTGGACACGAAGATGTGTGAACGACTGAGGTTTGGTATTCTAATCTGAAGTCCTTTTATAAAAAGAAATAGTAAAATATATAAACTATACAGTGGCATAACCTATATTTGTGGTCCAAGTGTTGACTGAGTTGCTCTGTTGAAATCACGGATAATAAAAAAACAGAAATAGATCAAGAATAAAAATAGAAAGTTTGTCCTGTGATGTCATGCCTCATCCAACAATCAGAGCAATGTAATCCAAAAACAAAATTGAAACGAACGTTGACTTGTGACTCTTCGAAAGCTAAGGATGTCCTTGCATTCTAAATACATAACATACAATGGCATGCTAAGATTACGCTTTTTTCGCCCACAGTGACTCTATGATTGAACACCATGTCAAGATATCCTCAATGATTATTGGGTTGAGTTCAAGTTCTTGTTTCCACATCCTCTAAAATGGATATTCGCGAAACGATTCGTTCGACAATATCCTCAGCATGTAACCAGCCACTACCTTCATACCTTCGCTTACAAGTTCCTTGATACCCTCGACGAACAACCGCAGCCAAGGGTCAGATTGGGAAAAATAAGAGTTTGACCTAACCATCAGGTGGAGTTTGTGAAGGGAGGTGGGAAATACCACTCCTTTTGAGGAGTAAGGAGATCAAGAGCACTAAGTCTAACTGAGGGCCAACAGCAGATCTCAAGCTGCTTCAGTGAGCCGATAACAAGAAGTAGCGCAGTAATAATAAATATATGTATTGGACGTACAAACTCAGTCTCACGAAGGTAGCGTGAAAAACTGTAGTTATTCATACCCATTGGATATACAAACTATACTAGGTAGTCAGTAATCTATGAATATAAACAAATATAATTATAATCTAGTGCTCACCTCAGTTTCATGAAGGTAGCATGAACAACTGAGCAGCCACCTATCACAGGTCCTTTTATATATATGGGATGAAAGTAAAATATGTACTGTATATATTTTCATCATAATTGTCAGCATGGCATGATATCCTGCCGGCGGGTGCAGCGCGAGCATGCTTTTGAGCATGTTCCAAAAATAGAGAAGTGACAGGAAAGGGAATGATAAATGAGAAATAAAAATCAAAAGTTTGAAACTCACCGACTTCTTTATTCATTGGTCGCGCCTCTTCAACAATATGTGATACAGAAGTTCAACACAAAAGTCATGTTAGTCTATACTAAGCTTTAACACATATACAAGGTACCTGGGGTTCAACACAAGAGTCGAACTCCCGGTGAGTGTCCATACCTTTCATGTATTCGTACACTACGAGCATTCTCGATCACCTCAGTAACTATGTGGCACACCCACAAACTCACGAGGACACCAAAATGACTCGTTTCGACAACAGAGAGCTAACAACATGGGCTTTATTCTGAGCTGGTCTCTTCTCTAGAATTGAACTTAAATTGATTCAGGGTATTGGAGAATCAGTTGGCGCTCAACACCTGCATTCCAATCTGACCACCAGGCGACAGATTCCAGGGTGGGGAATTGAGAGTATCTACTCATGGCTTTTCTTCATGAGGATGATAACTCATAGTCGAGATAGCAAAAGGTCCTGAAATATGGAAAACTGATGTGGTCTCTCACTCACTATGGTGGTCCCCAATCCAGACGATGTAAGTTCATTGCATCGAAAGTATTCGAGATTAATCCATTGAGTGAAAAGTTTAAGGGAGGTCGAAGGAGAAGACAGATAATGTGAGGTGTGTGTGATTCGAGTCCACGGAGAATGGTCGTGGCATTTTCTGAAAAACCTGTAAGTTAAACTTTTCGTAGACGAGGCGCATTCATGAGGGAGAATTTATCCTCAAATGCAACCAGGACACTTAATCTATACTTCTTCTAGCTGGGAGAGCATTATTGCTTCCTGAATTTGTTCTAAGCGTGGCAGCCATTCCTCTGGCCACATCCTCAGTCCTAACACTCGTAATTTGTCCGGATTCTCTATGAAAATTGTATTAAATGCAATCTCGTGCGTAAGATGGTCCCTTCTGTCATCAAGGGCGAAATGACCATAGCAACAATCAATGAAGAGATCGAGCGTTATGGCTTTCATGTTATAGTAATAGGTACTCGGCATCTGTACGGGCGGAAAATTGAGCTCCCATATCCAACGTGTCGCCAATGGGAGCACACAGCACAGAGTCTGATAGGTGTAAATATATGTCTACGCCTGACAGTGGTATTAAATGAACACCCGCTTGATTTATCCACTGTGTATACGAAAATTTCTGCGAGAATCTCTGAGGGAAGCCTGAAGATGGCTGAGTGTTGGGCATTCTCTTGTTGTATGAGAGTAGTACGACGGGTTTGGAGTCGATATATCAGGTGGTTGAGCCTATTCAGTTCGTCACTGAGGGAAATGGGCAATTCTTGGGTCGGAGAGGAGTCGCTCTGGAGTTTGCGGGGCTGAGATGCCTCAATTTTGTTGAACTGGGAGTGGGCTCGCAGTGCATCGTTGGTAGCCAGCAATAATAGAAAGTGGTATCAAGCGTATACATCAGGATTAGTGGAAAGGGTTCACTGCTTGCTTGAGTACGAAACGAGTAGTCAACTTGTACGTAATAAGGGAAGTGTCACATCAATTTGTCATTGTGACAATTTTGGCCTTCGCGAGCCCCCGCAAAGTTTTGGGAGCGATTGAACACAAGTCACATCCGAGACGTTGAGGAAGACAGTTAGTTTCAATCTAATGTAGACTTTGCAAGGTGATGGCAACGGCTTAAAGGTTTTTAAAATTAGTGTGAGCATATTTTATTTACTTGTAGTTGTAAATCACAACCGAGACATGTTACGTCAGCAATAGTTGTTCGTATTTGGCTCCAAGCCACCTCCAGGCCAACGAATCAAGATCGCCTAGACCATTCCTCAAGACACTCCAGATGTGAGTATGCCATTTAACTGCTCGTAATGCCATTAGGAGATTCTCCGTGCCGTCTCAATGTTCAGTATGCGAAGTCGGTGTCGAAATCGGTGTATTTTGGGTTGGATGCATGATCCTATGGTTGGATGGCATTAGCAATCATTTTAAACACTTCTCTCAGCAAATCCGCCGCGAAAGAGACCACTGATACCGAATTTACATAGAACTTGCGATGGGTAGAGTTATCAGGTCGCAAAGGCGCTCTCATACTATTGTGCGTATCCTGTTCTGTCATAGTAATTCTGGACTGATACTTGTCTGTTATAGTTTAAAGCACACACTCATCACAACAAGGAACCTGCTCAGTTCCGCGCTCTCGATTTTGCTGAGCGCAATGGTTACATTCGGGGTATCGTGAAGGAGATTATTCATGATGCTGGTCGGTGAGTCCTATCAATACCTATTCTCTGGTAATCAACTGATAAACAATAGTGGTGCTCCTCTCGCCCGTGTAGTTTTTCGTGATCCCTACCGGTATAAGCTTCGCAAGGAGACTTTCATTGCTACTGAGGGCCTCCATACCGGTGCCTTTGTTTACTGTGGCAAGAAAGCCACTCTTAACGTTGGCAATGTCCTCCCTGTCTCACAGTGCCCTGAGGGTACCATTATATGCAATGTCGAGGAGAAGGTTGGTGACCGTGGTGCCCTTGCTCGCACATCTGGAAATTATGCTACTATCATTGGACATTCTCCTGATGATAACAAAACAAGAATCAGACTTCCTAGCGGTGCCAAGAAGACCATCTCGGGCTCTGCTCGTGCTACCGTTGGTATTGTTGCTGGTGGCGGAAGAATTGATAAACCTTTGTTGAAAGCTGGTCGCGCGTATCATAAGTTCAAGGCTAAGCGCTACAAGTATGCCTGTTCCAATTCCGCTGTTTCTCTCCAGATGATTGATTTCATTCTAGCTGGCCTCGTACTCGTGGCGTTGCAATGAATCCCGTTGACCATCCTCATGGTGGTGGTAACCATCAACACATCGGCCATGCCTCGACAGTGGCTCGTTCCGCTGTACCCGGACAGAAAGTCGGTCTTGTTGCTGCTCGTCGCGTACGTTATTTCCTGGTCCACCCAGTTTTTAGATCTCTCATTTTTTTCCAGACTGGTCTACTGCGTGGTACGGTCAAAGTCAAGGAGGTTTAGATCTAGCCTTGTACTTCATTTTTCCTTACTTATCCTGCCACAAAAATGTCTTATGTATGATGAGCCGTATACTAAGCCACTATGATCTATGCTATCTTGCTCTCAGGTTATGTCCATGGACTAAGCCATTTAAATAATGTAAGATATGTACAATTTTCTACTCATGGCGTCTGAGGTATCCATTGAAATGCCTCCAATAGTTTTTGAACTCGTGTTGAGTAGCTGTTGATTAGCTTCCTTTTTGGTGATGCAATAGGACTGCCGACTCGATGCCGACTCGATGCAAGTATTTAACATAGCAGATATTACCTTATAACTTTCCACACGACTCTACGTCAGATATTCAATTCCGGTCAGACTCCTAATTGCGTCTTTGCTTGAAGGGAATGCACTTCAATTCAGTAAAAGGTGAAAGAAAATTTATAAGTCCGTTCGCCTATTTGAGATGTCCATGGCGCCATTTCAACTCACTACAAATGTTATTCTTTGCCAATTTGCAGGACATAGTTGAACGAGAAAATTTCTGTCATCAAAGATCAACTCATAGACATGCAATATATAAGCCATCTCGCAAGGACTGGCCATAATTCAACTTTTCCATTATATACGGCCATTGACAGAACCTGAAGTCCTACACCAGCCGACGCCAAGTGCTCACCTTGATTTGCTGATGGTACGGGTATTGCCAAGCCATAGAGGTCCCAAGCACGTAATCAATTGGGAGCACAAAACTTGCTGGTAAAGCATACCAAGTACAATTGCAAACTCGGTGCATCTACTTTCAGGATAAGGGATAGGGCACCGAGATTCTTATCTTAGTGGCCCGACACCAACAAATGCACACAATTTTTAAGTCGAGAGTCAATTTGTGCATGTTGAAGAATAGATATGATTAAACGAGTAATGGCGACAAAGAGGTTTAGTCTGATGATGAGGTCACTCGTGCTGAAGATGTTGGTCAGATGATATCAAAATGGCAGAAAGAGACAACACACTGTAGATCAACTGTGCAGAGGAGTGCACGACAGGTTTGATTAGACCTTCGTCTTTCAAATGTTTTATAGCAAGACGGGCCAACGAGCCACTTATTCTGAGACGTTCGATGAGGATGCTCTGGCTGATCAATTTGAAGGTGGGGACCTCTTTCATAATACGGTCATAGGTGACTTTATCGAGATTGACAGCGTGTTGGGCTTTATCCTTGACCTTGCCCTTGGACCACTTCTTCTTCTTTGCTGCCTTGCCGCCCGACGGCGCTGCTGCTTTTGCTTTGGCCTGGTGAACGAGAATTAGTCAGCATGCTGGATTCATCGATAACTTGAGTGTAGCATCCAGCAGATGTTGCAAGTCAATCCATTCCTTCTACCATAGATTGATCCCGCCATATGTCTGCAGCAATATAGAACACGGCGAGCTGACATGAAGACACTCACCATAATCGAGCTGACCGTCGACACTAAGAAATCCTTGCCGGGTACGTCGCCAGTTCTCAGTGATCGCGTGCCCTGTTTGGTTTATTACATAATAGATTCGACACGTTGATCGAATATATTGTCAGAATTATACTTTGTGTTGAGTAGTGCATCCAAGGCCAGGCAATGCTGCCATTATATCTCTTGCTTCTTCCTCTGTCATCACATGTTGTTAGGGCAGTAGACAAGACCTTTGGAGTCATGCCTGAACTGGTGTCCAAATATGTCGCGACGAATGGGAAGTGGAAATGCTTAGATGGGTCAAAGGAAATTCCCTGGGATTCTGTAAATGATGATTTCTGTGATTGCTTGGATGGCAGTGATGAACCCGGTGCGTCAAGGCATTGTGCATGGAAAGTTGATGCTAGACCGGATTCCAGGAACTGGTGCTTGTCCAGATACATACTTCTATTGTCAGAACCGAGGACATATAGGTGCCTCAATTCCGAGTTCACAAGTGCGAGATGGACTATGTGGTATGGACTTCCTACTCGACACCTAGAGGTCGTATTTATCGAGTCGTCTAGAGCCTCGATGTTGTGATGGCTCGGATGAACTCGCTGGCGTTTGCGAAAACGTGTGCAGTGCAGTCGGTGAGAAACATAGGAAGAAACACGAAGCAGAGATGAAGCTTCGTAAGACAGTAAGTCGCGATCAAGACCTCGGGTCTTTTCTCCTAATGTTTATTCGACTCCAGGGAGCTAAAATTCGTTCGACTTATATCGCCTTTGCTCATAAAGAGAAGAAGCGTCTCGGGGAACGAGTCGGAGGTCTTGAAAAGGAGATTCAGGCCAAGGAGAAAGAGGTCGAGAGACTGAAAGGCATGTAACCTTTTACATAAACGGATTTGCACTACTGAGCCCTCTCCAGATATCGCTGACCGCACAGAGTCTCTAACTATCGCGGCCCTCGAGTACAAAAAACAGTCCCGTGAGTCCCCTTTGACAGATACCTATTCAAATGGCTTAAGAATGATCACTAACAGCACTCTACACAACACTCATTGAACACCATAATGCTTTGAAATCACTCCAGCGCGAACACGAGAAAATCCTTGAGAATGAAAAGAAATTAAGTGAAATTCTTGATACCTTGAGGCGCGGCTATAATCCAAATTATCAAGATATGGCTGTCCTGGAGGCCGTCCGTGGTTGGGAAGAACACGCTGGCTTGCCTCATATCAATGAGGTTAGAAAAGAGGATGGTACTACCGAAGAAGGGAGCAAAGAGGTTGAGGAGACCAGGGAGGAATCTTTAGAAGAAGGCGTATGGGATGCTGACAAATTGAAAAATCAGCTTGAAGGGCTGCTACATACAGATTATACCCAGTTGCTGCTTGAGCATGATGAATATACTCGCTCCGCAGAGGGGAGCGAAGAGAGTTCCAGTAAGTAAGTCCCCGCCTGAAGACCAGTGAAGACATTGAATACTTCGTCAGTTTATGATTTCACGTCTTACTTGCCCGACTTTGCTCGTGATTACTATGACCAACTGAAAGATGGTCTGGTCACCCTATTAGAATCTCTCCCTGTCATCTCAGCCGTAGACAGCACCTCAGGTAATTTTCCTTTTTTATTTGCTGCTGCACCTTGTTCACCTAGGTGCCTCAGTCGAGTCTTCACGGGCTCGCCAAACATTCACTAACGCTGAGAATGACCTCAAGAAACTCCAAAACGAGAAGAAGGATACCGAGGAAAGCCTTGCTCAGATTTTCAATGTCCAAGGCTTTGGAGCAGAAGGCGAATGGAAGAAGCTTGACGGCACTTGTCTTGAGTATGATACTGGAGAATACATCTACGAAGCTTGTCTCTTCAATGAAGTTAGGCAAAAACCAAAGGATGGCGGTTCAACTTACAGCCTTGGGTAAGCAGTTGTTCGTCCATGGGCATCTATTTGCTGAACATGGATAAATAGGAAATTTGAATCATGGAATCCCTCCCTTGATGTCCAACCGGGGACATCTGAATATTACTCGAAACAAGTTTATAAGCGTGGTACGAGGTGTTGGAATGGGCCTGAACGCAATGTTATCGTATGTTCATTCCTCGTCGCCTCATCTCCTTTCTGACCTTCCTTGTAGCTTGTCATGGCATGTGGCACCGAGAACGCCATCATCTCCGTGCAGGAGTTGGAGAAATGTGAATATCAATTTACCGGAACATCGCCGGCACTATGCCTGTCCCCGGCAGAATCAGATAATAAGTCGCGAGAAGAGCTGTGATGCACTGACAGGGTTTTCGAAAGTAGTTTTCGACTTCTAATCCAACTTGACTATCAGCTTCGATGACATAGCTTTTTTGGATCAGCGACAGGGGAAATGCGAATCCTCTGCTCAATCATAGAATGTGGTATGATGAAGCTGTAGTGCGTTCGAGCGGCATATCCCGGCATCTTATCAATTTGAATATCAATTTGAAAATTAACTCCCCGCTCCTTCCCCATAGTCATCATATCGCATATATGAATAGTGTATTTCAGTTCAGCCATCGTGATAATGGCCCCAAGTTCAGAGGTGGGAGTTATCGTAACGAATTAAGTCTGTCCGATCCTCCAGACGAGAGTATTAATCTTGCACCAGAATCCTGTGTTCAGCTCTTCGGGACCGACGTGAGAATGGTCAGCTGCCTGTCATGAAAATCATCCTATTATCCGGGTCATGCCAGTTCCACTCCAGGACCATTGATTGCATATTGTCTAACGCGAACGAACATACCACTCTACCTACTCCAATCCTATCGGCAATACGAACTGCACATATGGATGATGCGAAAGAAGTTTCTTCGACCTCGAAGTTTGCATTGTACCCGCTTAGTGCATTCGATGTCCTGTTTGAACGGACAACCTTCGTAACTGGATGGCTTGTTGAGGGCACACTGGATAATGCAGCTCTCGCACAAGCACTCAAACGGGTCACAGAAAAATGGAGGATGTTGGCTGGGCGATTAGTCTCACGGAAGATTGATGAGGTATGTGATTCTGGGTTCTACTCATCTTATTCTTGATGGACTTAGTCCTATGATCTAGTTGAGCACAAACCAAAAGACGGAGTGGTACCTGCGAATACCTCTCGGGCCCTTACCGCCACATGCTGATTACCCAACGTTTTCCTTGACGACAACAATTTCAGAGCAACCTCTCGTGAATTATGTCCCAATTCCGTTCACCTGGCCTTCTCCATCTTTTCCTCCGAAAATCTTCATCCATCCATCCACCCCAAGACAGTTTTCACTATGGGAAAATCCTAATCAACCATTAACATGTTGGCATCTGACGTATTTCCCCACCGGCATGATGAATGAGTCTGGACGTGACTATACGTGCATTGGCTTCTCGAGGTCCCATGGCCTGTTTGATGGTGGAGGTGCAGCAATGGTCATGGATGCTCTCATTGCCGAAATCAACGGAAAGGAATGGACTGTACCGCCCCTACCACTGGAATATCCCAGTGTGAATTCTAATCCTATCAAGGAATGTGTCGAGGAAGAAGTCAGGATGCAAGAGTATCGATATGAGAGTAATGATTACTCGGGTGTGGCAGTCCTTGGCGTTAATGGTGTGCTCAAACTCGCTGCATGGCACGCGAGAGAGAGATGGTGGAGAGGCGCCCAGAGACGAATTATACTTTTATCCAAGACTGCCTTGGAGTCTCTCGTTGGACATGTAAGGAGCAATATTAGGAAATGGAGGGAAAGTGCAGAAGGAATTAGTACTGGCGACGTCTTGGTGGCTTGGTTATTGAAGGTCCGTTTCTCACTCAGTGGCACCATTACAAGTAGCTTACCAAATGAGAACACTAGACAATATACTCAGCTGGAACATCACCAGAAACTGTCGTAAATTGCAGCAATGTCGCATCATTCAGGCATTTGATATCCACAGCTGACCTTTACCCCCATAATGCGTTCATTCCTCTCCCATATCCCCTCTTCAAGGTCTCAGATCTCCGAGCCTTACTTCTCTCAGAGTTGACATACATTCTTCATGTTGCCCGGATGTCTCAATCTTTCGATCGTGTTGGTCGAGCTTACAAACTCGTGACACAATCAACTACCACCTTTTTCCACGACCCACATGCACATGAGACTTTGTTGGTCTCGAACGTATCGGCGTCGCGGATATTAGAGAGTGATTGGAGTGCTATCGGCGCAGAAAGGACTGTGTGCGGTTACAGATACCAAATCACGCCAAACGAATTTTTGCTCACAAATTCAGTATTTGTCGCTGGTCGGTTGGGTGATGGAAGTACTGTGTTGGATTTTACCCTGAACAAATTGAAGACCGAATTACTCACCGAAGAAGTACAGAGGCTGGAGAGAACCAACTTAGGTCTGTGAGTTGTTTATCCAGTCCTTCTGAGAGTTTCTGCACAGGACAACCATATAGTTCAGTAGTTAAGACTTAAGGCCTAAAGTGCAGATTCCAGTCTGCCCTTGGCCTCCAAGTGGCTCTGGCTCTGCTGTATCTATCGTTATGCTGCCTATCTTGCCCCTGTTTCGAATCGAATCGAATCTGACGCCTGGCGTCCCAAACTTTAAGGTCTATTACTTTCACCCCTCTCCTTGCCATGCTCATATATTTATCGCTGTAAAATACAGAATGGGAAAGATGACTACGGTAGAGTATAAGGAAGTAGACAGGCAGGACTGTCTTCTAGATGAATCACAAATCACAACCTCAAGACTCAGGGCGATAAAAGCAAATATTATGTAGGATGCTGCGCCCGCTAGCTCAGATGTTTACAGACTTGAGCCGTTAGGAAGCTGAAGCAGATTGGGATCGTGGAATTCTTCATCCTACGAATAAGTCAGGAAAGTTGTGTGGAGGAAGTAGGCTACTCCGAGATCAGATCATGTATTCATTCAGTCATTTATCAATATAGCGTCTATCATAAGTAGGTGGGACAGTGTGTTGTTGAAAAGAGTCTTGAAGGGCCGCTACTCCAATGTGGAACGAATATTGAAGGTTGGGAATTGAGCACTGACTGACTGTCAACTCGGCTCCAAAAATAGACGGGAAGAAGTCGTACGAGGACAAAATTTCTTCACGCTACTGAACCATCATCTCTCTTTCGAGGGCGATAGTGACCCATGGAACGCACGAATTCAAAAATCATCAGTGCAGTTGAGCATGCGCCTCAGGAGCAAAATAACTTTCTGATGAGATGGGCGACTAGGATTCTCATAGTCGCACTCTTCTTTGTATTCTGTGGATGGCTGGATTCTATCAAGGTATTTTCCCTTCGACAATATGAAATATTTACTGAGATCCTCTTTCAGTATCGATGGTACATCTTTGATCATACCGCTCTTCACCAGCTTGCGCAAGAAGCTATCGCAGTCGCGGGTCCTAATAACACTCAAGGGATGATTGATCATATCGTTGACAGTCTTTCCGTCACACACTCACCATGGATTAACTCCAAATCCTCTGAATGGGTCTTTAATAATGCGGGTGGTGCTATGGGGGCAATGTATGTCATCCATGCCAGCATAACCGAATATCTGATCATCTTCGGTACACCCTTGGGTACCGAGGGTCATACCGGACTACATACCGCCGACGATTATTTCAACATTCTCGTTGGCGAGCAATGGGCTTTCAGTCCCGGAAGCTTGGAGATGGAGAGGTATCCGCCTGGTAGTGTCCATCATTTGCCTCGGGGTACCACTAAACAATACAAGATGCATAAAGGCTGTTTCGCCTTGGAGTATGCTAGAGGTATGTTCAGCATCATTTGATGTGGTTGATTCATTGACAGTGACGATGCTACTCAACAGGTTGGATTCCGCCGATGATGCCTTTTGGACTAGCCGATACTCTGTCGTCGACGTTGGATGTTCCGACTTTATACAATACCATCCGAATATCTGCTAGGGAAACGATTGGGAATCTCCTTATTGGAAAGATCTGAGTGTACATAATGCTATTCTCTGAATCTTTCAAACTCATTAATTTTTGACGTGCTGAAAATAATGCGTGGCAGTCAGCAATATAATGGCCCTAATAGTTGTCCTACCTCCTACATGACTGGTCTTTCTCGCCGAGGCCCCGAACTTACTTTTTCCAGTATTCATAATTGATTGGGACCCACACATTTAATTTATATGGAGCTTTTATTTCAGTCATTTGTCTTTTTTTTTTTTTTAATCAAAAATTTATAACGCGGGGCGCGATGGCAGTCCGCG
>Ga0157357_1000895_pt1 | contig 12598 bp, 10 predicted proteins | sample AttcapACBM1_FD_111485 | JGI IMG/M metagenome (GOLD analysis project Ga0157357, IMG submission 111485) | Fungus gardens microbial communities from leaf cutter ant in Botucatu, State of Sao Paulo, Brazil - Atta capiguara ACBM1 | ecosystem: Host-associated > Fungi > Mycelium > Unclassified ... | reverse complement strand
TAAAAATTAAAATTAAAATAGAAAAATGAAGTCCATCTTCAATGATCTTGACATCCTGGTCATTCTATATACTAGAAACTATCTTTATAACATCTTCTTAGTTCTTCCTTATACTACTACTACCTTAACTACAGTTTTGACTACAGACTCAGTATATAAGACCAAGTAGATACTCTGTAATCTCCAGTCTGAAAATCAAATAAGAATTACTTCTTACCCCCCTCCAACCAATCCTCAACTAAAATTCAATTAAGAATCCTCTTCTTGCTACTTTCTGATCTTTCTGAAATTATAAGAATGCAACAAGTAGTGGGCACAATGCATAAGTTGAGGCTAAGGCTGTTATATAAGATTATGTTGCCCATCCATAGATAAGCTTCCAAGCTTGATCTGCAACCTAGGTACTTATCCAACCTTATATATTCCCATATCCATATTCTGAATAAGTTTCCATACTTAATCTAACCTTTTCTATAGCTGTTCTTATATAAATTCTCTTTCTTTCTCTCTTTCATCTTAAAACAAAAAGTAGACTTTTCTTTTTTTTTTTGGCATAAATCTCTCCTTCAAGTCTATAGTATGGTCCTATGTTTTTGGATGGGCATTTATTTCCTTGTCTACTTGCCAAAGACACAAATTCACTTGTAGAATTGTTCTGAGGCTAACTTTTTTATCTCTTTCTCTAATCTTACTTACTTCTTTTCATTCTAAATCTCTTACTTCTCTACTAACTTCTTTACCTCTATTCTCTTCATCTTTGGTTTCTTGGTGGTCTTCTTCCTTTTCTCTTCCTTCTATTACTATATCTCTTCTCTTTCTTTTCCTTGCTCTTTTTTCACTTCTTTTTTCTTTTTTTCCTATTCTGGTTTATTCTGTACTACTCTGTACTGTTTTCTACACTCTTCTAAACATCTTTCCATCTTTACTTCTCTTGTTTTCCAGTCAATCTCAAGGTTATAGCAGGCAAGCTATGATATGTCCAAGATAACATTTTACTCCTGTTCTCCAATCATGTCAATCTCTATTTTCTCTCTATATCTCTTGTAAAAATGTTTACCTCTACTGTATGTTCTATCAGCCTCTTCTTCTTAAATGTACAATCTACATTTCTAACATATATAAGTCTTTCTATTTTCTTCAACTTAAATCTCTACTTTCTAGCAAACTTTGAGCTCATGATAAAGTTTATGATACTACTGCCTAAAAGTATCTCTACTGTTACTCCTTTCTATGTAACAATTTTCTCTAGCCTAATCTTTTCTTAGATATTTTTAGATTCTTCTGAATTTAACAAATTTACATACATTATTCTGCTAGTCAAGATACTAGATTTGTTATACTGGGAACTCAGTCAAGGTCTTGATCCTCTTTCTCTTTTAAATATTCATTTTCTAATACTTTGATTCTCTTATCCTCTCTAATAATTCTTCAGTTTCTACAATACCTTATTGAATGTTCAAATTCTCTACAATTATAATAATTTCTATTCTGATCTACCTCTATTATCAGAGTTATAAACAATAGACTTGATTTAATTTACTTTCTTTTCTATTTTTTACTTTTATTTTATTTTTTGTTTTCATTTTACTTTTCTTTATTTTGAATTTAGATAAAGAATGTGATATAATGTCATATATGATAGTCACACAAGTTACAATGCATGACACCTATCACAGGGTAGTTATATATGTCAGTTACATATCACACAATTATGTAATACAGAAAAGAATATAAAAGGTTTTGGAATAAATAATATTATATAGCATAGTAATAACATGTTGGCCTTATGGAGTGCACATAGACTTTAGGGTAGGTTAGTTATAGTGTATACACAGACCATAGTCTGGTATATAAAGATAAAGTTGACTAATTGTATTTAGAACTCTCTATCAAGTTCTCTTATATTATTCAATACAAAAGTCATCTTTTGTTTTTATTTAAGGACTTAAGTCATAACATTTATACTATATGGGTCTTGTCTTGGCATAAACTCTATATGCTAATCCTAAACTGGGTTTTTTACTATAATTGCATTTATCCTTTTAACTACTTCTATTGGAGTAGGTCCTACCAATATCTATTATTCCTCCTATCTTTATTCCCAAATTTGAGATGAGAATAATCTTGGCCTAAATCTTCCATTGTTCATTATTATTTTTTGCTCTTAGATATTATTCTCTTTTTTCTCTCTAAATCTCCCTTTTTTCCACTTATTCTTTCTCTAGTATCTAAATTTGTTACTCTCTCATACCACCAGTCTATATTAATGTTTATTCTTTATATCTGCTATCTCTTACTACTCTATTAAACTCTTGTACAAAATACTTTATTATCTTGCTCTCTTACTTTACTTATTTTAACTCTACTACTTTTGCTAGCTTGTTACCTCCTTCTCCAAATTCTTTTCTTTAGTTCTATCAAAAAATCTTCTGCCAACTCAAACTCAACTTCTCCTGCTTTCATTTCTTCTAATAGGTTTTCTTTCTATATATCTGTTGATTCTCTCTGCATATATGTCAATATCCATTGTACTTGCTTCTTTACTAACTCCTCTCTCAATCTTATCTTTATGTATAACTTGTAGGCCATTACAAACCCTACTACTTGTCTCACTTTTCTACTAAACAAGTATGATTGTGTTATTTCTTCTCTTCTCTCCAAAGATTATGATTTTAGAGTGACTACTTTTCTAGCTATTAATACTACTGACTACTTCCTCAATGCTACTATCTGTTTTGCTTGTTACACACAACTAGAAGCTACATGTCAGACTTGTGAACATTGGACCCAAGTTTCTTTTAACTTTCTTTTTTATGTTTATTTTCTTTTCTATTTATTTTCTATTTTGGAAATCTAGGATTAGGGATAGAGTGATGTCACAATCACACAATGTCACACATCAGTCACATCAAATGACACAGTCACAGTAATAATCACATGATTCCATAGTTATATAGAACATAATAGAAGGTTCAAGAAGCAATGATGTCATACAACATGTATAACACATGTTGACCTCATAACTAACACATAGTCTTTAGGGTAGGCTAGATGTAGTAGAGTACAGACCATTGCTAGTTAGTATATAAAGGTAGATACATTGTACCAAGAACTCCATTGAGTTCTCTTGTATTAACCCTAATACAAGGTTTCTTTCTTTGATCAACTCTAAGATCATTAAATTGTAATACTACAACTGTTTTATTTAGTTAACTGGTGTTTGCCAACTTAAAATGTAGGATATCAATAATATAATTGATGGTAATAGCAATAGCAATAGTAGTAGTAGTATAGATGGATTGGAAAAGAAAGCTAGTGTTAAAGAGAAGATTGTGCTATCTTGTCAAGTGTGGTTTACAATTGAGGGACAAAGTTCATGGGGTTGGATTGAAGTTTGTACCAAGTATGGAAACTTATACAAGAAGTACAGAATTACAAACTTTGTGGATGACCTTAGCTTTAGCTTATATGCTGCACTGTCTGTCTACCATGGGATCACTACTTCAGAAAGAGAATCAGAGTTCAAGAGAGTGTGTTCTGATCAGGAGTGTGTTGCTGTAAAATACCAGAGTTTAGTGTTCAACAATATTCAATTATCATACTGGTAAATATAATGTATCTACCAATTTTTAAATACAAGTAAAATTAAAGGAGAACTCAGGTATCTCATAGTATAGCCCTAAGCAGAAATTTCAGTAGTAAAATACTGACAAGGGTTGAATAGGAGAACTCTGCTATAGAAAACCAAGTTTGGAAAGAAGAAAACACCATTATGAAAGACCAAGTACTTATAGGATTTTGACAGAAGATAACATTGCTATAGAGGATAGATTATGAATAGATGGGTTAGTGAATAACACTACCACAGAAGACAGGCTATTACTGGAGTTGAACTTAGCATATGATATATCTTCACTCTCTGTCTCATACTCTAAAGTTAATAAATTCTCAGTAGGTACTAGTAGGCTCTCTAGAAATACCTGACACTATTCATTAAATACCTAGACTACTGACTACTGTCCTAATTGAATTATATCATATTTTTACTTAAGAAAGTTATTCTATTCTAGGTAGGGTCTTGAGAATGCTTGTCATTCTCCTACATTTATACCTCACAAGTATAATGAAGTAGTAGAGAGAATAGTAAAAATATTGGCAGAGAATGACTTATATGTAAAACCAAAAAAATACAAGTAGAAGGTTAGAAAGATAAGATTTTTAGAAGTAGTGATTAGGCTAGATATAATTAAGATAGAAGAACAAAAGATAAAGGTGGTATTGAATTAACTAACTTTTAAGAGTAGTCAAGGATGTTCAAAAGATTTCCAGAGCCTGCCAATAACTATAAGCAGTTTATTAAAGATTTCATGGCTATAGCCAAACTATTACATAACCTAATGAAGAAGGAGCAAAAATGGAATTGAATAGAAATAAAGTTAGAAGAAGAATTAGTATTGAAAGAGGGAAAATTTTATGTGCCAAAAGATAAGGAGTTAAGAGTAGAGGTTATCTAGTTATACTATGATATACCTACAGCAGAATACAAAAGATAATAGAAGATGACAGAGCTGGTAATGAGGAATTACTGGTGGCCAGAAGTGATAAGAGATATGGGAAAGTATGTAAATGAATGTGACTTGTGCCAGAGAATGAAGAACCATATAGAAGTACCTATGGGAAAACTAATGGTGAATAAGGTGCCAGAGAAATCATGGATATATCTGACAGTCAATTTCTTTACAAAGTTGCCTTTAGTAGCAGGAAAGGATACAGTATTAGTGGTCTACAATATGTTGTCTAAAATAGCATATTTTGTAGTGACAGTAGAAGAAACATCAGTGAAAGGTTTAGCATAGTTGTTTAGAGATAATGTGTAGAAGTTGCATGGGTTACCAGAGAGCATAATTTTAGATTGGACTACAGTTTGTAATAGAGTTGATAAAGGAGTTGAACAAGATGTTGGGGATTAAGACAAGGTTGTTAACAGTATTCCATCCACAAATAGATGGGCAGATGGAATGAATAAACCAAGAGTTAGAACAGTACTTAAAGTTCTTTGTAGATTATAGGCAGAAGAATTGGCTGGAGTGGTTGGCTATGATAAAGTTTACAGTAAACAACAAAATTCATTTAGCAACTGTATCTTTACTTATAGAAAATTATAGATGAAAGTTAAAGATGAAAGTAGATATTAGAAGAAAAGGAAAGATAGATAAAGTAATGGAGTTTGTGGAAAAGATGAGAAAGATGTAGAAGGAAGTAGAAACAGCATTGAGAAAATCTTAGAATGAAATAAAGAGACAAGTAAATAAAGAACAGAAGAAAGCAGAGTGTTATATTCCTAAGTTTAAACTTATAAATAACCAATTTGTAAGGAGATCTACTTTTGCATAAAGATTAAGTACTCAAACTTTGTTCCTGGCTCTGCCAAACTCTGTGGTATTCTTATTCTCCATCAGTCAGTACTCTTTTATTTTTGCTAAATCTTATGGTCTTTCTCAAGCCAACCCACCAATCTTCTAACTCTATTAGACTCTACAGACTCTTGCAAGTATGATGTTAACCCCTGTCATTGAACTCCTCCAATGTTACTACTATAAGCTTTCTTTCTTTCTTTTTCAGTAGATTTCTAGACATTTTCATTGGAGTTTCAGACCATTTGGTTGCCATTTTTCACTTATATTTGTTATATTCTGATCCAACTACATCTGTTCCAGACCATGGATAACACTTCCTCTCTCATTTATACTTCCTGACCTCTTTCAGTGCAGATCACATCTTCTATTCAACCTTAGATATCCTTACTGGATCCTTGACAACTGCATGGATCTCCATCCCAGACATTCAAGAATCACTTAAAACTAGTGTAACTTACATAGCAGTCTCCATCCATAGATAACTATCTTAGGTAATATACTTAGTATATAAACCAGTAGCTACACTATAAAGTCTTATCTTGAAAATCAACTAAAACTATCACCATCTTCCAGTATTAGTGACAATACACCTCCTACCTTCTGGTCAACTTATTCACCAACAACATTCTGAGTATTTCTGTTGAGAAAAATGACTAGTGCAACTAGTAAAGACATAGTACACAAGCTAAAGATAAAGATTGTTCTAACTCCCATATTCCATATATCCAGATAATGCAAGTTACTCATTTGAACTATTGAGAGCTCATTATTGAATCTCAGATAACAAGATGTGAGCTACATCTAACAGTATTTTCAGGATCACCATTTATAACTGCATATTTTTTTGGTATAGATTTCCTGTATATAATAGTATCCTTTTATTAAAACACTCTTAGAAATTGCCTTTGCTTGTCTCTCATTTCCTAATAAAAGTATTAAAACCACTAAACTTTTCTTGTTTCTGTTCTGGATACTTTGACTTGCTCAAATATGACCTGTTGATTGTTAATATTGAGTCTGTTCACTTATGATTCCCTCTGCTTGAATAAATCTGGTATCTGTTGACTTCTGATACTTCTTTATTGTTTGTTTTCATTCTAAAACTTCCAGATTCTTCTTCTGCAAGTTTTAGATTTGCCATATGAAGTTTGAGACTCCACTTAAGACTCTCATTGTTAGAAACACAAAGATTGAACTCTATTTTATTTTTCTTTTCTTTTCTGTTTCTTTCAGTTTATTCTATTTTTAGAACTAGGGTTAGGGATCAGTGGAATGTCACAAGTTACAGTCACATTGTCACATAATCATGTGCTATGATGGAAAACAGTAAAAGGTTCTAAAAGAACTGATGTCATACTATTGTTATATATATAGTAGTCTTAAGGCAGACATATGATTATTTATGGTAGGCTAAAGTAGTAGTGCACAGACAAGTAGTCTGAGATATATAAGGTAGACAATCCTGTATAGAGTTTTCTATCAAGTTTCTTGTGTTAACCCAATACAAGATTCTTTCATCTAACCAACTCTAAGGTCTTGAGTTTGTAACACTCATGTTCTTTTCTAATTTTGTCTTATCTTTATCTTATTCTTCTAACAAAGATTATCATCACATGGCTTTTATAAGCTCCTTTCCCACTTATCCTGATCTCTAGTAAAGTTATCCTTAACTTCTATAAGTGTTATAACTAAGACTTAGAGTTAAAGTTAGAAGTAGAATTCTTAGATTAGGTTATTACAAGAGAACTTGATAGAGTTCCTAGTACAAAGTTGTCTACCTTTTATACTCTACTGGATGGTCCACACTACTACTGTGTCCAGCCTACCCTAAAGACCATGTGTAAGCCATAAGCTCAACATGTATTAAGTATATTGTATGATATCATTATTCTAGAATGTTCCACTACATTCCCTCATGACCATGTAATCATGTAACCATTACTGGGATGGTATCATGTGATCTGTGATCTGTGTGACACATCATGTGACAGTTGTGATCATAACATCCACTAAACCCTAATCTTAAATAAATGAAAAAAAGAAAATAGAAAAAGAAAAATATACTCATACTTGACAACTCTAACAATAAGCACTCTTTCCACTTTCTTAGCTTCTAAAAAAGATTGTTGCTATCTGACTCCTATATATCCCTCATCCATATTATATAACCAGACAGTAGACACTATTAACTTTGAGAACTTTTTTTTCTAACTTCATTTATTTCTTCTATAACTTTCTGTGTTATCTACATACTCTACTAGTACTATTCATACATTTTCTACTTAATCACACTCTAAATGTCATATAGGCTAATACCAAAACAAATATATTTCAAAAAATAACAAAAAATAACAAAACAACTAATAGAAGAAAGAGAATGGCAAATGGACTTTTTCCATATCAACTTTTATCTTCTCCTTACCATCCTACCCCTCTTTTACTACCCAAGTCATCTCTTTCTTTATCTACTCCACCTTCTCCATAGTTCCTTTTTTTCTATTTTTCTTACCAACTCAACTCTTTCTTTCAAAGTTCTAATCTTTCTTTTCACAGTCTTTTTCACCAACTTTTAGCCCTAAAAATTTTTTTATTCCAATACCACCTGATCTCAAACTTATTTCACTCCTCCACCACAGTATTAGTGAGCTCACTCAAAATTTGCCTAATAAACTTACAAAGAGCTCTTATCTTAAGAATTATCTTCTTTTATACCACCTGGAACTCTACAAGAAGCTTGAATAATAGAACTACAACTCTGTCATCCCTCACTGTCTTAGGTACTGCTTTTCCTATCTTCTGAATGACCAAGGTCCCTTCTGTGCATGGTAACTAGCACTTCTACTTAACAATCATATATTTTAAGCAAGAATAAAACTTGCTAAGAGATTATCAGTAAGAGTAAGTATGGAAGACAATTGACCACTCACCTAAGAGCTCACAAGAGTAGCTCTCTCCTATTTTAAGCAGACAGCTATTCATATCTATATTTCTATACCCTCTCACTTTTTCCTTCTTTTTGATCTCAACCTTCTTAACTCAATCCTTCTCAGAGAACACCTTTAGTACTACCTGTTAGGGTAACTGGGCAAAAGAGCAAAAGACTTCAAATCTTCAGGAAATCCTAAGTTTATTGTTTAAGAAATTACTGAACTATACACTTATTTCTAGGAAATCCTAAGAGAATAGAATATGAATTACTAAAAATGACAACTACTCTATATAATAACATGTTTATTCTACTATGTCAGAATTCTGATTACATAAGCAAGAAATAATGATACTTAAGTAATCAGAAATAGTTTAGAATGGAGAAACTAAGATAAAAGAGAGCTAGAGTGCTTAGCAGGTACTTTCAGAGTATAGGAAAGTGAATAAGCAGATGTATAGATGATACTAGAAGACTTTGGAAAACTATAGAGAGTTGTAGAAGAGAAAGAGAAAGTATAAAAGTGAGTTTAATAACATATCTGGACAGTTAGGAGTATTGATGTATAGTGTTACAACTCAAAGACCTTAGAGTTGGTCAATAAAAAGAACCTTGTATTAGGTTAACACAAGAGAATTCAATGGAGTTCTTGGTACAATGTATCTACCTATATATACTAACTAGCAATAGTCCATGCTCTACTACATCTAGCCTACCCTAAAGACTATATTATAGTGTTAGTCATGAGATCAACATGTATTGTACATGTTATATGATGTCATTATTTTTCAAACCTTCCATCATGTTCTATGTGACCATGTTATCATGTGACTGTTACTGTGACCATATCATCTGATGTAACTAATGTGTAACAGTATAATTGTGATATTATGCTAAACTCTAACCCTAGTTTCTAGAAAAGAAAATAAGAGAAAAATAAAATCAGAAAAACTTGGGTCTACACTTTGTAAGTTTAACATTATCTCTCCTTCAAGGTTCCTACTCCTAGAGGAACTTGTTTTATCTTCCTATATCATCTTGTCTTTTTCCTTCTATTTTTTCCAATTCCTCTCTAATCTCTTTAAATACTCATTTTTAAACTTTCTATTATCCTATCCATACAATATTTTTACCATATACTTCCCCAGTAACTCTCCTCTCTTCAAATTTTTTTCTTCTGCTATCTCCAATTTTTCCTATCTTCTAACTTCTGCATTCATCCTTCCCTCAAATTCCACTACTACTTCCTTTGCATTTTCTAAATCCTCTTCCTTCTTCCAACTATCATGTTCTGCTGTAAATTCCTTCCACCATACTAAATACTTTACCACTCCTTTGACTTTTTTTTTGTTTAGGATTTTTTCTATCTTCTACTCTTCTACTTCTTCTACTTTCACTGGTTTTACTCCTTCTTTTTTCTGTCTCCCCACTTATTCCTTGTATTACACTACTCAACTAATATTTACTACTGAATGAATCTGCATTGAATTAGGCAGTCATAATTTGACTGCATTGGTAGAAACTACCTCATCAATGATGTATCAATCTACATATTGGTCCACCAACTTCTTTTCTGGTCTCTCCTTAAACACCAAATCTTTTGTACTCAATATCACTCTGTCCCCCACTTTCTATGCTTTAGCTTCCTTTCTTCCCTTATCTGCTTGTCTTTTCATCTCCTCTTGTACTCTTTTCAATGTCGCTCCTGCTTTTTCCTACACTTTCCTCATTCTCTCTGCAAACTCCATTGCTTTCTCTATCTTTCCTTTTCTCCTCAGATCTATTCCTATTCTCAACTCCCTTCCATAGTTTGCCATGAATAGAAATACTTTAGTTGTTGAATGTATCTTATTGTTAATTGCAAACTTTGCTGACACCAATCATTCTGGCCAATCCTTCTGCCTGTGATTTATGAAAAATCTTAAGTACTGTTCTAATTCTTGATTCATTCTTTCCATTTGACCATCTGTTTGAGGATGGAATATTGTTAACAGTTTTGTTTCAATTCCCAACATGCTATTCAACTCCTTTGTTATCTGCTGCAAACTACAGTCCCCTATCTGATACTATGCTCTTTGGAAACTCATGTAGTTTCCATATGTTATCTCTGAACAACCTCACTAATTCCTCTGCTGATGTTCCCTCTGTTATTGCCACAAAATACATCATCATGGACAACTTATCATAGACTACTAGAATCACATCTTTTCCAGCCACTAACAGTAACTTTGTAATAAAGTCTACCATTAGATATGTTTATAGTTTCTCTGGCACTTCACTCAACTTCAACTTCTCCATTGGTATCTCTGTCCTGTTCTTCATCCTCTAACATATATCACACCACTCTATATATTTTCCTATATCTTTTGTTATTCCTGGCTACTAATAATTCCTTGTTACTAACTCCATCATTTTCCACTTTCTTCCATGTTCTACTACTGGTACATCATGATGTAACTGGATTATCTCTACTCTTAGCTCCTTATCCTTTAGTACATATACCTTTCCTTCTTTTAATACTAACTCTCCTTCTATCTACCATTCCTCTCCTTGCAACATCTTTACTCCTGCTTTTTTCATTTCTTCTACTACTCTAACTACTTCTTTGTCCTTGCTCCTAGCTTTTTTAATTTTTTCTACTATATTTACTTCTGGTTTATCTATTATTACTTCATATAAATTATATAGTCAACAGTCCTTAATAAATACTTGGTTATCATTGTTCTTTTCTATACCTACTTTCCAGTCCAGTCTCTTACTAAGTTCATCTGCCTTCCTCATTTTTATTCTTAGAACATGCTTTAAGGTAAAATTAAATCTTGACAAATAAAGTACCCAGTGGGCTTGTCTTCTATTCAACTTTTGCACTTACATGAAATATTCCAAATTCTTATGGTCTGTCCAAACCTTAAACTTATATTTTGTGCCTTCTAGAAAATGTCTCCAATTTTCCAATTCTCTTATAACTGCCAACACTCCCTTATCATGAATTTTGTAATTCCTCTCTATCTCATTTAGAGATTTTGAGAAATGCCACTGGTCTCTACAATCTGTCTACACACTCTGTAGATAACACATCTCCTATAGCATAGTCTGACACATCAACATCCATCTTCATTTTTTTTCTCTAAATCTGGTGCTGCTAACACCAGTTTTTATAAATCTCTCCTTCAACTCCCTAAATGTCTTCTCTTGTCTCTCCATCCATTTCCACTCTAATCTTTCTTGACTATGTCATGTAATAGTCTGGCTATGATTGCAAAGTCTTTGATAAATTGGCAATAGTAATTTGCCAATCCTAAGAACTTTTGTACATCCTTGACTCTCCTTGGGGTCAGCTAGTCTAACACACCTTTCATCTTTTTCTCTTCCATCTTGATTCTCTCTAGTCCTATCACTACTCTTAAAAACCCTACTTTCTTCACCTTCCACTTGCACTTCTCTAGCTTCACATACAAATCATTTTCCACTAATTTCTTTATTACTTCTTCTACTAACTCATTGTGTTCTTTCTCCTCTTCCATCCCAATAATCACATCATTAATGAAACTCACCACTTTACTAATATTGATAAGATTTCATAGAATTTTATTCATCATGGTCTAGAATGTCACTGGTAAGTTTGTTAATCCAAAAAACATCACTGTTGGTTCAAATAACCTCTCTGGTATCATAAACACTGCATTTCACTCATCTCCCTTCTTTATTCATACATTATTATATCCCCATCTCAAGTTCATTTTCATAAATACTTTCTTTGTACTAATATTTTCTACAATATCTAAAATAAGAGGCAAAGGGTAATTGTTCTTTATAGTCTATTTGTTTAAATATTGGTAGTCCTGTACCATTCTCTTCTTATTATCCTTCTTTTCTACAAAAAACACTAGTGCTATTTGAGGTAACTTTGAGGACCTGATATACTCTTTCTTTAATTGTTCTGCTATGAACTTGTGCACCTTTTCTCTCTCTTCTCTTGACAACAGATATACCTTTCTCTTCCTTTGTATCTATAGCATGATCCCAAAGCTTTCTTGTAGACATTTGTTCACTAGCTTTCTTGCCAAAAACCTGAATTCACTTATGAAATCTCTTTGGTACCAACTTTTTTGCTTCTTTCTCTGATCTTGCTGCTTCTTCTTTATTCCAAATTTCCCACTCTTCTGCTATTTTTCTTACTTCTATCTTTCTTTCTTTCTTTGGTTTTTTCTTTCTCTTTTTCTTTTGTTTTTTCTTCTTGTTTTTTTTCTTTTTT
>Ga0157357_1000894_pt1 | contig 12609 bp, 15 predicted proteins | sample AttcapACBM1_FD_111485 | JGI IMG/M metagenome (GOLD analysis project Ga0157357, IMG submission 111485) | Fungus gardens microbial communities from leaf cutter ant in Botucatu, State of Sao Paulo, Brazil - Atta capiguara ACBM1 | ecosystem: Host-associated > Fungi > Mycelium > Unclassified ... | reverse complement strand
TTTCCCAGAGAAACTGACTTCTATTTTTGCCAGTTTTTTTCTAACTTCTTTAGATATTCTTTCTCAAACTTCCTGTCATTCCATCTATATAACAATTTTGCTATATACTTCTCTGGTAATTCTTCTCTTCTAAAATCTTTTCTTTAGCCTATTTAAACTCTCTTGTCTTCTTACTTTTATATTTATTCTCCTCTTGAATTCTTCTACTATTTCTCTTGTATTCTCTAAATCTTTCTCTTCCTTCCAGATATCATTTTTTTCTGTAAACCCCATCCAATACACCAAATACTTTATTACTTCTTGTATTTTTCCTTTGTTTAGAATTTTTCAACTTCATATTCTTCTACTTTATCAACTTCTACTGGTTTTGGTTCTTCTACTTTCTGCCCCTTCACTGGTTTTCTATACTTCACCACTCTACTAATATTAACCACCAGATGAATCCTCATATAGGTCAGTAACTTTAACTTTACTGCATTTCTCAACACCACTTCTTCTATTATATAAGGCTCCATATATCATTCTGTCAACTTTTTTACTAGTCTTTTTTTGAATACTGAATTTTTTGAACTTGACATTACTTTGTCTCCCTTCTTCCATTCTTCTACTTTTCTTCTTCTTCTGTCCACTTGCTTTTTCATTTCTTCTTGCACTCTCCTCAATATCATCTTTGCTTCTTCCTGAACCTTCTTCATTTTTTCCACAAATTCAGTTGCTTTCTCCACTTTTTATTTTCTTCTAATATCCATTCCCATTCTCAATTCTCTCCCATAACTTGCAATGAATGGTGATACTTTTGTTGCTAAATGAACTTTGTTGTTTACTACAAACTCTATTATTGCTAACCACTCTGGCCAATCACTCTGTCTATACTTTGTAAAGAACCTTAAGTACTGTTCCAACTCTTAAGTATGTTCATGCCTTCTCAGATACTTTGTTTATTATTAACTTCCCTGCTAGTACTTCTGTTTTATTTTTATCCTTTGACATAAATCATACCCCTCTACATATTTTCCAATATCTCTTGTAACTTCCAGCCACTAGTAATTCCTCATTACTAACTTTGTTGTCTTCTATCTATCTTATGTCTTGCTACTAGCACATCATGATGTAACTAGATTATCTCCACTCTTAATTCCTCATTCTTTGTTATATATATCTTTCCCTTCTTTAATATTGAATCTCCCTTAATCTTATACTCATCTCTTCTTAGATTCCTTACTTCTACCTTCTTTATTTCTTCTATTACTTTTACTACTTCTTTATCTTTTCCTCTTGCCCTTTTTATTTTTTCTTTTAATTCTTCTTCTAGTTCTTCCACCATCACTTTTGTCATTTCTCATATCCATTCTTCTTTTATCAACTTCTAATTTTTGTTATCATTCTCTGTTCCAATCTTCCAATCTGGTCTCCTATTCAACTCACCTGCTTTTCTCATTCTAACTCCTAGTACATGCTTTAAAGTAAAATCAAATCTAGACAAGTATAAAGCCCATTTAGCTTGTCTTTGATTTAAATTTTGTGCTTTTATGAAATATTCCAAATTTTTATGATCAGTCTAGATCTCAAACTTAAATTTAGCACCTTCTAATAGATGCCTCCAATTTTCTAATCCCCTGATCACTACAAACATCTCTTTATCATAAATTTCATAATTTCTCTTAGTTTCATTGAGAGACTTGGAGAGATATACTACTGGCTTCCACCATCTATTACTACATTTCATTGATAATATTTCTCCTGTGGTATAATCTGATGTATCTATCTCTATCCTTATCTTCCTATCTAGATCCAGTGCTACTAATATTGGTTCCATCATAAATCTTTTCTTTAATACCTTAAATAACTTTTTCTGTCTAATCTTCCACTCCTATTTCTGCTTTTTCTTTGTCAACTTATGCAATAGCCTTGCTATTTTTGCAAACCCTTTCATGAATCTCCTATAGTAATTTGCTAGTCCTAAGAAAATTTGCACATCTTTAACCATCTTTGAAGCTAGCCAATCCAATACCACTTTCACTTTCACTTCCTCTATTTTTATTTCTTTCAGCCCAATCAACACTTCTAGAAAATCCATCTCCCTTACTTTCCACCTACACTTTTTTGACTTTATGTACAAATCATTTTCCTTCAACCTTCTTAATATTTTCTTTACCAATTCATCATGTCTCTCCTCACTTTCTATTTCTACTATTATATTGTTAATGAAACTTCCAACTTTCTCTGTATTAATCAAGTCCTTTAGCAACTAATTCATCATAGCCTGAAATGTGACCAGAAAATTTGTTAACCCAAAACACATGACTGTTGGTTCAAATGACTCTTCTAGTGTTGTAAAAGACCACTTTCTACTCATCTCTCTCTTTTATTTTCAAATTGTTATACTCCCATCTTAAATCTATTTTTATAAACACCTTCTTGGTCCTAATGTTCTTAATAACATCCGAAAAAAAAGAATGATACAAGACTATTGATATTTTAATGAGTGAATGGTGAAGAATAATTATTCACTACCACTTATTTTTATTCTTCTTTCCTATAAAAAAAATACCAGTACTATCTATAGTGACTTTGACAGTCATATATATCCCTTTCTTGTCTGCTCCTGAATGAATTCTCTTACTTTCTCTCTTTCTTCTCTGGACAAGAGATAAATTTTCTCTTTCCTAAGTATAAATCTCTCCTTCAGTTCCATTGCATAATCCTATATCTTTCTTATTGGCATTCTTTTGCTCATCATCTTTACAAACACCTTGATCTATTTATGGAAATGTTCTTGCACTAACTTCTTTACTTCCTCTCCTGATTTAGTTGTCTCTTTTTCCTTATCCTAAATTTCCCTCTCCTTTACTACTTTTTTCACTTCTATTATCTTGCTTCTCTTTTTCTTTTTTTCTTGTTTCTTCTACCCAAACTTCTCCTGTTTTGGTCTTCACTGCTTTCTATATTCTTCCAGACATCTTATTATCTTCACTTTATCTATTTTCCAATCAATCTCAGGGTTATGGTGAGCTTGTCATAGTATTCCCAAGATTACACTTCACTTCTGTTTACCAATCACATCTATCTCTGTTCTCTCTCTATACCCTTGATAACAAATATCTACCTCCATAGTGTTTTCTATTGGCCTCTTTCTATTGAATATTCTATCCATATTCTTCACATAAATAGACTTCTCCATTTTCTTTAATTTAAACTCCTACTTCTGTGCAAACCCTGAACTTATCACTAATTCTGTTGCTCTACTATCCAACAATGTTTCTACTATTATTCCCTCTTGTGTGTCTATCCTTTCTAGCTCTATCTTTACTGTTACTTCTCTTAATGCTTCTTCTTCTTTTATTTTTCTTACATCCACTAATTTCTTTTTTTCTTCTTTCTTGGTATTTTTCTTTCTCAAAATAAACTTTCTATCTTTCTTAGGTTCCTTTTTGTCTAGAATACCAGCTTGTATTATTCTATTAGCTAGTACATGGAATTTATTACAAGAGTCTAGTCAAGGACTTCTAGACTTTACTCCTCTTTTAAATTGTTTGAACTGTTCCAATTGCTTTTATACTCTATCCTTCTCTCTTGGCCTACTATTTCACAATTCCTACAATTCCACACAAGATGGCTAAATTCTCCACAACTATAACAATTTCTTCCTCTGTCTACATCTATTGCATAGAGATCTCTTCTCATTCTACCTTCTCTTCCTCCTTGTCCTTGCTGGGGGTTCCTGACTACTACTATGTTGGTTCCTTCCACTTCTTTCATTGAAGCAGGCCTTGTTAGTACCTGTTATATTTCTTGCTTCCTAGACCATACCTGAGATGGAGATAGTTGTGGCTTGAACCCCTTGATTGCTTCCTATTACTCTCTGTTTCTGTTCCTGATTTCTACTCTCCTCTCTTTCTCTCAATCTTTCTTCTTCTCTCCTGCTCTTCCTCTAATGTCTATCTAAATTAGTGGCATGCTTGTATTACTGTTCAATACTTGTCAGAGGCCTTTTCACTTCTATTAACTTCCTTCTGATCACCCTATTCACTTCCTTCTGATCACCCTATTCATCCCTTTCTTGAATTCTTTCACTAACACTCTCCCTTCATATCCCCTTTCCTCTGCTCTTCTTCTAAATTCTTGGACAAACTCCTTCATTATCCTTTTTTCCTGCTCAACTTTTTTGAGTTCAGCCACTTTGACTGACTTCTCATCTCCTTCACCAAATTCCTTCTTTAATTCTAACAAAAACTCTTTTATAAATTCAAGTTCTATCTCTCCTGATTTCAGACCTTCCAATACATTCTCCTTTCACACATCTACTGACTCTCACTGTACATATAACAGTACCCACTGAATTTTCTTCTCCACTGCTATCTCTCTCATCTTCATCCTCAAGAATAATTTGCATGCTGTAATAAACCCCACTACTCTACTTGCTTTCCTACTGAATACTGGTGGTTTAGCCACTTCTATATTGGGGCTAGTGTTGGACTCCTCTGCTGCTACTCCCTCTTTTCTCACTATGATTACCTGCAATGTTGCTATTTGTTCCTACTGTATTCTTATCTGCTCTAATAACTGATTAATATTGTATTGACTTATAATATTGTTGTTGTTGTTGTAAGAGGAAGATAAGTTGATAAATAATGGTAATGGTGGTGGTGGTATGGGTGGCAACAATGTGTAGAGTGGTAAAAGAGAGAAGCTGGTACTGGTCTTGTTCTTAGACTCATATTCTGAACTTGAAATAATATCTGTTATCACATATCCTCCAATATCCATGCTACTAGCATAGATAATACTCTACTCCAATTACTATCAATGTGAAGACCAGAGACTCTGACCCTATATTCCTCATCAACCTATGGAGTCAGAACAATAATCCTCATAATAACTAGCCACTTCAAGGATGTACAGAGTAAATATTATTAGATTATCACTTCCATATTTAAGAATGTAATTATGCTGTATTATTCTTCAGTCTGATAATCAACTTGAACTGTGCCACACTTGTACTCTTCTATCCAAACTTCTCTTCATCTGAAAATTACAACCATGTAATATATAAGCTAGATGTAATATTATCCATTAAAGCCAAGATCATCTTATTTATGTAATACTCACTTTTGGCCTTCTTCTACCACTTGATCCACTAAGTCCTCTTTCTGTTCCATCTTTTGTATTATTATAGATAATCCAGTAAGTGCAATTCACCTCTAACACCAACATTAGAAGAGAGATACTAGTTTTAGTTGATTTTCAGGATGACTTCTACAATATAAACTACCAGATTATATACTAGTTAGTATATCTAGAGTAGCTATCTGGAATATAACTGCTAAGCGAGTTATTCTGATTACTTGTGATCCTCAGATGTTAAGGAATGGAGTTCTATAAAGTTGTCTTGAATTAGTAAGGACATCTGAGGTGGAATAAACAGGTTTGATTCATACCAGAAGAGATTGAGGAGTATGGATGAAAGTGAGTGATTATCCATGGGTTAGGGTGGAAGAAGTTAGAACATGAGATGTAACAGATAGTCTATTAGACTATTAACTGATTGTAATCAATCAGTTATTATTGTAAGAAATTAAAATAAAATAAAATACAGAAGTTGTCTTTACAATATTATGTCTTAACCAATATCTTAAGTAGTATTTCTGAAATATGACCAGTATAGCTAGTAAATATACAGCAAATAAGCTGAAGCCAAAGATTATTCAATATTCATATTCTGTGTATCTAGATAACTTCTACTTGCTTATCTATCTTTCAAGAACTCACTATAGATCTTAGATAATAAGATGTAAACTGTGTTTAACAATTTAAAACAGTAGCCATTTTTAGAAAACCTTATCCTGTTCTCTTAGGTTTTTCTGAAGGTAGGTTATATTTAATTAGCAGATTCCACAATATATCTTAAGAACTCCACAAACTTTGCTTAATCATTCTAATATCTACTCTAAAGCTATAAACTTATAATTAAGTTTTTCTAGTACTTTCTATAATATTCCATCAAGTCACATGACTGTATAACCATGACTTTTGTGTAACATCTATCATGTTTTGTGACATTTGTAACAGTCACATGTAATATCACATTATGCTCTCACAGCTAAGTTCAAAGAAGAGAATATAAGAAATAAACTATAAAAGAAAAGAAAAATCAGAAAAGAAATAATAAAAGAAAAATAGAAAATGTCTAAGTTCACTCTGAGAGTTTCACACACAGGTCTTCTTATAGTAAGTTATTTGTCAAAGTAGTGTAGATATTAGTAATATCAAAATGTTAAATGTTTTAATTGAATGTTGATGATTGTTAGTTTGTTCAGCCAGAGTACATAACTTATTGGGAACATGTACTCAGTTCAACACAAAAATATATAAACAGCTCAGGTTTGTTTGTCACAAACTTTATTCAGCTTTTATTTCCACAACTAGTAGACTAATTTTCACAAAATAAGTTGCTCTTAAAAGCTCCAAATAAGGGCTATTTACACATATATGGGATGTATAAAAGCAACAACAAACAACTAAGATATCAGGTCATTAGTAACTGTAAAAGCTTTATTTACTAATATCTCATGAATGACTGAATGGATTCATATGATCAAACTTACATTAGGAAGTGTTTATCAAACAGTTTCCAATAATATATAATATATCTCATAGTAATAAGTATTAATAGAGATACAAGTATATCAATATAATAATATAATTAGTTATTTTTTAAAATTAGCCTGACAGCTCCTATTAGGTATGAGTTTTAATCATGTGATGGAAATAGCTTGTATACAGACCATCACTATTTTGTATATATACCTTTGTGTTTGAGAATTAGATCTCAGACTTAATAATATCATTTATCATTAACATCTATATTAATCTTTATCATCATTGTCATTATTATTGAACTTCTAAATCACTTCTAAATCTCTGAGAGTGCACCCAAGGCTCAGATATCACAAACAAGTGAGTAGTTCATTTTGTAATATTATTATTGCTCTAGTTTAGAATCCTTTCATAAGTGAATAAATAAATAAAAACAAATACTATACAGTTCTGGCCCAAGCATCACCTTGTAGTCTGTCAGACTGTTAACTAGATATAGTTGAGTTCATCTGCTCCAATGATAGCATTGATAAAAAAAGAAAAGATAAATCAGAATAGAAATAGAAAGTTCACTTTGTGATATCATGTCTCAACCAACATTCTGAACACTGGACAGTGGGATTTTGTAACACTAGTATAATTTACAAGTTTTAACCAAAATAAATTTTTCTACTCATTTGTAGAGAGTTCTCTTTTGTTAAGAAGAATAAAAACAAGGTGGACACTCATATTCAGGAATAGCACAATTTTGAGCTTTGTAGATTAACTGACTAAGATATTAGATGGTCAATGATAGTCAGAGAAGAACTAGCTTTAACAAATAGAGTAGTGGTTGGTAATAACTCAAATAGATGTTCAAGATTGATATAGTGGATAATTTTAATCTGTCTTCAAAAGTGGAACTTTGTTGTCATATGTTGCAAAATAGTTCTTCAACCATGGACTGCATGAAAACATTGCTATATTCATCAAGACTATAAATATGACCTCTTCTACACTTATATACAACATGTCTTGAGCTCTAAGAAGAGAACAACAATGAGTTCTTGGTCTTCTAGCTTATTCTAGACCTCATTGAAGTGGGTGGCTAGTTTATATCTTTGAAAATAGAGAAGTTAACTACTCCATAGATATAGTAAGGTTCTTAAGAATCTATTATACATGCCTAGATGGCTATTCAGATCAATATTTTGCAAAATATGAAACAGTACTTGACTTAACATTTTGAATGTAAGAGTTTTGTATAGTGTCTGGTAGATAACAACCAGATAAGATACTAATATCTAGGCTAGGTTTTTAATAGTATTATTTCTGAGCATCAGAGTGAAAATGCATATAGCATTGCAGCAATAAATGTTTTGGGCAAGATTATAACAGATATTGAACATTACACAGTAAGAAATATTAAGAGATTAATAAGAAATAAAAGATAGGTTGAAGCTGTATAGTTAAAGTGTATGATTGAAAGCCTATATCTATCTGCTATATATACTTATTGCATAGTAGTGAAGCAGTGATAGCACCAGCTAGATCACCTTCAAAGTTGGCTTTGTCTAGTAAGATAGACTAGTAGATCAAAATTTGTAGTAAGCTATATTACTGATTGATTCCATGATAATACAAAGCTCTGAGATATGATACAGTAAGACAGTGAAGCTTATTTAAAGGGATCTGAACTTCTCCATTCCAAAAAGTTGATTTTTTTCTATTTCCATAGCTGTTATTTGAGATTGTTGAAAGTTGGAAATAATATCAGCTTATACTCTCCTAGATTCAACCTGATCTCTTTAAGAATTCATTCATTATTCTTATTCATTAAGTCCTAATCACTGTGTTTGGCAATCATCATACAAGCTAGATCAAAATCATAACTTAAGTAAAGTCATAAATATAGAGAAACAAGGTTATTGCTTCGCTCTTTCATACTACTATCTTATATAGTAGTACCTAATAGAGAAAGTGTAGATATAAATTCTTTTTTTTATCAATTTAGCTATAAATCACTTAATGAAGATTAATACTATCTCCAAAGATATCAATATGAATGTACTGAGAGGAAGATCTAATTTATTGAGTTTAAACCTTTCATGAGAATCATTGACTCATACGAATCTTTTTTATGTTCTATATATAGATAAAATGAAGGTTTAAAACAACAATCCATCATAGGCTAATCAAACTAAAGAACTGAACTTTCAACTGTCATATACTATCTCTAAGAGATGGATGTTCAACAACTAAGATAATGCCAATGGTATAAGTAACATATCTTCTATATATGTGGAGAGTACAAACATTTATAATGTAAATGTAAATTAGCTTTGTAGTCTTAATTTGTCTTCTATTCCATATTTAGAATTTAACTGGCCAAGCCCAAACTTTGGGATGGCCATTCTAACCCCATTTCTATTTTTGGAACTACAGAAACTATTTCAGAGGATTTGAAGAATATCAAAATCTCACTTCATTGCATTACTGATTTTATTAAAGACAGAAAACTAAAAAATAATAAAAAGAAAAACATTCCTAGTCTCATAGGCTTTAAGCAAGTGGCCTAAACATTCATCTCATCCATCTATAATAGTGGGTAGAATGCTTTAAAGATGGATGACAATAGTATATTATTCTGCAATAAAGTTTCTACTCATTTCAGCAAGAAAATTATGATTTCTGAATTCAGGAAAAAATCAAAAAGAATTTTGATACCAAATTTCATTGAATTTTCAAATCTACCACTCCTCCAGTTCCTCCTAGACTTTCCAAAAAAGAACTCAACAAGTTGAAATATCTCATAGGAAAAAACCACCAAAATCCCTATAAACAATCCAAGAGAAAAGAAGGGTGTATTTATACTCAAGCATCGTCTGGAAGTGTTAAAAAAAATTTTAAAATAAAAGACAACTTCCTTAATCTCCCATTTAAGAAGATTGAATATATTCACAAGGCTATCAATGGCATAGGCAAACCAAAGCCTTATATTAATATAACCACTAAAAATCCTTCTCATAAACAAATTATTAACAAATTATTGTTTCTATGGGCAGTGAGAATATTGGAAAATTCATGGCTTCTTTAGGTGATTATGTTGACAACTTAAATTATGCTCTCAAGAGTATTAAATCTGATACTATTATCAATTTTATCCTTAGTGATCACTGAGGTCTTATTGTTATATTAAACAAAGTTGTGTTCTCTTCTGATCTTAGCATGGTAGAGAATTATATTAAGAATACTAACTCTATAGACTTAAATGATGTCCAAACTGCCTAACTTTCTCAATCCAAATCATATCTAAAAATTTTAGATATTCTCTATATCATTAAAGAAACTAACACACTGATCAATTTAAATATAGTAGAAATAATTATCAAGTCTACTCATATTTTTGACAATATTTGTATTGCCTTAAAACCTCATGTAGTCAAAGTCTTTCCCAAATCTGATACAGTTATCTATGAGATCAATATTTGAGATTTTCAAAGTAGCTTATCTACCAAAACTCTTATTAATCAATCTTTTAATGTGAAAAGCTATATTACTACTATTCAAGATGCAAATATAAACCTTAGTATTTCCTAGTACAAAAACTACTAGAAGTGGAAATATACCACATTTGCTTGTTAAGCTCAAGACTCTCAATATATTAAGTACAACAGACCTCATAAGATCAAATACCACTGCTACTTTGCCTGGTGCTATAAAGCAAATTTCAAGACTAACCCTCTACATCTCAAAACCAAATAGGGCAAACTCTGTCCTCATATGTTCAACTGTCTAATTATAAAGGCAATTATCAAGCTAACTCAAACTCTTGCCCATTCTGGAGGCATTACTTCAACAAGAAGTGATATATGAAGAAATATCAAGAACTCTGAGATTCTAGAAACAAGTTAATTTACTCAGCTATAAGCAGCGTTGAAGCATGAATTTAAAAAATATCAAGATTTTTTTGCAAAATATTTGTAAGAACAGAACTCTTATAGACAACATTTTGAAAACAAATAAAAACTTCAATATTATTTTCATTCAAGAATCTCTTTAGACATTTATTCACACTATACCAAGTTTCTCTAACAAAAACAGCAATAATATAGTAAGAGCATCCAACTATCTTAACTGGATCACTTTCTCCAGATTTTTGAACAATGATAATGAATACCCTTATGTTATTTCATATATCAACACATATCTCTCTCATATATGTTTCATCTTAAAAAAGAACATTTTCAATCATAGAGATATTTGCTACTTCTCTTTCTTTAATAATAGCAATATCTTTTCATGATTAATATATACTTATGAATCAGCTTTAAAGTATCTCAAGGATACTAAAGTTAACATTTGAAATATGCTAATTACGGCTGGTGATTTCAATATCAGAGATAGTGACTAGGTGTCATATACTAAGTCCACTCATCTGAAAAAGACATTTCTGCAGTAATACTACTTCTCAACATCCAACCTACAAGCCTGCCTTTCTTGTAATACATCCATATAGCAGTGATGCAACAATCTAGATATTCTATCATCTATGACAGAGATACTCCTATCCAACTCAGTCTTTCATGGCAGAGTCATACTCCTGTTAGTATCTCAACACTAAAACCTCTGCTTAGAATAATAAGGAATATACTACTAAAACTCCAAGCATTTTCTGTAGTCATTCCTTATATATAAGACTAGAAGTTATACTGTAATTTGCTAGTCTGATACTTGATGAAGATAACTCTTATTGAACTCAATCTCCAGTGTTCAATAGCAACATATCAATCAGCACTCACTTCCATCTTAGACTTCTTCCTCTTATCTAAAGTTGCAACTATATAATAGATAAACAGTGCAGCATATAAGCTGAAGCCAAGGTTGTTCCACAAGTCTGTGCATCTCTGAGTCTATCTTGCAGACTTTCATCCCTGGTGTGAGCTGTGTCTGATACTGGAATTCATCTTATCCTTTTCATTCAATTTAAACTGACTTTTTACTTGAGATTGCAGATTGATCTCTTCTTTTTTCAACAAAACTCCATTAAAATTAATAATTATTTCATCTTCTCTAATTTGTAATATCCATCAGATCATGCTCCCCTTATTATTGATATTTCTATTGCTAAAGAGTTCATCCAAGACAAAAAACATACTATTATAAATAATAGTGAAGAAGAGAAAGAATTCATTTTTAACTTCATAAAAAGCTTTAGAAATATCAATACTTCAACAATTCTTAACAAGAATTCTCTTGAACTCATTATTTATGAATACACAAAAATATCAGAGTCAACCTGGTACAATCATTCATAATATGTTAACATCACTAGATGCTTTAAGGATTGGTGAAATAAGGACTATTAAGTAAAAATTACAGCTTACAGATCATCCAAGAAAATCAAGGACTGGAAGTCTTTCAAATGAACTGTCAAAATAACTAAATGTTTATTTTTTAATGATAAAATTCAAGAAATTGCATCCATAAATTGTATGTTATGGAACATTTTGGACACTAACATTTTTCTTTTTCTTTTATCTATTTTTCTTGATTTTATATTTCTTTTCTTTTGAATTTCTTTTTCTTTTTCTTTTTCTTTAGTGACAATGAAGAGACACATGACATTGCAGTCACATGACATGTCACATGATGTGATGTCATAGGCCTAGAAGGTGGTGGAAGGATCTAGAAGATGATGTCAGGGCACATGTATACAGCATGGCGACCTTGAGGTGAACATGAGGAAGGGGCATGGACATAAGGGCAGGGTTAATTATTAGTAGCACAGACCATGAGGACTTTGTATAAATAGGACTCTAATTAAGAAGAGGCTCCTTGTTGAGTTCTCTTGTGAACTACCCACATTATATCTGCTTTTGAGATTTACTTGCTTGTATGATCATTTGTCCTTGTGATAAGTGGTTGCCACAACATTGTAGACCTTGGAATCTCATGAACTAGGTTAAAAACACAAACTACCAGCTATTAAAGCATTACAAAATAACAGTTGACTATATATTGAGATTGACG